>Ga0307379_10000844_pt1 | contig 49886 bp, 37 predicted proteins | sample UN2MG_FD_202237 | JGI IMG/M metagenome (GOLD analysis project Ga0307379, IMG submission 202237) | Soil microbial communities from Risofladan, Vaasa, Finland - UN-2 | ecosystem: Environmental > Terrestrial > Soil > Coastal area > Acid sulfate soil | place: Finland: Risofladan, Vaasa | collected... | reverse complement strand
AGATTTCATCCGGGTCAACAACGAGAATCCCAAACCGTTCGTCTGGACGAAAAAGGTCGATGCTATCTTGGAGAAGGTCGCCCATTGTAAAGCCATCATCGGGACACTACACTACCTGCCCTTCGTCACGCCCCTCGTGTTTCTGCTATGCAAGGCTCCCTTCGCGTCAAGACGCTCTATTAGGACGCCCACAGTCCAGTCGCCCTAGCTTGACTTAGCACTGCTTCGGCGCTATAGTGCCTAAGTTGGGTGTTGTTGCCAGTCCAGCAAGAGGAATCCTGCCATGCCGTACCACGTCCGAATCACGACTAAGTCAAATCCGTCGCACGATGAGGTCAAGCTGGACTTGACGAAACCGCAGTTGACGAAGCGTTTCGTCGAGCCATATTGCAGGGGCCGTCCCATCGTGAGTGGGGGCAAGACGATAACGACGGATGACATCGAGCGGATACAGATAAGCTTCACTGAACAACTCTCAGAGATGCTATTGCCTCTCATCAGGAAGGAGCGCCAAGCCAGTATCGTCCAGACCCTAATTCCTGACGAATGGTATGTCGCTGAAAATGGGAAAGACGTGACCGATGATTTCATCACCGGCCCGGCCGGGACCGCGACACCTTCGGCCGATTCCACTACGCCGCCCGCTACCGTAGACCCTCGTTACGTTCTAGTCATCCACGGTCGCGATGCAAAGGCCCGCACTGCTCTCTTTCAGTTCCTCCGCTTAATCAACTTACACCCAATCGAATGGTCGGAGGCCAGAAAGGCTACCGGCGAGCCTTCCCCTCATATCACGGCGATCCTCGAGAAGGCGTTCTCTATGGCCAAAGCCGTCGTCGTCCTGATGACCGGTGATGATGAAGCTCGCCTTCGTCCCTCTTTGTACGCAAAGAAGGACCCAAAGTACGAGACAACCCTAACGCCACAACCCAGACAGAATGTACTGTTCGAGGCCGGAATGGCTATGGGCCTCCACCCTAGCAGAACAGTCCTGGTACAGCTCGGCCCTATGCGACCATTTTCGGACATTAGCGGGCTTCACCTCGTCATACTGAACAACTCCAGCGAGACGCGCCAGGAACTTGCCTCGCGTCTCCAGGATTGCGGCTGCCTCGTCAACCTGACGGGCACCGACTGGCATAAAGCCGGTGCCTTTACCGTCAAGGAAACCCGTACAAACCGCCCTCTCACGACGACGACCCCTGACCGCCATGCCACCGCAGGCGCGGGTGAACGCGACCTTCAGGAGAAGGACGCGCGCCAAACGCGCCACAAGCCTCAAGCGCCATATGCCCCTCAGGCCTACGACACGAGAGTATACCCGGCCTATCTCGAACCCATGCTTCGGCAGGGCGGCGATCTTGTTGATGACGCGGACGCCACGTCTGGCCGAGTGTGGCATGTTCCCCCATACGGCCAATCTTCTCCAAACCTATACGGTCCTTACAAGACTCTTCGCGTCGGCAATTACCGCGTTGTCTTCTGGATGAAGATGAATCCCGACCCGGCGCGTCCGGGCCAGGGCCGGATTAGTTGCGACATAGCCTACTCGAAGGGCGATTCCTTCAAGGTCCTCAAGGAAGAGCCCAACGTAAAGCCGCCCCCGCCCGGGCGCTACGAACAGAGGTCGCTCATATTCGACGTTAGAGAAGAAATGAAGGACGCTCGTTTTGAGTTCCGCGTATTCCAACGCGAACCCGGTATCGAATTGTGGGTGGATAAGATCACCATAACTCGACTATGACCCACCTCTCCTCCCTGGAGCGCCACATCGACTCCTTCGCAGCAGCGCTCTAGGCTGTTCCATCCCAGCTATCGAGACGGCTGTGCCACATGAACCTGCCATACGGCACTATTTTGCAGGTGCGAGAGCCCTCGCCAAATCCGTCAACATGATGTGCGCGATTCAACAGAGCAGAAACTGGCTGAGGTGTTTTTTCGTCAGAACCAGCAGCTTGTGGCGCATCGCCCCCCGCGACCAGATGCCGCCGTGGGGCTCAACCGATAACCACCCCGTGTAGTCGTGCTCGTAGAGGAAAGCGAAGACCTTCCCCCACTCGATGTCCCCCATGCCCGCCGCCGGTTGGGAAGCCAGTTGGCCGTTGTGATACAGATGCTCTTTGATGTGCACATGACCGATCTTGTGCCCATAACGTTTGACAACCTCGAGGTAATCGTCGCCGTGATGCTTCCAGTTGGCCGGGTCGAACTTGATTTTCAAGTCGGGGATACGCTCCCACACCGCCTCATATGCGGCCAGGCTGTCGAAGAAACTGTTGCCGTGCACGGCGTAGAAGACCGGCGTCAAGCCCGCCTTGTGCATCTTGTCCAGGAATGGCGGGAACACGCGCAGGAACTCCGCTATCTTGCGTCCCAGCGGCTCGCCCGGGATCTCGCCTCCACCCATGGAGATAACCTCGGCCTCGAGTTGCTGCGCGAAGGTGATGGCCCGGTCGAGCATCTGATGCGCTTCCGCGCGCTCCTTGGGGTCCGGCGACAGGTAGTTCCACCCCCATATGCCCAGCATCGAGGCGCGCACGCCGTGCTTCGCGTGAATCCTACGCATCTGCGCCACCGTCTCCGCGGTAAGCTCCCGGAAGTCATCCCAGTAGTTGTACTCCAGACCCAGGTAGCCGTGCTCCTTGGCGAACGCCGAATCCTGCTCCACGCCCGCCAGGCTGTTCTCACCGATAAAGCCGAGCTTCATCTGCGTTTTCTCCTCCTTCTACGCGCGCTTGCGAGCGGTCGCGGCGGCGTCCTCTCGAAAGCGTACCTCCCTGCCGGTCTCAGCGCTGCGCAGCAGCGCCTCCATCATCTGCTGCACGATCAGCCCGTGGCGCAGCGGCGCTTCGCACTTCACGCCATCCAGGATGCAGTCAATGAAGTGCGCGGCGATGTTCTCCCACGCCGACGGACCGGGCGGCAGCTTGGTGGTCACATCCTGCGGCGCGCCGTCCTGCGTGCGGTACACGGTCAGCGGCGCATAGCGCGCCCCTGCCTCGGTGCCGAAAAGCTCGACCTGGAACTCCTCGGGCTGATGGGAAGCCCAGAAGCTTTCCACCTGGAGCCCGATTCCGCCCTCGAAACGAATGAACCCGCCGCCATAGTCGTCAGCGGCGTACTGCTGATAGACCTCCTTCGGGGGCGCCTTATAGTCCCAGTAGCCCAACCCGCGCGGCCCGAACTTCGCCCCGGCCACCCCGGTGACACTGATGGGCCGGAGCTGCCCCAGCAGCCACCACGCCGCATCCAGGACGTGCACGCCCATGTCGCGGAACGCGCCCCCTCCTTTCTGAATGAAGCCCAGGTTCCACGCGGGGATGCCGCTGCGCCGGATGCTGCGAGCGCGTCCGTAGTAGAGTTCGCCAAACTGACCCTGCGCAATGAGAGCGCCCAGGAATCGGCACTCGCCGCCGAAGCGCGTGTTGAGCGACATCATGTTGACCACCCCGGCGGCTTCCGCCGCGCGAACGAGGCCGGCCGCCGCCCGCTCGGAATCGGCCAGCGGCTTGGTGATCAAGACGTGCTTGCCCTGGCGCACCGCTTCGAGGCCCATGGGGACGTGCCACTGGTTGGGCGTGCCGATAAACACCGCGTCCACACCCTTGTCCCGCACCATCCGCTTGTAGTCGGTGTACATCGCTACCGGTTCGGAGAGTTCCTTCGCGTAATCCTTCATGCGTTCCTCGACAAGGTCGCAAAGAGCGACCACTCGCCCGCGCGGATTCCGCGCAATCGCGCACGCGTTTGACCGCCCAATGCCCATCCCGATAACGCCGACGCGCACCTGCTTGCTCATAATCACCCTCCACACCGTTAGGACGCAACGGCGCGCTTCTTTCGGCGTCGGACGTGAGTATCCTGCCGTCAGCGCGCGAGAGGGGCTACGGAAGCTCGCGCATTGAAACATGCGGACCAGGGTGCGCATGTCGAATTGCCTTGGGACTCAAGCGAGGCGAGGATGATGCGGGGGCGAGGAGTCCTGCGGGCTACGAACTGCTGTGAGCAGCAGCGGCGTAGACATCTCCCTGCCACAGGTGGCCTTGCCTTTTTCGCGAGGCTTAGTATAATGCGTATACTGAGTCGGGACCGAGCGACGAACATGACACAGACCCCGCTCTATCACCAGGTGTACAACGAGCTGAAGGAACGCATCGAGGCCGGCAGGTATGACCCGCGGGCGGCCCTGCCCTCGGAGGCGAAGCTGGGGGATGAATTCGGCGTCAGCTCGATTACCGTCCGCCGCGCCCTGCGGGAGCTGGCGCTCGACGGCATCGTGGAACGACGGCAGGGCATTGGCAGCTTCGTCGTCGAACCGGGGCGCACGGTCGTGGTGGGCATGTCCAGCTTCACCTCCGACGTCGCCTCGGGCCGCCTGCGGATCGTGCGCACGCTGCTGGCCGATGAGTCAGTGCCCGCGGTGGCGGAGATGGCGGAGAAGCTCGAAGTGCAAGCGGGCTCGATGCTGCGCCATCTGGTGCGCCTCGACTGCGAAGGCGGGGCGCCGCTGTCGGTGGACGAGGTGCTCATTCCCCCGGCGCTGGCCCAGGGGATCACTCCGCGGATGGCGGCTTCGCCCGTGTTTCTGCACCTCTGGCAGAAGCAGTCGGGCCGGCACTTGGTACGCACGCACTACGACATCCGCGTCGAGACGGCGAGCGAAGACGACCGGCGGCTGCTGCAGATTGACGGTGACGTTCCGCTGCTGGTGACCGGGGAGCTCATCCATACGGCCGAGGGGCGCCCGGCACTGTGGATCGTCACTCGCTACCGGGGCGATCGCAGTCGGCTGGCGGGGACGGTGACGCTGGTGCAGCGGCAGACCCGCCGCGGCACCGTCGGCGAATGATGCCCAGGGAGTGCGAGGTGCATGATGCTGGCCGGAACCGCCAAGATTGACATCACGCCCACCCGCGAGGTGTGGATGGATGGGATGATCCGCAGCCACCGCTCGGAGGGCGTGCACGATCCACTCTTCGCCCGCGCGCTGGTGCTGGCGAATTCGCGCGAGCCGCGCGACATGTTCGCCATCGTGTCGGTGGATGTATGCCTACTGTCTGCTGCCGACAGCGGCGCGTCCCGTCAAGGGGTGGCGGGCCAGGTCGGCATCCCCACGCAGCAGACCATCATTGCCACCACCCACACCCACTCCGGGCCGGCGACCATCGGCCACTTCAATCCGCCCGAAGCCGAGTACAGCCACGGCCTGGCGCAGAGGCTGGCGGCGCTGGTGGCGCAGGCGGCAGGCAACCTGGAACCCGTGGCGGTAGGCGTGGCTTCCGGCCGCGAGGACACCATCAGCCACTACCGGCGCCTGCTGGCCGATGACGGCCACGTGGTGATGAATTGGGAGCCGTACCCGCCGGAACACATCGTGGGGCCGCTGGGCGAGGCGGACACCGAGGTCGGCGTGCTCAAGGTGACGGCGGCAGAAGACCCGCAGCAGGTGAAGTGCATTCTCTTCAACCACGCGGGGCACCCCAACATCATGTCGGGCGACAACTACCTGCTGAGCGCCGACTACCCCGGCGCGGCGGCACGGCTTCTCGAACAGGAGTGGGGCGCCCTCGCCATGTTTGTCAACGGCGCGCAGGGCACGATGGACATTGACGGTCTGCGCCATCGGGACTGGGAAGGCCTCGAGCGGGCGGGGGCGGCCCTCGCTCAGGCGGTGAGTGAGACCGCGCGCGCCGCGGTGCCGACGCCCGATGTTCGCCTGCGCAGCGGGGCTGTCGGCTACACTGTGCCCGCGCGCACCATCACCGACGAGGAGTGGGCCTGGGCGCAGGAGATCCTGCGGCGGAGCGGCGGCAAGGTGCAGCCGCTGGCGGACGGCGTAGGAGATGACTACCTGGCCGTGCTTTACCGCGACCTGCGCCGGGTGCAGGGGCAGGAAGTACCCATCGAGCAGATTTGCCTCGCCGTCGGAGACGCCGCCTTCATCACCTTCCCCGGCGAGCTCTACACCGAGATCGGCATGCAGATCAAGGCGCGCAGCCGCTTCGCGCGCACCTACATCATCGGGCTGGCGAACGGTGAGGTGGGCTACGTGCCGACCCGCAAGGCCATCAGCGAGGGCGGCTACGCCGAGAACGTCCGGCGCCTGGATGATGCGGCGGAGGAGATCGTGGTCGGGCGCAGTCTGGCCTTGCTCGAGACCATGCACGGATCTTCACCGGAGGAGTGAGACTATGGCAGTGGAACTGGCAATCAGCGGCGGCAAGCCGGTGCTCCAGCGGAGCGACTACCGGGACTGGCCAGTCATCGGCGACGACGAGCGGCGGCTGGTCAACGAGGTGCTCGACCGCGGCGTCCTGGCTGGCGGCACCGCTCCGCAGGTGACGGCGCTGGAGCGGGAGTGGGCGGCGTACGTCGGCACCCGGCACTGCCTCACCACTTGCAGCGGCACCGCGGCCCTGCACATGGCGCTGGCCGCGGGAGGGGTGGGCCCGGGGGACGAGGTTATAACCTCCGCCTTCACTTTCCTCGCTTCCGCCTCCTGCGCGCTGCACCAGAACGCCATCCCGGTGTTCGTGGATATTGACCCCCGCACCTACTGCATGGACCCGACCAAGCTGGAGGCGGCCATCAATGAGCGCACCAAGGCCATCATCCCCGTGCACATCCAGGGCGTGCCCGCCGACATGGACGCAATCATGGCGGTCGCGAAGAAGCACAACCTATTCGTGATCGAGGACGCCTGCCAGGCCCACGGGGCGACCTACAAGGGCCGCAAGGTCGGCTCCATCGGCAACGTCGGCACCTTCAGCCTCAATAATTTCAAGAATCTGTGTGGGGGCGAGGGCGGCCTCTTCACCACCGATGACGAGGACCTGCTGCACAAGGGCGTGCTCATCCGCTGCTTCGGCGATGAGGTTGACGAGGCCAGCCAGCGCCGCAAGTACAACGCCTCCATCCTCGGCTACATGTACCGCAACCAGGAGCTGCCGGCGGCCCTGGCGCGCGCGCAGCTCATGCATCTGGACGAGTTGAACGCGGCGCGCATCGCCAACGCGGAATACCTGACGCGGGAGCTGGGCCAAATCCCTGGCGTCATTCCTCCCTATTGCGCGCCGGATCGCACACACGTCTACTTCATGTACAACGTGCGCTTCGATCCCATAGCGGCGGGCGTCGAGGCGGCGCCGCGGCGCTTCCGGGAGGCGGTCGAGAAGGCGCTCTATAAGGAGGGCGTGCTGGTCGGCCAGTGGCAGACCATGCCCGTGCCGGCGCAGGACCTGTTCCAGACCAAGCTGGGCTACGGCGGCTCCCACTACCCCTGGGCGATCAACGAGGCCAAGGGGATCACCTACGATTACAACCCCGACCAGTTCCCGGTGGCGCAGGAGCTGTGCGATACCTACACCATCGTCCACGGCATCCATCCGCCTAACGGGCGCGAGTTGATGGACAAGATCGCGGCTGCCTTCCACAAGGTTTTCGCCGGCCTCGACCAGGTGATGGCCCACGCCGACGACGAAATCTACCCCGGCGCCGACGGCAAGCTCTACGGGGCGGGATGAGCGAACGAACCAAAGACATGGTAGGCCGGGCGTCTCGTGGCTAGGCTCCGACCAGTAGGAGCCGCCACCCCGGCCCCGACACAGCCGGGGCTTAGGGGCCCGGCGACCAGCAGATGTTGGCAGCCGAGACGGCTGCCCCACCCGGAGGGGCGGAGAACCATGAGAAGCAAAGGGCTGTACGGGAAGAAATACCTGGACCTCGAGGAGCGCCAGGCGGAGATTGGCGCGCCGGATGAGGATCACGTGATCGTCAAGGTGCACGCCTGCGGGGTGTGCGGCACCGACGTCAACTTCGTGCGCGACTGGGATGAGGAGTTCATGCCCCTGGGGCACGAGATCGCGGCCGAGGTGATGGAGGTTGGTAAGAACGTCACCAGCGTCAAGCCGGGCGACCGCGTGATCGTCGAGGACTGCTCGATGTGCGGCATCTGCGCGGACTGCAAACGCGGTCAGCCCCAGTTCTGCCGCAATATGCACAACCTGGAGGGGCAGCCCGGCATGAGCGAGTACATGTCGGTGCGCTTCAATTGCCTGGATAGGTTCGAGGGGCTGGACTACGCCTTCGCATGTCTGACCGAACCTCTCGCCGTCTCGCTCACCGCCGTCTCGCACGCGGAGATTCCCCTGGGCGGCAGCGTCGTCGTCCTGGGGCCGGGGCCGCTGGGGCTGATGTGCGCGCACCTGGCGCGGCTGCGCGGAGCCGGGTTCGTCGCCGTTACCGGACTCCCCACCGACAACCCGCGCGAGCAGGCCCGCCTCGACCTCGCCCGCAGTTGGGGCTGCAACGCGGTGATCGAGGCCGGCAAGCAGAACGTCGAGGACGAGATCAAGTCGCGGTTCCCCGACGGGGTGGATCGGGTCATCGTCAGCTCGCCGCCGGAAAGCATGTACGATGCACTCAAGGTCATCCGCTACGGGGGCGTCATCACCTTCTTCGGGCTCCATTTCGGGGGCCGCAATACGATCCAGGTTGACGTCAACGACCTTATCTTCCGCAAGATCACCCTCGTCCCCACCTTCGCCGAGCCGGCAATCAACTTCCCGGTGGCCACGCGCCTGCTGCGCGATGGGCTGGTGGACGCCAAGGCGCTGGTTACTCACAGCTTCGGCTTCGCCCAGGCCAAGGAAACCCTGCGGGCGATCATTGACGGCAGCCAGCCCATCATCAAGGCGGTGATGCTGCCCCACGGCTAACCCCAATACGGTTCATCTGGGCGCTACTCGTTACCCCGAGCGAGGCGAGGAGGCCCATGCCACTCTGCGAACCACGAGTCGGGGTCGCGCCAAGGCAGCAGATTCCCGTCGCGGTGCCGGGGACAGCCGCCCCGCCCTACGGCGTCGGCGCAGCAAAGCGCATCGCGTGGCCGAGCCAGAACGTGAACGCGATGGCGATGATATGCAGGAGCCACCACCCCGGCTTCCCGAGCCAAAAGTAGGCCACGCTCGTCACCTCCACAGAATGCGGCCCAAGCTGTAGATCGCCGTGATGCCGATGGTATGCACCAGCCACCAGCCTGGGTTCAGGAACTGCAGCCACTGTCGGACGCCGGCCAGAGGGCGCGGGCCGGTATAGAGATCGTAGAGGGCTTTGCCCACGAAGAAATCGCCGGCGAGGATGGCGCAATCCGCGAAGAGGGACCTGAACGCGAGGTCGGCGATGGTCCACCCCGGCGGGAAGTGGGAGAGGGAGAAGTCAAGCATGAAGATCGCGCCGTAGATCGCGAGCAGGCCGTTGAGCAGGTAGCCGAGCGGCGCGGTGTCACGGCGCCAGAAGAGCGCGGTGACGAGCACGATGTCAACCACCGCCGCCACCGCCGGCGGCAGGAAGACCGGCGCCAGCATGCCTTGCCGGTAAAGGGGGTGAATGCGGTAATGCAGCAGCGCGCCGCCGAGGGCGGTCATCACCAGCGCCGCCAGCAGCGCCCGTCGGGGGCCGGCCTGCTCGTTGTCGCTCATGATTCCTCCCTGGGGAATGACGGCCTACCGCTCAAGCCTATGGGAGGCGGAGGGCGATGTCAAGCGCTTGCATCCGACAACGCCCCCATTGGCGGGAATCCCGCTTCGGGGCCGAGGACGCGACATGGGTGACCCATGCGGAGCGTCGGTGCGCGCGCGCAAGGGGGGACGCGATCACCCGGCTGCGTCGCGCCTGCCGGCTCCGATCACCGCCGGCCGCGCTGCTCGGAGGAGGGGATCTGGAGCGCGAGCCGGTACTTGGCGACGGTGCGGCGGGCGAGCTTGAAGCCGCGAGAGTGCAGGATCTGGCAAATCTGGCGGTCGGTCAGGGGACGGTAGGGGCTCTCGCGCTGCACCAGTTGGCCGATGACGCTCTTGACGCTGAGAGCAGGAGTGAAGAAGCGATCGTAAGCGACGATGGTGTTCGCCGGCGGCGGCAGGAGTACGAACTTGTTGGCGAGTGCGCGGCTGACGGTAGATTCATGCTTGCCGACCATGCGCGCCAGCCGGGCGCGGGTCAGCGGCCGCAGATTCTCCTCCAGCCCGGTGTCGAGGAAGGGCTGCTGCACCTGGACGATGGCCTCGGTCACGGTCTGCAGTGTACGCCGGCGCATGCGGAGGCTCTGGATGAACCAGTCGGCGCGCTTGAGCGCGTCCACCGTGTGGCGCCATTCCGGCGGCACCCGGTGGATGCGCTTCTGGCGCACGAGCATGCGCTGCAGCTCGCGATACGACTCGCTGATGCGCAGGACGAAGTCGGAGGACTCGACCACCTCGACGACGTACTGCTCGACGTTGCGGCGGATGATGACGTCGGGACGACTGATGGCCTGCGGGTTCTGCGGCAGGTTCTGCCAGAACGAGCGGAACTGTCGTCCGGGATAGGGGTCGAGGTTGGTGCGGATGAAATCCACCGCCTGCTCCACCTCGCTGCGAGGTACGCGCAGCGCGCGGGCGATCTTGCCGTAGGCCTGGTTGGCAAGGTCGTTCCAGTGGTGGCGGATTGCTTGCTCGGCGCAGCCGCCGTCGGCGCCGTCATCCTGAAGCTGTCGCAGTTGGATGAGCAGCGCCTGCTGCGAAGTGCGGGCGCCGACGCCGGCGGGCTCGAAGGTTTGGATGACCGCCAGGATGCGCTCGATCCCCTCAACCGGCAGCCCCACCTCGCGCGCGGCCTCCTCCGGATCGCAGTCAAGCAGTCCGCGATCGTTGATATTGGCGATGATGTAGTCGCAGGCGTGGTGGTCGTCAACGGGGAGCGCCGCGCACCCCTGCATATGCAGGTGCGCTTGAAGGGTGACGGGCATCTCCGCCCGCAGGTAAGGATCCTCGAGGTCGTCATCCCGGGCCTCCGCGCGGGTGCGGGGTAGGGGAGGCTCCGCCAGGTATCGGGCAAGCGCGTCGGCGTCGCCCCGCTGCGCACGGTCAAGGCCGCAGTTGAGACATGACCCGCCGCGCGTCGAGCAATGGCATGCCGGGCACAGGGCGTCGTCGGCCGGCTCGAGCGCGGGGTTGGTGGCGAGCTCCTCGTCAATACGATCCCCAAGCTCCAGCGAGGACATCTCCAGGATGCGTCCGGCCGCGATGAGCTTGGCGCCCATCTTCTGATGAGTTACCTGTCGCGCCTGCTGTTCGTACCTCATCGCCCGATCACGCGCCCCATTGCGCTCAACTCACTGCGGATGCGCCGAGCCCATCGCCTGCCCGCTCCGGCCCGGGAGGTCCCCCTCGCTGTCGCGCGAGAGCTTCCACCCAGGTCCGCAGGCGCTTGCGTTCGGCCCCGGAGGCGGTCGGAAACTCGATGCCCGCGCGGCAGCGATGCCCGTTATCCCGCAGTTCCTCGGCCCAGACCACGGTGCCCGAAATGGTGATCTGATCTTGCGCCCCTGCCGCCTGCAGGCGGCAGGCGACGGGCGAGCCGACGGCTAGCGGTTCCTGCGTCAGCACCCGCATGCCGCCCTCGCCCACATCCTGTCCCTTGCCCGTCAGCGGGCACCGTTCGCTGCCCAGCATGACGCTGAACGCACCCCGGAAGCGCACGTATCGGCGCCGCTGAATGTGGCTCACCAGGCGCGGCTGCGCCAGCAGTATCGCGGGCTCACCCCGGTAGCTGACCGCTCCCAGGACGTAGGTGTCGAAATGGTACCAGCCATCGGGCATCGGAAACCCCACCGTCACCGCCGCTCCAAACGGCAGCGAAACCAGTTCGCCCTCGCGCCGCGGAGCGGCAACCGCGAGCGACGCCGGATGCTTCGCCACCAACCGGCTCGTCAGTCGCCCCGTGGCATGCCCACCGGGGCACTGCAGCAGCAGCACCTGCCCCGCCTCCAACCGCCCCAAGGTCAGGGACGGCCGCTGGCGCGGAATGGAGGCGCTGCCGCTCATGCACTGCTCGAGCGCCTCCGCCACTCGCGCCGGCGGGCATGGCTTGGGCTCATAGGCCTCGGCCCCCGCCTCCCGCGCCGCGCGCTCGGTCGCCGCGCGCTCGCGCTTGCTCGTCACCACCACCGGCAGCGCCCGCTTGAGGTCCTTGATGATGCTGAGCACCTGCAGGCCGTCCACCGCGATCAGATCGGTGTCCACGACGGCGCCGCTGAACGGCCGCGTCTTGACCATGTTGATCGCGCTCAGGCCGTCGCTGACCACCTCGACGCCGTAGCCGCGACCCTCCAGGTCGGCGCGCAGGCTCTGGGCGAACGCATAGTCGGAGTCGGCGACGAGTATGCGCCGTGGCAGTTTGCTCATGGCGTGATTCCCACAGCAGTCCAACAGGGCTGCGGTCCCTAGCTGCAAGAATCGTGCCACAAGCGCCCGGCTGGCACGGCCCTGGGTTGTCAAGCTTCAGTCTTGCGCGTGCGTACCGCGCGCACCGCGGCGGACTGGCGAGGCGCCGCCTGGCGGCTGCGCGGGCGGGCGCGGGGGCGACGCGCGGCGCTTGCGGAATGCTCGTCCGCGTAGTAGGCCGCCGCGCGCTCGGTGATCTCCAATGCCTCTGCCGCCCGCGCTATGTCGCCGTCGTGGGCGGCCAGCGCCGCGGCCAGGATATCCCGGCGTCGCTCCTTGCTTGCCTGGTGCAGTTCCGCCGCCAGGCTGTTGCGCGGGATCGCGGGCTGCCCGCCGCCATTACGGCTGATGATGGACGGCGGCAGCAAGTCCAGCTCCAGCTCGACGGCGTCATCATCCGCCAGCACCACTGCGCGCTCGATGGCGTTCTCGAGCTCGCGGACATTGCCGGGCCAGGGATAGTCATCCAGAATCGCCAGCACCGCGGGCGGCACCTTGCCGATATGCTTGGAGTTTTCGTGGTTGAAGGCTTCCAGGAAATGACGCACCAGTTTGGGCACGTTGCCGGCGCGCTCGCGCAGCGGCGGCAGGTAGATCTCGACCACCCGCAGGCGGTAGTAGAGGTCCTCGCGGAAGCTGCCGGTGTTGACGGCGGCCTCCAGGTCGCGGTTAGTGGCGGCGATCAGGCGGGTGTCCACGCGCAGGGTCCTGGTGCCGCCGACGCGCTCGAACTCACGCTCCTGAATGGCCCGCAGCAGCTTGAGCTGCAGGTTCATGCTGATGTCGCCGATCTCGTCCAGGAACAGCGTTCCGCCATCGGCCAACTCAAAGCGGCCGGGCCTCTGTGCGACCGCGCCGGTGAAGGCGCCCCGCTCGTGGCCGAAGAGCTCGCTCTCCAGCAGGTCGGAGCTCAGCGCACTGCACGCCACCGCCACGAAGGGGCGATCGGCGCGGGTGCTGTGGGCGTGGATTGCCCGCGCCACCAGCTCCTTGCCGGTGCCGCTCTCGCCGCGCAGCAGGACGTTGGCGCGGCTGCGCGCGACCTTGGAGATCATTTCGTGCACGCGCGTCAGCCATTCGCCCTCGCCGACGATGCCCGCCGCCGCCGGCTCCTCCCCGGCGGGCGTCCCGGCCGCCGGCACGGTTGCGCCGCGCGCGCGCATCTGGCGGCGCTGCGACAGCGCCTTGCGCACCACCGACTTCATCTGCTCCATGTCAAAGGGCTTGGCCAGGTAATCGAAGGCGCCGAGCTTGATCGCGTCAACCGCGCTCTTGATGGTGCCGTAGGCCGTCATCATGACCACCGGCGTCTGCGGGCTTGCGGACTGCACGCGCTGCAGGAGATCGACCCCGCCGACGTTGTTCATCACCACGTCGGTTATCAGCAGGTCAACTGGGTTCTGCTCGAGCAGGCTCAGCGCTTCCTCCCCGTCCCGGCTCACCTGCACGTCGTATCCGTCCTTGCGCAGCACCGCCGACAGCACCTGGCAGATGTTGGGCTCGTCGTCAACCACCAGGATTCGCGCCGGGTCTTTCATCAATCGTCTCCTTCAGCCGCCGTCGTCGTCAGCGCTGCGGCGTAGTCGCGGTAGAGATCAAGCTTGCGCCATGCTCCCGCCGCGTCGGCCGGCGCCTGCGGGGCCGACCTGGCGGCCGTCGGCCGCCGGTCGCGGCGCTCCCCGGGCAAGCGCACGACAAACACGGCGCCGCCGGCGGCGCCCTCGGCCCACACCCGGCCCCCATGCGCCTCCGCTATCTTGCGCACGATGGACAGCCCGAGACCGGTGCCCTTGGCCTTGGTGCTGAAGAAAGGCGTCCATATGCGCTCCAGGTCCTCCTCGCCGATGCCGGGTCCAGTGTCGCTGATGACGACTTGCTGCGCTCGCGCTCCCCGCTCGGTGCGCGCCGCTTGCAGGCTGATCGTGATCTCGCCGTCGCTGCCGATCGCCTGCGCGGCGTTGATCAGGAGGTTGACCAGCATCTGGCGCAGAGCGTCGGGGTCGGCCCAGATGCGCGGCAGGCGCGGCGGAGCGCACCAGCTGACGCCGACGCGGTGCTCCGCCATTTCGCGCGCGGTCGCGGCCAGGGCGTCGTTGACCACGCTCGCCAGGGAGATGCGCTGAAGCTGCGGCTCGCTGGGGCGGGCGAAGGTCAGAAAGTCGGTCGCGACCTTGCTCAGTCGGTCGCACTCCTGGTTGATGATGCCGGAGAACTGGGCGATCAATTGGTCGGCGCTGTATTCGGTGTTCAGGAACTGCGCCGCGGTCTTGATGGCGCTCAGCGGGTTACGGATCTCGTGCGCCACGTTGGCCGCCACATGGCCGACGGCGGCGAGCTGGCTCATCTGCCGCATGCGCTCCTGCATGTGCTTGCGCTCGGTGATATCCTCGACCAGGATCACCGCGCCCACTAGTTGCCCGTCGGCGTCGCGCAGGGGTGTGCAGTCCGCCAGCAGGGCCCGCGGCGGCCGGCCCGCGCGCTCCAGGCGCACCTCGTGCTCGAGCACCGGCTCGCCGTGCGCGAGCACCTGGAGCGCTACCAGGCCTAGCGACTGCGCGCCGTCCTGCGCGCGCCCGCCGTCGCCTGCGATCTCGCGCGCCACGGTGGAGAAATCGGCGCCCACCGCGGCGGCGGCTTCGCGGCCGAAGATCCGCGCCGCCGCCGGGCTCCAGATGACCACCTTGCCCGCGCGATCGAGGCCGACCACCCCCGCGACGATGCTCTGCAGGATCTTATCGGTGTAGCGGCTCAGGCGCCCCAGCGACTCCAACGCGCGATAAATCGCCGCCGCCTGCGAAGCCACGATCGAGAGCACCTTGACGTGCTCCTCCGTGTACGCGCGCGGCAGCGGGCTGTGGATCGCCAGCGCGCCGATGGTCTCATTGCCCACCACCAGCGGCACTGCCATCGAGGAGTGCAGCACCTGCCCCAGGCGACTGGCGTCGTGTCGGTGCTGGCCAACGTCGCTGGAGATGAAAGCCTTGCCCTCCGCCACCACCCACTGGTACATGTTGCCGGGCTGCTCCTGCGGCGCCTGCGCGCGCGTCGCCTCGAACTCCACCCCGCGGCACGCCGCCAGCTCCAGGTGCGAGGTCTCCTCGTTGCGGATGAAAACCAGGCCCTCGGCGTAGGGCACCATCGAGTGCGCGATCTCCAGCACCGAACGCAGCGCCGACTCGACGGTCGTCGCCGCGCCGATCTCGCCGCACAACTGGTAGAGCGCCGACAGCTCGAGCGACCGCCGGCTGACCGCCGCCTCGTAGTCAATCGCCTTGCGCAGCAGCGCTGCGCTGTGGCTGCACAGGCTGGCCGCCAGCGACAGTTCGGCTTCGCCGGGGGCCTGGGCAAAGCCCCAGACGGCGATCAGGCTCAGGCTGCCGCGGGCATCACCGCAGGGGAGTACGAGTACGGGCCCGGCGTTCACCTGCTCGCCGATCTCCGCGGCTACGCCTGCGGCCTCCGGGATCGGGCACCGCAGGCGATGATCGAGCACCAGCGGGCCGGCAAGCCCCTGCGCTGCCTCCGCGGCGGCGGCACTCAGGGACAGCCGCGCCACCCCGGAGTGAGATGCAGGCCCGATCGCGACGGAGAGCGCCTCGTCACAGGGCGCAAAGCCCGCGCCGCGGCCGCCTACCAGCAGCGCCAGCCCCTGCGCGGTTTGCTCCAGGATGGAGCGCGGCTCGTAGCTGGTGTTGACGCGGTGCACGATGTCGCACAGCCGGTAGAGATGATCGAGATCGCGGCGCAGGCGCTCGCGAGCGACCGCCGCTTCACGCGCGCTCATTCCCTCGCGGCGGCAGGCGCGAGCGTCGGCCGCGCACCGCCCCAGCGCGGGCGCCAGCATGCACCCCAGCCGCAGGTCGGAGTGTCCAAAAGGCTCCGCGCTCTCGGTGCGGTTGAAGTTAACCACGCCGCGCACGCCCTCACTCAACGCGATGGGCACGCAGATCGAGGACCTGATGTCGCGGCGCGGCTCGATGTCCAGCCCCTGCAGGCGCGGGTCCCGCAGCGGGTTCCCCAGGATCACCGGTTGACCGCAGGACAGCACATAGCTCGCGATGCTGTGCCCCGCGGGAGTCGGTGATCCGCGCAGCGCCTCCTCGCCCAGGCCGTGCGCCATCTCCATCACCGGTTCGCTGCCGGCCTGCTCGATGAGCATCAGCGAGCAAGTGTCCGCCGCCAGGGTGTCCGCCGCCGTGCGCACGGCATCGCTCAGCAGTTGCTCGACCGCGACGTCGCCGGCGCCGAGCGCGGCTCCGCCCGGGCTTGCGTCATGGTCGCTGACTCGAGGTCCGCAGCCGGCGCCGGCGGCCGCGCGGGCGCCAAGGCAGTCGGCTGCCGCCAGGGCGACGCGCCGCTGCGCGGGGGTGAACGCCGAACTGCTCAGGAGGTGAAGGGCGCAAACGGCGCCGGCGGCGCGCGGCGCGGGTATGCCGAGGTAGTGCGCGCCCGGCGGCAGGTCGGCCGCGGGCGGGGTTCCATCCCTGCGCAGGCTGAGGGCGCGTGCACGCCGGGCGAGACGCTCGGCCGCGTAGTCAAGCAGCGGGTGGCCGAGCGCCGCGGCGGGCAGGCCGTCAGCCTGCGCTTGGCCGCGCACGCTCGCGCAGCCCGAGGCGTCGCGTTCGGTTATCGCCACCGCACAGCCAAGCGCTCCACTCAGCGCGGCGGCCGCCAGGCCGAGCGCGGGCGGAGCGCCGCGCTCCGCCTCGACCGCCGCACAGAAGGCCGCGAGACCGAGGCGCAGATCCGAGGCCCGACGGCGCGGCATCGCGGACCTGCGGCCGGAGTGCCGCGCAGGCGATCTATCGGCTGTCCCACAGCAGCCTTGTGCAACAGGTGACATGGGCCTCCCTCGACCCTGGCGCTAGGACGATGCGCAGCCCTATCGGCAATCGTAACACGGGCTTGCCATGCCAACAATTGCCCAATGGTGCACTTGGCGCAGTGCTGGCGGGCGAAGGGAACTAGGGCTAAAGTATGAGTTCTCGCTGTGGTAGCGCGCCATGTGCCGGGATGACCAAGGGCTGGCTTGGCTTACGGCAGCTTGGGTGGCACGTGTCTTGCTGCGCGAGGACCCTGAGCAAGAGCCCCTCAGTCAGACTACCGGGGCTCAGCGAATTAGATAACGAAACCGCTACGGGCAATTGGCTGGTGCTGCCCGTGGCGGTCGAGTGTGTGTGCTGCTGGAATGTTTGCGTTGACGAAGCTGCCGCAGCAATTCTTCAGTTTTGCCGCTACCATTATACTCATAATTGCGAGGGTGTCAACCGCTTGCATCATGCATTTTGCACAAGTTGTCCACCGTTTGTGCACAGACCCGGACCGCCGCCTGGTGATTGCCGGCTAGCGGGTCCCCACCGGCGAGCCGCGGTGCACGCGGTGACGCGCGTGCGTGGCCGGCACCGCCGGCCTGGTGATCGCGGCCGCGTCCGATGGCGGGAGCGCTGGTTCGCCTTGGCACGCTTCTTGCTGTTTCGCGCCATAGATTGACGAGGAAGGGAATGCATCGGTGAGAACCATCGCCTGCCTGTGTTTGGCGCTGCTGGTGACCGCGGTCGCCGTGGGCGCGGAGATCTCGGTGCGCCCGGGCGACGGGCTCGGCATCTCGGTGCTCGGTGAAAAAGACCTGACGGGCAAGGTCATGGTGCAAGAAGACGGCGCCATCGCCCTGCCGCTGGTGGGCGAGGTGGTGGTGCAAGGGCTGACGCCGACCGCCATCGCCGGCCTGCTGTCCGAGCGCCTTGCGCAGTATGTCAAGAACCCGCAGGTAACCGTGCAGATCGTCGAGCGCGCTCCGCTCAAGATCGTGGTCAGCGGAGCGATCAGGTCCCCGGGGGTATATCTGGTGCCCGCCGGTAGTCGCATGGCGGAGGCGCTGGCGTTGGCCGGAGGCCCTACGCCCGCCGCCAACCTGTCGCAGGTGTCAGTGGTGCGCGCTGGCAGCGCGCGCGTCGTTGACTACGCGCGCTTCCTTGACGGCGGCGACGCGACCCTTGACCCGCTGCTGGAATCGGGCGATACCTTGCGCGTCGCCGAGCGCAATCCGGAGTTGGATGATGTTCGAGTCATCGGCAAGGTAGTCAAGCCCGGGGCCTATCGCGCGCGCGACTCCCTGACCCCCTGGGATCTCATCACCGAGGCGGGGGGGCTGGTGCCGGGAGCCAACCCGCGGCAGGCCATGCTCAAGCCGCTCGCGGGCGAGCCCCGGATCGTTGATCTCACCGCGCTGCTGGATGCCGAGGGCATGGCCGGCGCTCCCGTGCTCAAGGCCGGCGACACGCTGGTGGTGCCCGGGTTCGACACCCAAGTGTACATCCTGGGCGGGGTGGTAAGGCCGGGGCCGTGCTTGGTGCAGGAGGGGACGCGGGTGTTGGAGGCCGTCGCCGAGGCGGGCGGGGTGACGGAGTTCGCGGTGTTGGATCAGGCGTACATCGTGCGAGCGGCAGCCGGCCGTTCGGGGTCGGGGACGCGCGAGCCGATCAACCTGCGCAAGCTGATGGTGGAGGGCGACATGGCGCTGAACGTGGAGCTGCGCACGGGAGACGCCCTGTTCATCCCCGTGCGCACGCCGGGGGCGCACCGGCCGCTGCTGGAGCGCGCGGCGTCGGTGTTGGCGCCGCTGATCTACCTGCTTTTCTGAGGCCGGCGAGCCGCCGCGTGAACCGCTTGGGAACGCCAAACTGACGAGGGCCACCCGCGCATGACAACCGCCGATTTCTGGAGAATCTATCGTATCATTAGCCATCGCAAGTGGCTGATCGCCGCGGTGGTAGGCTGCGCCATGCTGGTGGTGGGCGTGGGGGTGCTGGTGATGCCCCGCTACTACCGCGCGACGGCGCTGGTGATGCCGTCGGAGCAGGCGCTGCAGAAGTCGGTGATCGGTGGCGGCGGGCCCGACGGCGGCTACAACCTCCAGGCGCGCGAGGAGCGCCTGTCCAACCTCATCTACCTGGCGCAGAGCGAGGCAGTGATCGCGCGCGCGGCCCAGGCCCAGCACATCACCGAGCCGCCCAAGAAGCTGGGGCGGCGCATCACCGTTGACACGCTCCCGCGTACCGCGATCATCCGCATCATCGCCCTCGACCGGGATTCGGGGCGCAGCGTCGGCCTCGCCAATTCCCTGGCGAGCGCGCTGGCCGACTTCTACCGGGAGCTGAGCCACCGCGAGGCGGCGGAGAACCGCGCCTTCCTCGAGCGCGAGCTGGCGTCCGTGGAGCGCGAGCTGCGCAAGGCGGAGGAAGAACTGGCGGATTTCCGCTCCGCCGCCGGCGGCACGGGCGCGGACCTGAGAACGGCGGAGCCGGTCATATCGCCGGCCGAAAGTGACCGCGATTCCGCCGAGGCGCAGCTACGCGAAACCACGGCGCGACTGGCCGCGGCGCGCGCTCGCCTCGGGCGGGAAGCCGCAACCATGGTCACCGAGGAGGGGACCACTGACAATCCCGTGGTCACCAAGCTGCGCGGCGACCTGGCGGATCTCGAGATCAAGCTGGCGGGGGAGCGGGCGGTACACACCGACCAGCACCCCAACGTGGTGGCGTTGACCAGCCAGATTAGTGACCTGCGCCGCCGTCTCGCCGACGAGATGGGGCATGTCATCACCCACACCACCGTCGCGCGCAACCCGCTGCACGATTCCCTGGCGGCCCAGGTCGTCGAACTGGAAACCGGGGCCGCGGCGTTGCAGGCCCGGCTGCTGGCGATGAATCGGATTGCGACGCGCGAACGCAGCCGCTACGCCGTCGCCTCCGCGCGCGGGGTGGAGCTGGCCTCGCTGACCCGCAACTACCGCATCGCCGACGAGACCTACGCCAGGCTTCGGGCGGCGGTGGATCAGGCCCGGGTGGACGAGAAGGTCAGCAACGACGCGGGCGCCATCCAGATTGTCGATCTCGCGCGCGCCGCAGACGGGCCGGTCACCCGCGGACCCTCCCCGTGGCAGTTGTTGGCCCTTGGGTTTGCTCTGAGCCTCGCCGTGGCCTTCGGTCTCGCGCTGGCAATGGATGTGCTCGACGACCGCGTGAAGACCACCGACGACGTCATGCGCTTGCTGAACCTCCCGGTCACCGGCATCATCCCGGCCATGGAGGGCGTGCGCGTGCGCGAGCTGCCGCTCATCACCCGCGCGCTGCCGTCCTCGCCCTATGCCGAGGCCTATCGCTTCCTGCGCACGGACCTGCTCTTCACCTGCGAGGACCAGCCCCTGCAGACCCTGTGCGTGGTCACCCCCAAGCCCGGCCAGGGCGGCACGACGACCATCGCCAATCTCGCCATCGCGCTGGCGGAGGCGGACCGGCGCGTGATCCTGGTTGACGCGGACCTGCGGCGCCCGTCGCTGCACGCCATCTTCGGCCTCCCCAACGAGGTCGGGCTGACCAGCGTTGTGGGCGGCGGCGTCAAGCTCGCCGACGCGCTGCAGGTCACCGACGTCCCCAACCTGGTGCTGCTGACGGCGGGCCCGCCCGCGCACAACCCCTCCAATCTCATCAGCTCCAACCGCATGCGGGCGCTGATGCGCGAGCTGCGGGAGCACTGCGATTTCGTCCTCTTCGACACCCCCTCGGCGATTGCGTTTAGCGACGCCGCCATCATCGCTTCGATGACCGATGGCGCGCTGATGGTGGTGCGCGCGCGTCAGCCGCTGCGCGGCAGCCAGCTCCAGGTCACGTCGCTGCTCAACAAGGCCCGCGCCAACGTCATTGGCGTGGTGCTCAACGACGTGGCGCCGGAGGATGCGGAGACCACGTACTTCTACGCGCACTACTACGCCTCTCCGCAGCTGGCGGAAGGTGAATCGCCGCCCCTCGACGCCGCTCGGGACGGCGCTGCTTTGCATCGCAGGGGCGGTCCTGAGCCTGTCGAAGGGCCGCCGCCCGCGCTGCCGGCGGGCGAGGCCGCGGAGGCGGCGGCCGCCGACGAGAGTATGGGGGCAGACTCTGCCGCCGGCCCCAGTCAGGGGCCAGGTGCCGCTGATACAGCGGAAGCTGCCGAGGAGGTCGCGGAGGAGATGGCAACCGCGGCCGCGGTCGAGGAGGCTCCGCCGCCCCTCGACGCCGCTCGGGACGGCGCTGCTTTGCATCGCAGGGGCGGTCCTGAGCCTGTCGAAGGGCCGGCGCCTGCCGAGGAACCGGGGAGTGCCCAGCGGCGCTCCCGGCGCCGGTGGTTCACCGGGGCCTTCTCGCTGCTGCTGCTCGGCACGGTGGGTTATCTGTTCGCGGCCGGGATGGGCTATGTGCGGCTGCCGGGGGCGACGGAGAAGCAGAGAACCGGCCTGCGGGCGATCATCGGCGGGTCGGCGGTGAGCGTGGTTGCGGACGTCAGGCAGCCCACCTCAGCGAGCGTGAAGGCGGACGGGAAGGTGCTCTTCGACGGCCTGCTGGCGCCCGGCCACAAACGGTGGCGGGCTGGGGAAGAGGTCACGGTGTGGCTGGAGCGTCCGGAAGCGGTGACCTTCACCCAGAATGGACAACTCGTGGGGTCGCTGGGGCGACGGGGGAGCGGTCCCATGGAGCGCACATTCACCCCCTCCCGTTGACCCCAAGTGGTGCGCCGCGGCAACCCCAGGCCGCACTTGGCACGGTTATTGCTCCCCATGACAGCAGGGGAAAGCCCTGGGCCGCGCATGCATGTGACCAACATACTCACCATAGATCTGGAGGACTGGTACCAGGTATCCAACCTCGACCGCTATATCGGACGCGAGCGCTGGGAGCAGTGCGAGAACCGGCTCGAGGCCGGCACCTACCGGCTGCTGGCGATCCTGGACGAGGCCGGGGTCAAGGCGACCTTCTTCGTGCTGGGATGGAATGCGGAGCGCAACCAACACCTGGTGCGAGAGATCGCGCGCTGCGGGCACCAGATCGGGGTGCACGGGTACCACCACGCGTTGATCTACGAGCAGACGCCGGTGCAGTTCGCGTGGGAGCTGGGGCACTGCCAGGACCTGGTACGGTCCATCACCGGGCGCCCGGCGCGCGGCTACCGCGCCGCGTCGTTCTCGGTCGTCCGCCGCAGCTTGTGGGCGCTGGAGGCGCTCGACGAGCATGGCTTCGAATACGATTCCAGCATCTTCCCCCTGCGCCATCACCGCTACGGCATCCCGGGCTCCCCGGCCCATCCTTACCGCGTGGCCATCAACGGCCATAGTTCGTTGGTGGAGTTCCCCCTCCCGACCATGCAGTGGCTGGGCCTGAGAACGGGCTTCTCCGGAGGCGCCTATTTCAGGTTGCTGCCCTATCCGGTGGTCGCCCGCGCCATCAGGCGCATGAACGGCGAGGGCCATCCGGCGGTGGTTTACATCCACCCGTGGGAGCTCGATCCCAACCACCCACGGCTGCCGCTGCCGTGGCCGCTGCGCCTGCGCTGCTACGGCAATCTGGAGCGCACCGAGGGCAAGCTGCGACGGCTGCTGCGCGATTTCGAGTTCGCGCCGGCAGAGACGGTCCTCGACCAGTGTCGCAGCAACTTGCCTTGCTGCCGACTTGCCCCAGAGGGTCTGGTCCTACGTGACCGATCGCTCGCCTACCAGTGACGCAAGCACTCATGATGAACCCAACAGCGATCTTCGCCTCGCTGACAAGCGTGGTGCCCCATGCGGCGGCCCTCCTCGCGGCTTGCGCTTTCGTCGCTGCGACCGCAGTGGCGCTAGCCGCCACCGCCCGCGCTCGTGTTCAGGGCGATAGGCGCGACCCTGTGCCCGCCGCCTCGGTGCGGCCGGCGGCTCGTGCGTGTCCCAAGCCGACCAGGGTGCTCATCGTTGGCGCGGGTGCGCGCGGGCGCGAGTTGGCCGGCGCCATCCTCGACCACCCGCAGTTGGGCTATCGCGTGATCGGCTTCGTTGACGACGAGCCCGGTATGCCCGGTTGGGATGGCATACCCATACTCGGCGGCACGCGCGATATCCCGTCCCTGGTCGAGCGGCATGCGGTAGGCGAGATCATGGTTGCTCACGCCCCGAGCTGGCACGACCTGCTGATGGGACAGTTGGTCGCCGCCGGGCGCGATGACCAGGTGCGCGTGAGTTCTGCGCTCGGTGTGCGGGAAGCCATGATGGGTGACCTGCGGCTGCGCCAGGTGGGGGACATACCCTTGGTCGCGCTCAGTGGCAGGCGTCCCTCCTGCGCCTATCGGTGGGCGAAGCGCGCCTTCGACATTGGCTTCAGCGCCCTCGCGCTGCTGGCGAGCGCGCCGCTGATCGGGCTGTTGGCCCTGCTGGTGAAAGCGACCTCCTGCGGCCCCGCCTTCTTCCGCCAGCGGCGGGTTGGACTCGGCGGCAGGGAGTTCACAATATACAAGCTGCGCACGATGGTGCAGGACGCCGAGAGCAGCAGCGGGCCCAAGCTGGCCGACCCCTACGACGCGCGGGTGACGCCGCTCGGCCGGCTCCTGCGCTTAACCCGGCTCGATGAGCTCCCGCAGTTCGTCAACGTCCTGCGCGGGGACATGAGCGTCGTCGGCCCGCGGCCCGAACGGCCGGAGTTCGTGGGCGGTTTCCTAGCGGACATACCCGGCTACGCCAAGCGCCTGGCGGTCCGGCCCGGCATCACCGGCCTCGCACAGGTGCGCAGCGGCTACGATACCGACGTTCATACAAAGCTGAAGTACGATTGGGCCTACGTCTACCGCCAGTCGACCTGGCTCGATATCAGGATACTACTGAGCACCGCGCGCGTCGTCCTGCTGTGCGCAGGCCAGTGAACCGGGCCGACGGGCGGAGCGTGCGTGACCCATTGGCGGTAAGCGGTCGAAGAGGACCATGAGCCGATACCTGGTTACCGGCGGCGCGGGATTCATCGGGTCGCACATCTGCGAGGAGCTGCTGCGGCGGGGCCAATGGATCACCATATTGGACAACTTCTCCACCGGCCACCGCGAGAACCTGCGGGACCTGGAGCGCGAGCTGCGCATCATTAAGGGCGACCTGCGCGACGTGGTGACCGTGCGCGAGGCGATGCGCGGCTCGGACTATGTCCTCCACCAGGGGGCGCTGCCCTCGGTGCCCCGCTCGGTCGCCGATCCTATCGCCACCCACCAGGTCAACACCGAGGGCACCCTCAACGTGCTGGTCGCGGCGCGCGACGCGGGGATTAAACGGGTCGTCTTCGCCTCCTCGTCCTCGGTTTACGGCGACACCCCGCTGCTGCCCAAGCGCGAGGACATGGCGCCCAACCCCAAGTCGCCCTACGCGGTGAGCAAGCTGGCGGGCGAGCACTACTGCCGCGTGTTCTACGAGATCTACGGGCTGGAGACCGTGGCGCTGCGCTACTTCAACGTTTTTGGCCCGCGCCAGGATCCCGACTCACAGTACGCCGCAGTCATCGCCAAGTTCACCCGCGCGCTGCTCGACGGCGGCGAGATCACCGTTTACGGCGACGGGGAGCAGACGCGCGACTTCACCTACGTCGCCAACGTGGTCGAGGCCAACTTGCTGGCCACCGGCGCGCCGGGCGCCGCGGGCAAGGTGTTCAACATCGCGTGCGGGGATCAAGTATCACTCAATCAGGTGATTCGTCACCTTGCCGAGCTCGTGCATCGTGAGTCCGAAGTCGTTTACCAGCCGCCGCGAGCAGGAGACGTCAAGCACTCCCGGGCGGACATCGCCAGCGCATCTTCCGTTCTCGGCTACCGGGTGAAGGTGGCGTTCGACGAAGGGCTGGCGCGCACTCTGCGGGCCATCAATGCGGCGCCAGAGTGACACGTAACTACCCGCACGGCAGCCAGGTCGGATGCCGCACGCGAGCAACTGCCGGCTGCGGTCGAGTCGCCGGACGCCGTCGCTAACACGATCCTTCGCTCCGTGCTGACCGACATCCCCGCGCAGCGGTGAGGCAGCGTCTGGTCCTGAAGAAGCCGGATCACGAGGAATCGGTGTTGCACGACATGGACGGCGATCGCATAAAGATAGCCTATCTCATCGAGACCGCCGGCCGCGCGGGCGCGGAGACCGCGCTGGTCAACCTGGTGGGCCACCTCGACCGCGAGCGCTACCTGCCGGTCGCGGCGACCGGCGGGCCCGGCTGGCTGGCGGACGAGCTGCGTGCGCTCGGCGCGGACGTCCATTACCTCCCATCCACCGAGGGCACGCGGTTCAGCATACGCACGCTCGCGACCATTGTGCGGTTCCTGCGCGACCAGCGTCCCCACGTCGTGCATACATTCCTGTTCCAGATGAACCTCTACGGCGCCATCGCCGCGCGCTTGCTGCGCATTCCCATGATCGCCGCCGTCTGCAGCAAGCACTACGAGCTCGCCAAGTGGCGCCGCATCATGGGGTGGCGGCTCATCGCTCGCCTGAGCAGCGTGGTGACCGTCAATTTCTGCGACCTCGGTGACGCCTTCTGCCGCTACGCGCGCCCCCCGGCTGCGGACAAGGTGGTCGTCATTCCCAACGGCGTGGACGCCCAGCGATTCGCTCACCCCAGGCCGCGCTCGGCGGTGCGACAGGGGCTCGGCATACCCGACTCCGCGCCAGTCATCGGCACGGTCGGGCGCACGGATCCGGTCGAGGGGCAGCACTTCCTGATCGAGGCCATGGCCGCCATTGCGGCAAGTTTCCCGCACGCCCGGCTGGTGGTCGTGGGGGCCAAGGTTGCTCCGGAATTCGCCGACTTGCGCCGGACGGCCGTGATCTTCGGGGTGGACGACAGAGTCGTCTTCACCGGCACCCGCGAGGATGTGCCGGATCTGCTGGCGGCGATGGACGTGTTCGTTCTTCCATCGCTGTCGGAGGGCATGTCCAACGCGCTGTTGGAGGCGATGGCGGCGGGCCTGCCGATCGTCGCGACCACGGTAGGCGGCAACGCCGAGGTGATAGGGGAGGACGGCGCCGGTGTGCTGGTGAAGCCGGGGTCGCCCGTGGAGTTGGCGCAGGCGATATGTCCACTGCTGCACGACCCCCAGGCGGCACGCGCCATGGGTGAGCGGGCGCGCCGCCGCGTGGTCGAGCGCTACCGGTTGGCGCAGGTGGCGAGCGCCTACTGCTCCATCTATGATCGCCTCGCACGCCGCAATGTCGACGACAGCGAGCGCATCCCTGCATCGGTTTCGGGATGACGGGCATCGCGCAAAGTGCTGTGTCTGCTAATGGGCGCGCGCGGTGGTGGCGCGGCGCCGGCGCCAGCGTAAGGTGAACGCACTGGTGCGCACGCGAACCCGGAAGACCATCAGCCACCGCGGCGGCCGCGCGCTGATCGCGATATTTGCGGTTGCGCTACTGCTGCGGATCGGGGCCGGCGTCGCGGCGCATACGTGGCGCGATGCCTCGCGCGAGAGGAACTCCCCGCTCGGAACCTCCATCGCGGCAGCGCGCAGCTTCGGTTTCGACCACCGCGAGACCGCGATTGCACGCGGCCACGGAAGCGATCGCGTCCGAACGTCGGTGGACGCGCCATTCTATCCCTATCTGCTCGCGGCGTTCCGCGTGCTTGGCCGACAGGTGGGCGACGATCCCGCGTTCATCCTGCTGCTCGTGCTTCAGGCCGCGGTTGGCGCGGTGCTGGTCGTGCCCGTCTTCCGCATTGGGCGCAGGATGTTCGGGGTGCAAGTGGCTATCGCCGGGGCCGCCCTCGCCGCTGTCTATCCAGGCTTCGTGCTTGCCGCAGCCGTGTTGCGCCCCACGGTGTGGCAGGTAACCGGGTTCAGCGTCGCCTTTCTCGCCCTACTGCGCCTGTGCCATCAGCCGTCCCGTGAAGCTGCGGTAACCTGCGGCGTTCTCTCCGGCCTCGTCGCGCTGACTCAGCCCGTTCTTCTGTGGATCATGGCTGCGGCGCTGACGGGGGCAATCGTCATGACCCGCGCACAGCGGCGCGCGGTCGCCTTGACGGGCGCGTTGTCTTTGGCGATTGCGGTGCTCGTCATCAGCCCGTGGCTGCTGCAGCGTCATCTTGTGGACGGTGGATTCCTGTTCGCCCGGTCAGCGGGCAGTCTCCGGTCGTCGCAGGAACTGCGCACCGCCGTTTCCTTGGGCAGCCGGGCGGTTCTCTTCTGGGCCAGCGCGCCGGACTGGGGATCCCCGCATCGCCTGTGGTACGCTTTGCCCTACGCGGCGCTGCTCGTGCTCGCCGTGGCGGCAGCAGTGAGCATGAGGAGGTGGCTCAGGTATTACCTGCCGGCCCTGGGTGCTTTCGCCGCCGCCACGCTCGTGTACGCCGTCGCCGCCGGCGGGCCGCAGGAGAGGATGCCCTTCGAGCCGTTGCTGTTCCTCTTCTCAGCGGAGGGAGCATTGCTGCCGGCCAGGTTGGCAGTCAATCGGGCGCGAAGCGCACGGATGTGATGTGCTGCCGGTCCGCGCCTCCGGCTAGTTTACCACGACCTGGAAGGCTACGGTTCCCGAGGCGCCGGCGGCCACCGACCCGATGGGCACGGAGATTTGCCCGCCCGCAAACGGGTCGGGGCTGACCGTCGTGCCGTTGAGCTTGGTGCTGTTGGCAACATAGGTCGTGCTTTGGGGGATGGGATCGGTCAGCACGACGTTCTGGATGACGGCGGACGAATCGTTGCGGTAGGTGATCGTGTAGGTGACGGTGTCGCCAGGGGCAACCTGCGAGGGAGACGCCGACTTGCTGACAGTGACGGCAGGTGGGCTGAGATCGGCCTTGACGAGGATCACGCCCTCGGCATTGCGCAGCGTGACGGCCGTCAGAATGGTCGGGTTAATCGTCCCATCGCTATTGAGCTTCTGGTAGCGGCTGGAGGTGCCGCCGCCGGGGATTGCGTAGATCGGCAGAGCCGCCGTGTAGGACGCCGTGTAGTTCGAGTCCCAGTGCGGCAGCGGCACCGATACGACCAGCGCGTTGTCGAACTCCCGGGCATACATGTAGGCGATGCCCCATTCGTCGTGAGGGCAGCTCGGATCGTCCTGCTGCCGCAGGACATAGTAGGGCGCCCTGGGCTGGCCTACGTTGTATTCGATGGCCTTGTACCAATTCTGCTTGAAGGGCCCCGGATGCCCGTCAACGCCCCATTCGTAGTACGTGTTGTCGCCGCTCGCCAGGTAGAACAGGGCGAGGGAGGTCATCTTGCTCCGCTCCCAGTCGCCTTCGACCGCGACCCCTGGGGCCAAGATCTGGCACCATTTGCCTTTGGCGTTCCTGCTGATAAGTGCGTCCAGGCGCTCCCGCGGATAGATGCCGCCCGCCCAAATGAAGCCCTCTCCGTGGAACCCATCAACCGCGTCAATATAGGACTCGACGACAGAGCCGGTTAGCTCGGAGGTGTTGATGAAAACGATCTTGCCGGGGCCGACGGCGCTCTTGGTGGCTTGCAGCATCGCCAGGGTTGCCGCCTGCCACGCGCCGGCCGAAGTGCCCTCGACGGTCGTGCCGCCGCTCTGCAGATTGCCGACCCTGAACGCGACAAATGCGTCGTCGAGAAAGAGCGTGTCGAAGGTGTAACCCGTGCTCCCTATGGGGGAAGTCACCAGCTTCGCGTGCCAGGACGGATACCAGCGCCTGACATTCGCGTTAGCCATGTTCACGTACTGGGTGGTATGTTCCCACCACGGCACTCTGGCCTCATGGCGAAAGATGGCGGTCGCGTTGGGATTCACGTTCGCATCGCGCACACCGTCGCCGTTCTGGTCGTTGGCGCTGTCCCATCCGGGCGAACGGTAGTATCCGCCGCTTGGGTAGTAGTAGTTGCGCCCCTTGAAACCACCGCCAGCGACGACGGGCTGCGTGGTGCCCGCTGCCGTGGTGCGGAGTCGCCACCACCAGTGGGTGACGCCGTTGACCGTCGTGCGCGCCCACGACGCCATCGGCGGCGGCAGCTTCTCCACTTTGCCGCTTGCGGTCATATCGGCGGTGCCGTCGGTCGGCGACAGTGCGGCCCACGCCGAGCCGTTCCAATATTCCCACACGCCATCCCAGTTCGCGCTCGCGGGCGTGGCGAGCGTGAGGTTGACCTCCTTGAACGGCTCGTCATACCCGACGTAGAGAATCCAGCCCACCCCACCGCCGACGGCAAACGCGCCGCCGCCGTAGGCGTCGGTCGTGCGGTTAGCATAACTCGCCCCGTTATACACCCACACGGTGTCGAACTTGTCCTCGATGCTGCGGTCGGGTGAAGTGCTTTCCGCGCTCGGCAGATGCACCGTATCCGCCGCAAAGTGCAGAAACATATCCTCCCGCTGCTGCCAGGTAAGGCCGTTGGCATCGGCCCATGCGTACATATCCTCCTTGGGGCCGCCGATGGGAACGTAGTTATAGTTCGAGTAGACCCACGTTGGCGCCGCGCTGAATGCCCTGAACGGCGGCACCAGGTTAGCGTCGAGCCGCACCCAATCGTAGTGTGACGCGATCCACGGCAGGTCCGCCTCGGTCGCCGTCCATACGAACAGAAACGAATTAATGTGTCTGTAGTCAGACCCCACGACGGGGGCCGCCAGCACCGCGGCCAAGAGGACTATGGCAGTGGCGACCGCCAGGCTGCGACTGAAATATGCTCTCATCTCAGTTGCCCAGTGAGATTGTGTTCATTCGGGCTACAAGCGCGCCGACATCTATCCGTCGCGCGGCTTGTCCGCGGGCCGCAACATGCGACAACGCCAGGCGCGACTGCAAGTGCCGCACGCCCACCACGCTACCGGCTGTATATTCCACATTACGGACCTTGTCTGAGCCCGCCTGGCGTGCACCTACTCAGGCCCTGCGCGCTCTCGCCGAAGCCAAGAGCGCGGCGGCAGTATCTCCATGCTTCGACCGTTGTCTGGCTCCGTCACCGCCTACTGGCGCGGGACGCGAGCCCTAGCCAACAAGACCGAAACGGTGGGATGCACCTGCGTCCCAACTGCAACTGACCGCGGTTGGCCCCGGGTGCGTCGCAGGCCATGTCGCCGCTCAAGCTCCATGTCGCGTCACTGTTGATCTGCCTCCGCAGGTAACGGACCAGCTCGCGGCTCGGATGTGACAGCCACAGGTTGCTGCCCGTTGTGCGCGACCACACGCCACAGCTCTGTGTGGGGTCGCCACGCGCCGACCCTCACGAGCGCCATGTTCTCCGGCAAGCTATCGCGTGCCTGCTGGACGATGTCGTCCTCTTCCTCAGTGAACCGCTTCCGAGCTTCGGGCTCGAGATAGCGGCGCGCGAGGCGGTTGTTGAACAGCCAGACTCGGAAGACGTGAGGTCGCCCTCTAAACGAGAGGAGATAGAGCAGCCCGTGCCTGGACGCAAGCTGGCGCCAGTCGTGCGCAGTGGATGGTACGTTGACCCATGTGCCCCTCCACACATTCGCTACTTCTGGCTGAGTCTCGTACACGTATACGAATCCGACGTGGGGTGCTGCAATAACCGTGGCATTGCCCACACGCTGGCGCACTTGGTGAGCCACCAGGCGAAAAGCCTCGGCGTCGGCGCGTTTCGGCCACACGTACAGCCATCCCGAAAGCACCGCTGAAAGGACGACCCACACCGCCAACACACCCACGCGGGCCTTGGGGTTATCCCAGAGCCGCCTCGCAACACCTACCGCGCCGATCCCCGCGAGCATACTTGCGCCCAGATAAGCTGGCATCCAGGCGAAGCCGTACTCGATGTGCCCCAGGCGCAGGTTCACCCACGCGTGGCCTATCCACAGAACGGCCGCGAAGGCAAGGACCTGGCGTGCCCGTCGCCAGGCTAGCACGAGTCCGTAGGCCATCGCGACTAGCCATACGGTGAAGTTCTCGGCGAGGCGGTACGCCCAGTACAGTACCATCTTCAGTGCGGAACCGGCGGGGTAGTACTGCGTTGATGGAAATGCTCCACGTGGGCCGAAGAAGTAGTCCCTCGCGATTGGAGCGACCCCGACGCCGAAAGCGAACGTGAATGATGCCGCGAAGAGCGCGAGCGACCTCCACGTTCGCGAGCGGTAGGCGAGGTACAAGAAGCAAAGCGCGCTCGGCGCTGCAGCCTGGCTTGTGAGCATCGCAGCGGCAAATATGATTCCCGAGCCGACAGGGCGCCGAGCGAGGAACAACGCGAGCGACAGGAATACCATCAGCATGAGAAGCGCTTGGAGTTCGCAAAACTCCGCGTGATACCAGAAAATGCCGGAGAAAGCCAGAGCTAGCATTACACATGCTGCTGCTCCGTCGTCGAGACGAAGTAGCTTCGCTATCCAGAAGGCTATGGCCACTGCTGCCACCATGCACAGCGCGGCTAGAACGTTGAGGCACAGTGCGAGGGGCAAGTCGACAACCTGTGCAAGCTGGGCGAAGGGATACGCGAGGACGTAGTATCCGATGTGGACAGTGCGGACGCCGAACTCTCCCTTGCGAATGAGCGCGGCGTAATCCGCCGCATCTCCCACCGGAGGCAAAGCCGGAAACACAAACACAGCGTAGACAAGAGCCACTCCGCCGACGCAGATCCACAGCCACTTGGGAAGATTGCCCAGGCGCTTCCGGGCAGCCGCAGGTGCTGGTGTCTGTAGTTTCATGTTAGCCGGATCCACGCGGCGGAGTTGGCCCCTGGCGCGGCACGGTGGGCTCCGTGGGCGTTCGACCTACTCTGAGGGATAGCCACGAGTACGGTACCGCCGCGGCCCTGCACGCTCGGAGGGTTGCCAGGCCGCCGCGCGGCGGCCGAGCAGCGCCTGCACCAGGCCGACCGCCATGGCGGCGTTGGCAAGCGTGAGCGAGAATGGAACGCTCACCCAGGCCGGCGAGCGCGGCCGCGCCGACCGCAACCATCCAGCCAGCGCAAGGCAATAGAAGACCCCCTGCAGGAACCCAAAGCCCGCGTAGATTAGGTGAACGCGCGCCAGCGCCAGGCTGGTGACCAGTACGACCGCCCACCACAGGGGCGTTAGCCAGCGCGCCATCTTGTGGCTGATAAGCGCCCATGCGACCTGGGGGAAGCGGAAGGGGTTGAGTAGTCGGCGGTGCTTCCACAATGCTACGGCGCCTCCGATCTGGATGCGGACGCGCCGCCGAAACTCGGCCCTGGCGGACAGGGTGGTCGGTATCAAGGCGCGAGCGGCCGGCTCGCTCACCACGCGTTTTCCGCTGAGCACCACCGACAGCGGCACCGCAAAATCCTCGATCAGCTCAGCGCCGACCTGCGCCCTCAGGCTGCGCCGCACAGCGTAGAAGCAGCCGCTGGCGCCTACCATCGAGCCGACCGCCGTCTCCAGTCGGCGCACCCACATGTCGTAGCGCACATAGAGGTTTTCCCCCTGTGCGGCAGGGTGACTGATCGAGATCACACTGACGTCCTCGCCGCTCACCAGTCCCACTTGCGGGTCGGCGAAGGGACGGACGATCGCTCCCAGAGCGTCGCGCGCCAGCAGGGCGCTGGCATCGGACAGCACCACAACGTCGCCCTTGGCTTGCGCGATGGCCATGGTCTGCGCCGCCGTCTTACCGACCCGGTGAGGGCTGCGCACCAGCCGCACGCCCTGGCCTGCATAGCGAGCAACAATGGACTCGGTCTCGTCGGTCGAGGCATCGGAGGCCACCAGCACCTCCAGCCGGTCTGCCGGGTAGTCCAGAAACAGGCTGTTGTCGAGCTTGCCGGCGATACTTACCGCCTCGTTGTGCGCGGTGATGATGAGCGACACCGACGGAGTGATATCGGCCTTCTGCACCGGCCGGGGGCGAAGGCGCGCCAGCGCCGCCAGCACCAGGGGATAGACAGCGTAGGCATAGGCCATCGCCGCCATCGCCAGCCAGAAGGCCCAGACCGCTATGTCGTTCGCGCTCAGTCGATGCCTCCTCGATCAGAGCGTCGCGCCGCGGTGCAGAGGCCGCCGCGGGATGGATGTCGCGCCTCGCGCAGCCTTCATGGCATGTGCGCGATGATCCTAGGACCCAGCAGGTTAGTGAGACCCACCGGCAGCCGCCTCCACAGGGTCGCTGCCAGGCGCAGGCCCCGGTCCTCGGCGAAAGCTGACGGGGCCTTGACGCCGTCCCGGCAGTAGTAATGCCAGTAGAGCTGGAGGGCGCGCGCCCCCCACTTGAGCTTGAACCGGTAGGGCCCCGAATCGATTGTGGAGCGACCGAAGTCAAATCGCCGGCAACCGGCGTCACACGCCATCTTCACCGCCTGCCAGTACAGCAGGTCATTGGGGGCGAGACTGAAGTACCGGCGCCAGGCTGACACCCACGGGACGTACGCGGTGGAACCGATGCGCAGCCACACCGCGCCGGCCACCGCGGTCTGATCGCGCCAGACCGTAATCAGCCGGGCGCGCTCGCCGAAGTGCCGGAAGGTATTAGAGAACAGTCTGGGCGGAGGTGCCGGAGATCCCAGGTCGCGCATGTTGCGGGCATGCACCCGGTGAAACGCATCGAGCTGCTCGCCATCATCCCACTTCACCGTCAGGCCGCCCTTGCGCGCTTTTCGCACGCGGTTCCTGACCACCGAGGGCAGGCCTTTCCACACCGACTCCGCATCCTGGGCCAGGTCGAGCACGAGCTTGGCCTTGTCCGTCCTGGTGGGCACGCCGCCGCCGGCCTGCTCGAGCATGCGCATCTCGACATACGCCGCCGATTCCTTTTCGCCCAGTCGCTTGGCGGCCTCCAGCAAATGGGCCCGATGTGCGAGCGAAGCCGCGAGCGGCCCGCCGCAATCCAGGAACGGCATCGACAGGAGACAACGTCCCATGCGCCACACCTGGACCGAAAACAGCGGCAGCACCCCCGCCATGCCCCCATCGTCCTCCAGCACCAGGTAGCGCTGCCCGTAGCCGTAGGTATCCGCAAAGATGCGCTGCCAGGCGATGTCATGCTCCAGGCAGGCGTCCCCGTGCTGGTTGACGAACTCCTGCCAGGCGCTGTCGTCACTGCTCTGGTGTAGCTTCACTCTCACCGCAGGCTATCCACCATCGTGCGGGAATCACCACTGCTTGCGCACGCACGCCGGCGGCCGGCCGTTCCCAGCAGCGCCTCCTCCAGCACGGCCGCATCCGTTTCCCAGTTGTACCGCCCCTCGGCGGCCCGTCTCCCGGCTGCTCCGCAGGCTGCGCGTGCGGCGGGATCGGCAAAGCGGGCAATCGCCGCCGCCATCGCGTCCACCGAACCGGCTGCAAACACCAGCCCTGCGCCGGTCTCCTCCATGATCCGGTTCGCCGGCTTCGCGTCGGAACACACCACAGGAAGACCCAGGTTCATGTACTCGAACATCTTGTTGCTAATGGTCGTATCGTTGTGTTCATTCGGCGGAAACGGACAGATGCCGACATCCGCCTGCGACAGAAGCCCAAAGGCCTGCGCCTGGGGCATCCAGCCCAAAAACTCGACCACCTCCTCAATGCCCAGCTCCCTGGCGAGCCGCCGCAGGCGCCGTTCTTGCTGCGGTTTGCCGCGCCCCACAATCCGCAGGCGCACGCGCAGTCCCCGTTCGCGCGCGTTCGCCACCGCATGCAGCGCCGTGTCGAGGCCGAGGCTCTGGTGAACCCCGCCGAGGTACGCGAGCAGCAGCGAATCCTGCCGTCGGGCGCGCGGCTTCGCGGGGAGCGACTCGCGCGGCAGTAGCCGGGGCGTGTTCATCACCACACTGATGCGCGCCGGATCAACTCCCAGCTTGGTCACCAGGCGGTCCCTCATTTCCTGCACCACGACCAGCACGTGATCGGCGCGGGCCACCGCCAGACGCTCGACGATGCGCGATCCCGCGGGGTGGCGAAGGAGCGCGTTCTGCAAATTCCATCCCTCCCGCTCCCGCCATTCGCGCAGCAGGCTGGGCCAGTTCTCCGCCAGGTCGAGCACGACCGGGACGCGGGCGGAATGTCCGGCCGCGATGGCCGCCGGCGCCACGTGGAGATCGCGAACCACCAGCAGGTTGAACGATTGGCGCGCCAGCAGCGCTCGTGTCGCGCAAAACCACAGCGGGTTGAACGGAGACGGCAGGCCCACGGCGAGCTGCACGGGCCCGGCCCAGGCTGGCAAGCGGCGCAGGCGATGTATGACGACCCCGTGGCTGCACTCAAGGCTAGGGCGACGATCGTGGTTGGCGCAAAGCAAGTGCACCTCGTGCCCTCGCTCGTGCAACGAGGTGACCATCTTTTCGATGCGCACCTCCCACGGATACGTGCTGGCATACAGCCACAGGATTCTCATATTGCTTGTGGCCCGGCGATCATCGGGCTCTGGGGCGGCCCCGGCGGATCGCGCGAGACTGCCGCTGCTTACGCGCTCGTTCATGGTGAACCCGCCAATAGCGGGAGGCGCCGATGCACCACGTCATTGTACAGCGCCTCCAGCTTGCGGGACTGCGCCTCGAAGCCAAAGTGGCGTTCCACGCGTTCCCGGCCGGCCTCGCCCATCCGCTGCCGCTCGTGCGGGGCCGCCCGAAGCAGCTCCGACAGGGCTTCGGCAAGCGCGCGCGGGCTTGCAGGCGCCACCAGCATCCCGGTCTCGCCATCCACCACCAGCTCCGGCACTCCTCCCACCGCCGTCGCCACCACCGGCAGGCCCATCGCCATGGCCTCCATCACGGCGCTGGGCAGGCCCTCCGTGAGCGAGGGCAGGGCAAAGGCGTCGGCCTCTCTCAGCAGCGCTGCCACCTTAGCGCGGTGCCCCATGAAATGCACCCGCTCGCTCAGGCCCGCCGCGTTCGCCGCCGCGACGAGGCGGGGGCGCTCGGCGCCGTCGCCAATCAGCACAAAGTAAGCGTCCACTCCCCAATCGCGCATCAGCCGCGCAGCCTCTATCAGGTGCATGTGCGCCTTCTCGCGACTCAGCCGCCCCACCGATACGACCAGCGCCTCGCGTTGACCCAGCCCCAGTTCGGCTCGGACCGACTGACCGGTCTCGCGTCGCAGGCCCGCCGCGTCGACCGCGTTGTGGACCGCCGCGGCGCGGTGCTCGGGCACGCCCAACCGCAGCACCTGCTGGCGGCATGTCTCGGATACTCCGACAACCGCATCCATGTAGCGCAGGAGCCTGCGGTCGAGCCGGTCGTAAAGCCTGACTCGCCACGTCTCCCCGGTCCAGCCGTGCACCCAGCCGATAATCGGGATGCCGGCTCGGCGGGCTGTGATGAGCCCCAGAAAGTGAGGCTTATCGCCGTGAGCGCATAAGAGCCGGATGCCCATGCTGCGTATGAGCCTGACCACTTCGCCGACCGATGCCCAGTCGAACGGACCTCCGTCCGCGCGCCACCAGGCGCCGGCGCCCAGAGCCGCTGCTCGCTCGGCGACCGCGCAGGCGTCGCGGCCCTGGTTGAGGGCGTAGACGATGACATCAAAGCGCGTCCGGTCCACGGTCTGAAGATGCCCCAACACCTGCCTTTCCGGCCCACCGATTCCTCTGGTGGGCAGAAGATGCAAGACGCGTAAGGGCTGGTCGCCGGACGGCTCCCGCGGCGCAGGCGCGCCAGAGTGGCACGCCCGATCACCTGCCCGCGCGTCTGCCAGGGCGCAGCGATTCGGCGCGCGGCCCACCTGGTCGCAGGGGCCAGCCTCGTCCAGGTCCAGGCCGGGAGTCAGCGCCTGGCTCATCTCGCGCTCAGGACCACCCGGAGTCACCGAGCACCTCCCGATAAAGCCTCTCGTACCTCTGTACCATACTTCGCACATCGAAAACCTCGGCCTTGCGGCGGGCGGCGGCACCCAGGCGCCGCGCCAGGTCAGGGTCGTCCCGGATGGCTGTGATGGCCGCCGACAAGGCGGAAGCATCGCCAGGCGGAACCATCAGACCCGTTTCGCCGTGGCGCACGAGGTCGGACGGCCCTCCGCTGGCGGTGACCACGACCGGCAAACCGGCCGCCATCGCCTCGATGGCGGCGATGGACAGGCCCTCTGACAGGGAGGGTAGCGCGAAGCAGTCCAGCGCGCCCAGAATGCGGGGAACGTCATCTCGGAAGCCTATGAAGCGCACTCGCCCCGCGATCCCGAGGTCGGCCGCGCGTGCTTCGAGTTCCTCTCGCAATGGACCCTCTCCCACCAGCAGCAGGCACGCGTTGGGCACGGACTCGGCCAGCCTCGCCACTGCCTCCACCAGGAACAGGTGGCCCTTGATCGCGCGAAGCCCTCCCACCGCGCCCACGACCCAGGCGTCGGCTACGCCCAGCTCCTCGCGAATCGCCCGTCGCTGCGAGCCGTTGTCGGACAGGAACTGCTCCAGCGCAACCCCGTTGTGGATGGTTACCACGTGGGAGGCCGCGACCCCGCAGGCGTTGACCAGCTCCCCGCGCAAGAAATCGGACACCGCGACGATGCGACTGGCCAGGCGCCCGATGACGCGGTTGACCAGCCGGCGGCGCGCGCCTTGCACGTCATCCAGGCCGTGGCAAGTGGCGATACAGGGCACGCCTGTCAACCGGGCGGCGACGCACGCGTTGAGGTTCATAGTGAACAGATGAGCGTGAACGAGATTCACGCGCTCGCGCCTGATAATCCCCATGATCTGGCCGACCAGCCGCCAGTCGAGCCGCCGGCCGCGTCTGACAACGTTGACGGGCACGCCTGCGGCCTCGAGCTTTTCCGCCAGCCACGCGCGCCTTCCGACGCCGGCCACGACCCGGTAGCCGCACAGCGACAGATGCCTGGCCACTTCCAGCAGCACCGTTTCGGCACCGCCGGCACCGCCGGTTTCGATGACCTGCAAGATCCCGGCGCGTTCGCCCGCCGGCTCCACATAGTCATCGCCGCCTGATCCAGTCATCGGCGCGCTCCCACGGCTCTTTTCGCAACTTCGCGCACCAGGCCACATGCGTACGCTGCGGCGTCCCCGAGCGCTGGCAGCGGGTCATCCGTCCGCTCCAGCTCCAGGTGAACCATGCCGCCGGTTCGGGCGAATTCCCAGGCCTCACGCCAGCGGGCAAGCGGAGCCGTATCGTTCACCGGCTGGCATCCGCGCATCACCCACAGCAGCCGATCAAGGTCCCCTATCAACCACCGATTCCTCAATCCCAGCCGGTATTGCGTCACCGCCGCAACATCGCCGTCCTGCGCCATCCGGTACAGGAGATAAGGGAAATCGACCCCGGCCTGTATCGCCAGCTCCAGGGAGCCCCAGAACCGCGCGTTGATCTCCATCAGCTTGGGAATCTGATCGCGCGCATCGTGCCTGAATTCGACCATCGCGACGCCGTGCCAGCACAGCGCGCGCAGCAGCGCCACCGCGGAATCGCGCGCCACCGGATGCGGCTCACAGCTCTCGCTGAGCACGCTCACGCCCCCCCACGGCGGGTTCTCTCGAATCCTGCGGTGCGCGAACAGCGCCCGCACTTCTCCCCGGTTGGCAAGGACGAACACGCCGCAGCCGTAGCCGGGGACGCATTCCTGAATCAGCGGCTGCGGATCCAGCGGCCGCGTCCGGTCATACAAGTCGATAAGCTCCAGCGGCGTTGCCGCATAGGCGCGAGCGCCGGGTCGCCAGCGCCCGTTCATCTGCAGCCGCGACCGCCGCGTCTTGACCACGACCGGGTAGCTGAGCCGAGGTGCGAGTCTCTCCACGTCTTCTCGGCGCTGGACGAAATGGGTCTGCGGCGTCGGCACGCCTTGGGCGGCGGCCAAGCGCAGTAGAGAAGCCTTGTCGGAGATCAGTTCAAGCGCCTCCGCAGCAGGCAAGCAACCGACGGACCGCGCGGGAAGCCGCCCGCGGGCGCCGGTCAGGATGCCCAGAGCGACGTCGGTGGTCGGAAAGATGAGATCGCCGCGCCCCTGTGTGCATGCTTCGTCAACTGCGGCCGCGAAGCCCTCGGGATCGAGGGCCGGCGACGGATGCCGGACCCGGCCCCGAGCATAGCGCGATAAGGCGCCCAGGGCGCTCCATGTGCTCGCGCCCACCCAGACCGGGATGCCGCGCTTGCCGAGCGACCGCGCTATCGCCACCGCGCTGCGCGTGTCGCCCTCGACCACGAGGACCGATGCTTGGGTGCTGGGAGTCATGGATGCCGTTCCGTTGCCGCCAGGCCGCCGCTCGAATCGTCGCACTTGCGTCGGCCGCGCGCGCCTCGTCCGCCCGGCCCGCGGAGCCGACGGTTTGCCATCTGCGCCAGGCCGCGGAACCCGCCTGCGGCCTGGCAAACGAACAGCGCCCGCGAGAATCCGCCGTTGATGCCGTGTGCCATCCGCTCGTCGGCTGCGATCCGCGGCAGGCGGAGCAAGTCAGCGTTGGCACGTGCGACGCCAGGCTGTGTCGAGCAGGCCAACGAGTACCCGGCTTGGCGCACCATCGCCTCCGCTCGCTCGTCCGTGGCACCGTCGGGATAGCAGAACGCGATGGCGGTGATGCCCAGGTGCCGCTGGATGTCAGCCCGTGATCCGACCAGCTCATCCACCACGCACTCCGGAGCTTCCGCGGTCAGGATCGCGTGCGTTCGGGTGTGAGAGCCGACCAATACCCCGCCCTCATGCATCTCACGCAGCTCGTCCCACGTGAGCCAGGGGTCCTTCATCACGGGGCAGCCCAGGGCCGCCGCGAGGTCGGCGACGATTCGCTCCCTCTTTGTGGCGGGCATGCGCTTGAGCGCCGAGACCAGGGACTCGGTCGCGCGCGGTGTGTGTGTTCGCGCTGACGGCTGCAGCCCGGCGCCGGCAAGCGCATCGCTTACCAGGCGGTACCGGCCCCGGCGCAGCGCCTCGTCGAAGACGCGCGCCGCCTGCCGCGTCCACAACGGCCGCTCGGTGCCGACGTAGCTCGTGGCGACAAAGATGGTTGCCGGGATATTGAGTTCGCGCAGGATCGGATACGCATTGGTATAGCTGTCCCGCCAGCCGTCGTCGAAGGTTACCGCGCAGGCCCTGGGAGGGAGAGCGCCGCGCGCAAGGCGCGCGACAGCTTCGTCCAGCGCCAGCGGCCGGTAGCGCTGGGCGATGAATTGCATGTGAGCCGCGAACGTCTCGATCGTGGTCACCAGCCCCGGATCGGGCTCCGCGGCAACCTCCGCACCGCGCAGCACGCGATGATACGTAAGGATGGCGCAGCCCGCGCCGTGCAGGCGGTCCGCCAGCCAGCCGAGCGCGCGGAATCCCCCGCCGTAGTAGCCGAGACCGGCGATCGTCGCCTTCACCACTTGCCGCACGCTAGACATACTGTGATTGACCCATCCTCACGTCATGTCCCTCGCCAGGCGCGGCGTCGCGCCCGCGAAAGCGGCCTGCGGCACCGCCTGCTCGGCGTACCCGGCGTCCGCCAGCACGGCATGCTTGAGCGCCACCGCGATGCCGGCGATCAGGTAGAGGTGCGGATAATACAGGGTAGTCACGAAGAAACTGGTCGCCAGGAATCCGATCAGGCTCGCGTCCATGGCGTTAGCGATATTGCGATACCAGCGTCCGGCGTCACCGCCGACTTGCTCCGCTGCGCGCCGCGTCCGGCGGTTATCGCCGAAAACGAAGAACACGAGCAGAGAGTACACGAACAGCCCGAGCAGCCCCATCTCGGCGCCCGCTTGCAGTACGATGTTGTGCACGGTGAGCCAGTTCTGCTGCCCCGGCGGGCTGTAAGCTAAGGCGCGCGCGGTGCTGAAGTTACCGATGCCGACCCCGGTCAGCGGTCGGTTGGTCAGCATCTCCCGGGCGGCACGCCACGCCTCAATGCGGCCCAGCGCCGAGGGGTCTTGTTCGTAGTCGGCGATCGAGAGAACCTGCTGGTGATATGACGGAGGGGACAGATACCACCATCCCACCAGCAGCGAAGCGACGAGCGCGAAGCCGACCGCTTTGCGCGGGCTCTTCAACCACATCACGACCGCGAGAACCGCAAGCCCGACCGCGCCCGCCCTCGCTCCTGTGGCGACCAGGGATGCCACGAACAGCCCCGCGAGCAATAACGCGCCCACCCTCAGAATCCTTGACCGCTCTGCGAAGATGAAGAACACCGCGAAGGGCAATGCCACCGCAAGCGCCACGGCGAAGTCCACGCTGTTGCCAAGGAAGGAATCGGTGCCGGTGCCGAGCCGGATCAGAGTGGCACTCGAGCTGGCAAGCTTGTAGCCCGTGAGCTGGCTGAAACCGAGCCAGGCGTTGAGCAGCACCAGGCTCCACAGCAGGATGCGAACTCTGCGCCGGTCCGTGGCGAGGTTGACGATCAGGAAGAAAACCACGACCTGCTTGGCCAGATCGAGCAAAGTCTGAAATGCCTGGCCGCGCCAGTAAGCACCGAGCAGCGACAACGCGCCGACCGCGAGAATCGCAGCCATCACCGCGTGCTGCCGGTCGCGCACGACCGGCGCCTTGCGCAGCACCACCGTCCGCAGCGCCCACGCCAACGCCACCCAAAGGGTCAGCAGGCGCGGCAGATGCAGAGGCGCCAGCGCGGGAACGATCTGCTGGAGACGCAGAAACTCCAGAACCAGCACCGCGACCAGCCCCCAGAACGGCTCGCGCAGGACCAGGACGGCCACGGCCACGGCAATGACGCCGGCGATTATGGCCGCCGGCGGAACCACGAAAACGGCTACGGCAAGGGCGACACCGAGGCATATGACCGCCGCGATGTAGGCGCCTCGCCCGGCGAGCCAGGTTCGTTCAGGCTGTGCGTAAGATGTCAGCATGTTCCCGTTCTGCACACTTGACCTCAGGCCACCTCAGGTCGCTCCCGCGCCCTCCCCACCTCGTCGAAGCCTTCTGCGGCGGCAGCCGTGGCACCAGTGGCGGCAGAATCTTCGCGCCTGGCAGCCACCCGGAACAGGCGATATGGGTGTCGCTCGAAGGCGACCTCGCCGCAGGTAACAACAAACCCCGGCGGGAAGCTTCGGACATCCACCAGCAGCCAGTTCGCGCCCACGCGCGCCACGACGCTGTCCAGCGGCTCCTGTACCAGGGGGTAGAAGAACTCAAGCTGTGGAAGAGCCGCCGACGCGCCGTGGCGCAGCACGCGCTTCCCGGTGAAGTAGGCGACGCTGTTGGCGAGGCCGAACGGCACGCAGGCAACGCCGTCTTCGCTCTGCTCACGAAGGCAATCGAGGACTGACATTAGCGCCGGGTTCAGAGTCTCCGTAGCATGACGTTCTGCCCATCCATACCACCCGTAGAGTTCGCGCAGCGAGATTGCGAGCCCCAGGCCGGCAGCGACGTAAGCGGCAACCAGGGGCCATCCGTCGGACGCCGCGAACAGAGCGCCGCCCGAGATGGCCGCCACCGGTAGCGCCGCGCAGGTGAGATAACGATAGCCCTGCCCGAGGAACTTGAGGGCGCGAATGTGGGTGGTGACCAAGAAGGCGGCATACGCCGTCGCCGCCCAGATCACAAACGGCCGGCTTAACGGCGCGACGGCCCAGAACCGCCACGACGCATAGGCAAAGACCAGGACAAACGGAAGGTGCCTGACGAGAGAATATGCCTGGGCGGCGCTGCGACGCAGCAGGCCCTTTCTCGGTCGAGCGGCCTCCGCCTCTGGAGACAGCAGCTTCAGCGGGCGGTTGTCATCACGGCGATGCACGTTGCGAAACCAGAACCGGAGTTCCGCCAGGTGACCCCGCAGTATCGTGATGTAGCGCCCTCTCGTCATCAGCACCGTGATCGCCACCGCCGCCCCCAGGCCGGCGAGGACGGCCAGGTTTCCGGCGGCGGCGATGCCTGCGGCGACAAAGAGGAGCGCCTGGGTCCCCATACGATGCGTCATGAGCAGCAGCCCGGCGCAGACAACGGCGCCGGCGAATGCAACGATGGCTGCGGTGTGACTAGCCTGGGAAGCAATGATGGCCAGGCTCACCGCGCCTGCGAATAGCAAGGAACCAAGCGCTCGCGGTGTCAGTTGGAGGCTCTGGGCCATGACTAAGGGGCTGATAGCGTAGATGAAACCCGCCGTCACCGCGGCCGCTGCGTTGCGCCAGAGGTACCAGGCGATCGCCAGCGTCACCGCAGCCTGGGCCGCATCCGCCGCTGGCGATACCAGCCATTGCCAGGCTTGGGCAGCGTCTTTGGCGAACCGCGACAGCAGCCACGCCAGGCCTGGCGGGTAGTCGTAGACCCCGGTGGGCGTGAAGCACTCCAGACGGCGAGGCAGGCGTCCGGTCTCCCTTATGCAGTCCGCCACGTGCAAGTGAAACCACGTGTCCACGCCGCGGAATCGCCCTCCGCGGCACGCAGCTAGTCGAAGCGCGAAAGCCGTCGCCGCACTCAGCAGTGCGCCCACGACCAGCACAGTCGCACCAGTCATTCAGGCACACTCCCTCATGGCGCACTCTCGGACACACGCTTCACATGCCATACCCGTTGCCACAACGATACGGCCGCCGCCTGGCCGGCGCGCGTCGCCTTGAGCAGTTCGTCGTGGTGGTAGAAACCGAGCAGGTAGAGCAGCCCGGGGTAAAGGGCAAGCAGCCCCGCGCGCGCCGCCGTGGATGCGGCCACCGACTCGATGTGCAGCCACGTGCTTGCCCAGTAGATGAGGGCCGCCGCTGCCACCAGCTTCGCCAGGCGCGGGAACTCGTATGGAATCCGATAGAGGCGCTGCCCGAAAACATATGACATCGCCGCCAGCGCGGCAAACGACAACAGCGTCGCCACCGCGGCGCCCATCATCCCGTACTTCGGGATGAGCAACAGGTTGAGAAGCAAGTTGATCGCGGCAGCGCTGCCCACAGCGGCCGCGCGGAAGATGGTGCGCTTGCTGAGGTGAACGCCGGTCTCGAAGAACTGTGATGCCGCCAGGCACAGCAGCCCCACCAGCACTACCGGCACCACGGTGTGAGCGGCCAGGAACTTGGGCGTGGCGACGACCTTGATGGCGTCCTTGATCACCAGCGATACGCCTAGCGCGAACGCCGTGGCCACGAAGAAGAAGTAAGTGAACAACCGTGCGTATATCTGCGGCGCATCCTCCCGGCGCGCGATGGCGAACATCGCCGCCCCCCAGATCAACGCGAAGGGCTCCATCACCAGCACCGGCAGCATCATCGCAAATCGGTAGCCCAGCGCATAGAGCCCGACCTGGTTGAGGTCCGTCATTCGCTGCAGGAAGAACCGATCGGCGAAGTGGAGCACGAACATCGATAGACTGGCTGGCACCAGTGGCCCGCCATAGGCCGCCATCTCGTCGAACTTGGCTCGCGACAGGTTGAGGCCAACGCTCCGCAGCGCACCGCCAACCAGCCCCACCGATGACACGAACGCGACGATGAGCCCGCTCAGCAGCACCCCCAGCACGCTCATTCGCAAGACCACCACGAACACGATGTTGAGCGCGAGGCCCAGCACCAGCCGCCCCAGCGCCACGCCACCGTACAGTGCCGACCGCCGCAGCGCACGCAGGTAGGCCAGCGGCACGATCAAGGTGATGCCGAAGAAATTGGTGAGAATCATCACCGCGACCAGGCGCGCGTAACCGGGCTTGCCCAGAACCACGCGCGCCAGCCACGCCGTCTGGGTCAAGAGCAAGAGTGTCGCCCCCACGCCGAGCGTGAGGATTGCTATCAGCGCCGTACTCACTACCTCGCGCCGGTCGTCCTCACTGTCGTACTGGAAATAGAACCGCAGCACCGCGCCGCTGAAACCAATTGCCATGATGATGCTGATGACGTTGGAGGCGAGCTGAAGCAGCTCCAGCACCCCGTAGTCGCGCGGGGACAGGTAACGCGTGTACACCGGGATCATCAGGAAGCCGATCAGGCCGGTAGTCAGGCTGGCTGCGCCGTAGACCAAGGCGTGGCGGAACACGCTCCTGATCTCGCCATACATGGACGGCTGTTCTGCTATCGTCTCTGCATCAGCCATCGGGCATGGTGAAGGTGGAGGGCGCCGCAGCTATCCGCCGCCCGGAACCGCATCGGTTCGACCTGGCCCTCCGGCTGGGACCTGAGGCGCTATCTGCGCCTTACCGCAGGGCGGCGGCAGCCCACTGCTTCGGTATCTTTCGCGCCGCGGGCAGCAAGAACAGTGCCAGCCCTCAACTCGGGGCTCGCGAGCACGTGTGCTGCACCCAGACGGTCCCGGCGAAAGCGGCCGCCGCGCGCATCCCTGCCCCCGGCGGGTAAGAGTGCCCAACCTTCTGGCGCATCAACGCACGCTGCTCTCGTCCACCCCCGTTCTCTGGTAGCATGTTCGGAGCAAGAAATGTGCCAGGGTTAGCGTGTCGTGATAATGGGCGACCGCACCTGTCTCGGCAGACCGAGCGACCACCGCGTCGGCTGCGGCGCCCATTGAGCTTCGCGGAATGACTTTGCAGACTGAATCGCTGTTTTCAAGCGCAAAACCCCCCATAGTGCGCAGGTAGGGTGCGTTGCTTTGGGGGTCCGCGCCCCGCGCAGATTGGATGATCCGCACCGGCGCGGTTTTTCCGGCGCGGCTGCGCCTGCCTGAAGCACATCGCCGACCCGCATGTCGAGAAAGCGAACACGTTCGCGGCACAAGTCTGCTCTGCCGCGGCAGGAACGCGTTTGTCGCGGCGGGAATAGGGCAGGCGCTGTGTGCGCCGCGCCCGTGGCCAGCGCGCCGGCCTGAGACCTGCGAGCACCATGATCGTCAAAGCACAGGCGCCCAATAGGGTTCTCGACTTCGGGGGCTGGACCGACACCTGGTTCGCCGGCTCCGGCTGCGTGCTGAACTTCGCGGTCAGCCTCTACGCCCAGGTTATCGTCGCCACCCGCGCCCGCCCCGGGGTCAGCATCACCGCCCAGGATTTCGGCGAGATCATTGACATCGCCGCGCCGGGGGCCGAGCCCTACAACGGCAAGCACGACCTGCTCAAGGCGGCGGTCAACGTCATGGGCATAGACAAGCTCGACGCCTACGTCTATGCCGACGTGCCCGCCGGCTGCGGCACCGGCTCCTCGGCGGCGATCTCGGTCGCCCTCATCGGCGCCTTGAGCATGCTCACCGGCGAGTACCACCGGCCCGAGCAGGTGGCCCGCCTCGCGCACGAGCTGGAGACCAAGGAGCTGGGCATCCAGAGCGGGGTGCAGGATCAGATCGCGGCCGCGATGGGCGGCATCGGCTACCACACCATCGAGCCTTACCCGCGCGCGACCACCTCGCGGGTGCGGGTGACGCCGGAGATCGCGTGGGAGTTGGAGAGCCGCCTGGTGCTAGTCTATACCGGCGAGCGCCATCTCTCGGGCGCGGTGCATGAGAAGGTGATCGCCGACTACCAGGCGGGAAACCCGGCCACCCGCAAAGCCATGGAGACCCTCCAGACCACGCCCCAGCTCGCCGCCTCCGCGCTGTGGAAGGGCGACTTCGCCGCCTTCGCCGAGATCATGAACCTCAACAACGCCGCCCAGAAGGCGCTCCATTCCGAGATCACCACCCGCCACATCCAGCGTATCGAGGAGGTGGCGCGGTCGGCGGGCGCCATCGGCTTCAAGATCAACGGCGCGGGCGGGGGAGGCAGCGTGACCGTGCTGTGCGAGACCCGGCGGCGGCGCGAGGTCGAAGAAGCGATCAAGGGCGCCGGCTTTCAGTTGCTGCCGTGCCGCTTCGACTGGGAGGGCCTGCGCACCTGGGTCGCGCGCAAGTAGGTCGCGACGGACCTGAGCGCGGGCAGCCGATAACGGGAGCCTGACCATGAGATCGCTCATCACCGGCATCACCGGCTTCGTCGGCTCGCACCTCGCGGAGCACCTGCTGGCGCAGGGCGCCGAGGTCTTCGGCACCGCCCGCTGGCGCAGCGACACCGCCAACATTGACCACCTCGAGGGTCGCATCGGCCTCGTCGAGTGCGACATCCGCGACAGCGCCTCGGTCAAGCAGGTGCTGCTCGACGTGCGCCCCGACGAGATCTATCACCTCGCCGCCCAGAGCTTCGTCCCCACCTCGTGGCGCGCGCCCTCGGAGACGCTGGAGACCAACATCGTGGGCGAGGTGCACCTGCTGGAGGCGGTGCGAGGGCTAGACCCCAGCCCCCGCGTGCAGATCGCCGGCTCCTCCGAGGAGTACGGCATGGCCCGCGAGGACGAGCTGCCCATCCGCGAGACCAATCCGCTGCGGCCGCTGAGCCCGTACGCCGTCAGCAAGGTCGGCCAGGACCTGCTCGCCTACCAGTACGCCATGAGCTACGGCCTCCATCTGGTCCGCACGCGCGCCTTCAATCACACCGGCCCGCGGCGCGGTTCGGTGTTCGTCACCTCCAACTTCGCCAAACAGATCGCCGACATCGAGAAGGGTCGCCAGGAGCCGGTCATGCGCGTCGGCAACCTGGAGGCGCGGCGCGATTTCACCGATGTGCGCGACATCGTGCGCGGCTATGTGCTGGCGGTGCGCGAGGGCGAGCCGGGCGAGGTTTACAACCTGTGCTCGGGCGTCGCGCGCACCATCCGCGAGGTGCTCGATCTGCTGCTCAGCCGCTCCCAGGTGCAAGTGAAAGTCGAGCAGGAGCCCGCGCGCATGCGGCCCTCCGACGTGCCCGTGCTCCAGGGCGATTTCGGGAAGTTCCACGCTCGCACGGGGTGGAAGCCGCAGATCCCCTTCGAGCAGACCGTCGCCGACCTGCTCGACTACTGGCGCGGGCAGGCGTAGCGCGTCGCTGCGGACATCCAGAGGCCCCGTCTACCACTGGAGCGGAAAACGTGGGCGTCCCGAAAACGCTTGTGGGTAGCTCGACCATGTGGCACAGCCGCCCTCGGCTGTGTGCGGTCCGCATGAAGGGCAAGTAGAGCGGACTGTAGAAGCCAGACTGTGTTCCACTGTGTTTAACACGGCGGCTCTGGAACAATACGCCGCGAATACCATGGTCAATGTTAAGCTGGCTATTCGCATTGCAGCGTTCCCCCTCTCGGTGCTGGCGCTTTCACTGGCATTCATCGGTGTCTATCGCGCCCTGGGCTTGCCACCCTCTGACCAGCTAGTCCGCATGGCAGACTCGCTCATGGAGCGCTATGGCTACGCGATTGTATTCGTCGGCGCATTCCTAGAGGCCACGCCGGTAGTGAATGTCTACCTACCTGGGTCAACGGTTGTGATCCTTGCCGTGGCGTTCAGCCGTCGTGGGACCCTGAACGTGTTTGTGGTACTCGCTGTGGCAACCGCCGCCTTCCTGCTGGCATACGCGTTCGACTATGCGATAGGCCGTTTTGGGTGGCACGCTCTCATTCGTCGTTTGGGATTTGGATCGCCTCTTGACAGGGCGCGAGACTCGATCCTCCGCCGCGGGACAAAGTGGCTATGGTTGGGATACGTTCACCCCAATGTCGGAGCGCTGGCCGCGACGGCTTCCGGGATACTTCGCGTTCCGTTCGGCCGCTTTGCCCTGCTGTCCGCCGGTGCGGTAACATGCTGGGACGCGGCCTGGGGCGCAGCCGCATTCTTTGGCGCGGGGATTATCCTCCGGTTCCTGGACATGCGATGGCTAATCCCGTTTGTGATCGCATGGGTGATCTACGCTCTGGTTAGAGGAATGCGGAGAGGACGCGGCAAATACTAGGCCGGGTATATCTCCCCTGGGGAGAACAGACCACTGGATAGGTGATTACGATGCAGAGTGCTACATCAACCGCACTGTTGGACTTCCACCCGCACGTTGAGCGGCAGAGAGAATGGCTGTTCGAGGGCGTAAGTGATTTCCCAAGTGCATTGAAAGAAGTTGTGATAACCAACTACGGATCGCGGGTGGCCCGCGGTCACGGAAAGCCGCTCCTCGGTGAGTATGCGCCTTGGTTACTCGCGGATATGCTTCCTCTGAGCAACCGCCAGGTCGTTGCTGAAGTCGCATTGCCTTGGATGAACCTCTACGCGTACACGCTCTTTATTGACGATGTTCTCGACATCGACAAGAAGGCCGATGCAGTACCTCTCATGCTCGCCAGCCAACTTCTTCTGGAACGAGGGTTTACGCGCCTACATTCCCTCCTTCCTTCAGGCTGCAATGTCAGACTGCGGATCGACCAGTACTTTCTTGAAGCAGCGAATGCGGTTCTGATTGAGATGCAGGAGCACAGAGGTTTACTGAGAGGCTACAGCCCAGAAGAAGTCGACCGCTTGGGACGCAAGATCGCGTTCCTCAAGCTGTGCGCCGCGTGTTTGCTGGCGGCCGACGGGCACGGGGGGGAGGACCAGGCCGCGTTGCTCCTTCCGGTGGACGAATTGGCAACCGGCATGCAGCTGCTAGATGATATCGCGGACTGGGAGGAGGACTTAAAGGCGCACAGTTTCACTCCATTGCTTACGCAGACCCTATGCGATGTTGAGGCCAGATGGCCAGACTCCATCCGAAACCGAGGGAACTTCACCTCCGAGGAGGTTCTCGCGGCCATGGTAGTTACGGGGGCGCTAGAAAACCACATTGCCTTGGGCATTTCCTGGCTGGATAGGGTCGCGGCCACTCCCGGCCTCAGCCCTTCATCGCCTGCAGCTCATCTTCTCGGTGCGGTGATCGAGGAGCACAAGGCGGTACGCGACCAGGTGATAAGCGTAAGGTTGTCCTGCGAAGCCGTGCTCCAACAGGGCGGCGGCTTCGGCTCCCTTCTTCGGGATGAACCAGTGAGACGTCGGGTCGAAATGGTCTCGACCCAATTGCAGATCGTCGCGCAGAATTCATGAGTGTGCGCCGCGGGGTTCTCAAATGATGCGCATCCTTCGGTGGCTACTACGTATATGGCCATTTGTAAAAGCAATTCTCGTCTACCTAGCGGTAGCCTTGGGCCTGTACGTTTATTGGAAGAAGTATCACCGCTGGGAACCCGCACTACTCATTGTAGGCACTGTGGTTGCTACGCAGTTCGGGACCAGCGGCGCGCGCTTCGTGCTTTCCGAACTCCGGCTCCGCTGCTCCAGCTACAGGAATCTTAACGATGCGAGCGACCGGAAACTGAGTGGGGCTGTGA
>Ga0307379_10000843_pt1 | contig 49897 bp, 39 predicted proteins | sample UN2MG_FD_202237 | JGI IMG/M metagenome (GOLD analysis project Ga0307379, IMG submission 202237) | Soil microbial communities from Risofladan, Vaasa, Finland - UN-2 | ecosystem: Environmental > Terrestrial > Soil > Coastal area > Acid sulfate soil | place: Finland: Risofladan, Vaasa | collected... | reverse complement strand
GCCAATTTCACAGCCTCTGCCTTGAAACTCTCTGAATACTGCCTCGCCATCTTTGGGTCACCTCATCTCCTATTATCCGGTGCCCACTATTTCGAGGCAAGGTCAGCTTGCCATTGGCAGCACTACTTCGTCCTACTCTGCTAAAGCTACGTAGGACTACGAAGTGCACCATCCTTCGCAGTTCAAATGTCAGAGAGGGGCACCGGTATGCGGGGATGGCTTGCCAGCCGAAGCTTTAGCGAAGGCTGGTGGAGCTGATGGGATTCGAACCCACGACCTCGTCCGTGCGAAGGACGCGCTCTCCCAACTGAGCCACAGCCCCACTCGCAGAGTATTATACCAAGTTCCGCGGCCCGAAGTCAACGAAAACCAGCGTCGGGGGCGGGGGAGTATGGGCGTATGGGCGTATGGGAGTGTGGGAGTGTGGGGGAGAACGTTGAACGCCCAACATGGGCATCCAGTATCGAGTATCGAGCATCAAGCATCCAGCATCACTCCTCACTCATCACTCAACACTCAACACTCCTCACCTTGATTTCCCCGCCTGCGCCCTGTATACTTGAGCTTGAGTTGCGATGAAAGTAAGATCCGGCGTCGAAACCCTTGTCGAGCAGAACCTGTCCCTTGTCCGCGGGAGGCGCGTCGGCCTTGTCACCAACCACAGCGCGGTGAACAGGAACCTCGTCCACGCCATCGAGGTATTGAAAGGCTCGGGCGTGAACCTCGTCGCGCTCTACGGCCCGGAGCACGGCGTGCGAGGCGATATCCCGGACGGCCAGCCGGCGCCGTCATTCACGGACCCGCGAACCGGCCTTGTAGCGCACAGCCTCTATGGACAGGCAAGGAAGCCCACGCGCGAGATGCTTGCGGGCGTGGAGGTCGTCCTCTTCGACATCCAGGACATCGGATGCAGGTTCTACACCTACGTCTACACGATGGCCTATGTCATGCAGGCCTGCGCCGAGTACCAGAAGCAGTTCATCGTCCTGGACCGGCCCAATCCGGTGAACGGCCTTGCCATCGAGGGCAATGTGCTGGACACCCGGTTCGCATCGTTCGTGGGGCTGTACCCGATTTGCATTCGCCACGGCATGACTGCAGGCGAGCTGGCGTTGTTCTTCAACGGCCAGTTCGCAATCGGCGCGGATGTCGAGGTCGCCAACTGCCAGGCGTGGAAGCGCTCGATGTGGTTCGACGAGACGGGCCTGCCGTGGGTGATGCCGTCGCCGAACGTGCCAAGCCCGGAGACTGCGGCGCTCTACCCGGGCCTCTGCCTCATCGAGGGCACGAACGTCTCCGAAGCCAGGGGGACGACCAAGCCGTTTGAGATGTTCGGCGCTCCCTGGGTGGACGCCTATGAGCTGGCGGAGCGGCTGAATGCCGGCGACCTTCCGGGAATCCGCTTCCGGCCGGCGCATTTCATCCCAACGGCCTCGAAGTACCAGGGCGAGAGATGCGGCGGCGTGCAGGCGCATGTGATGGACAGAGATTCGCTCAATGCGGTTGCGGTCGGCGTTTACGCGATCAAGGCTCTTCACGATCTGTACCCGAAGGAGTTCCAGTTCCGGCCGCCCGGCGCTTCCGGCAAGTGTTACTTCGACCTGCTTGCAGGCACGGACAAGACCCGCCTGGCTATCGAGGCAGGCGTACCGGCGGACGAGATCATCGAGTCGTGGCGCGATGAGCTGTGCAGCTTCAACCGAGACAGGCAGGCGTATCTGCTGTACTCGTGATAGGCGAATCGGGCGGAGGGATGGAGTATTGGAGTGGTGGAGTACTGGAAGCCCGCCCCCGTAAGGACGATTCCACGCAGTTTGCTCCTCGGGATAGACGTCGCTCCCGGCGCTGACTGGGATTAGAAAGAGTTTACTGGATGTACAGATTCCTACTCCGAGCCCGATTCTCAGGAATTTGCCTCAAAATTCTGGTGCTTCTAGGGTTGATGCTCCTTTCCATCGGCGGATCGAATGCCGCGCTCAGGGAAGACGAGCAGAAACTGCTCTCGGCGATCAGCGTGACGCGCATGATGTCCGATATCGAGCGGCTGTGCAGCGACGAATTTCGCGGGCGCCGCGCCGGTAGCCCGGAGCATTACGCCGTCGCCGATTACCTGGCATCGAAGTTCGGCGAGTGCGGCCTGTCCCCCCTCGAAGGACCGGGGCTTGAAGGCTACAAGCAGCCGCTCACAATGCGCTACTCGCTTGTCAGGTCGAAGGACGAGATCAGGGCCAGGCTTACCTACAGATTCAACGGAAGGCATGGGCCGATCAACAGGACCAGATCCTTCAGCTACCGCGGCTACAACGGGCGCGGCGGCCTCGACCTGGAGTCGGAGGTCGTCTTCGTGGGCTATGGCACGGACAACGACTATGCCGGCCTCGACGTGGCGGGCAAGATCGTTCTGTGGCTCCCCGGCTGGCCGAAGGATGCCAGACCCATTACCGGCATGCACAAGATGACAGCCGCTTACCAGCACGGCGCGGCGGCATGCCTGATGTACAAGCCGGCCGGCGTGAGAGACGAATGGGGCACAAACATCGGGCTTTCCGGCTCCATCGCCGATTTCCCATACATCGCGGTTGACGAAACCATCGTCTCCGAGATTCTGTCTCTCCCAGCGGGTCTGGTGGCTAAGGGTGCTCGCAAGCCGCTGGCGGGCGCGCGCGGCTTGAAGGTCCGGCTTCAGATCACACCGGTATGCGACCCGGACCGCCGGACCTACAACGTGATCGGAATGCTGCCGGGCGCCGATCCGCAGGCGTCCCAGGAAATCGTGCTGGCAGGCGCGCATTACGACCACCTCGGCGATGACGGGCGAGGCAGGATATTCAGGGGTGCTGATGATAACGCATCCGGCACCGCGGTGGTTTTGGAGGTCGCGCGGGCGATTGCCAACTCCGGCCTCAAGCCCCGGCGGACGATAGTGCTGGCCGCATGGACCGGCGAGGAAGCGGGCCTCGTCGGGTCGAACTACTTTGCCGCAAATCCGCCGTTCCCGTTGGAGAACATCGTATCGAGCATCCAGCTCGATATGGTTGGCGCTGGAACGCCGGGCATGTTTGTGACTGCGGGGACTGCCTATCCCGACCGCTACCGCTATCTGGCAGAAAGTGCTGCTGATCTCGGACTCTCGCTGCGGCCGGATGCTGTCGGTGCGAGCGACCACCTGGCCTTCGCGCGCAGGAAAGTCCCCAGCTTCCTCCTCCACTCCGCGGGCGAACACCCGAACGGCCACACCGTCCGGGATACACCCGCGGCCATCAATAGAAAGGCGCTCGAATCCGCCGCGCGGCTCGCCGCCCTTGCCGTATGGCGCGCTGCGAATGGATGACTTCCTCCAACCTCGGCAGTTAACTCCAGGCAAAATGGCTGGGAGGCCCATCGGATTCATCTTCCGGCGTTTACTGCTCATCCCCGGCGGGTACATCCGATTCGAGTGAAGTTTGCACTCACGTCGAGGAGGTGAATCCTATGAAGCGATTGATGCTGACCCTCCTGGCAGCAGCGGTCATCCTGGGCGCATGCGGGTCGTTCGCCGGCGCCTTCACCATGGCTGAGAAGGTCGTGGTCGCCAATGAGCTTGTCGCCATCGCGCGCGTGCCGGCAGGAGGATTCACGGCTCAGCAGAGGGTTGATCGGGTAAACGAGCGCCTGGCCTACATTCTGGGCTACAAGGCTTTGTCGCCGCGCGGCATATATGCGGCGCCCGCGCCCGGAGGTTCCAGGGCGATAATGGTCGGTGACAGGCTCCTTATCACGGTCACGACCCGCGATGCCCGTGCAAACAGCACCACCGTAGCGGGCCTGACGCGGACATGGCTGCAGTTGGCGAGGGAAGCACTGCCGCAGGCAAGACCCACGCCGGGCGTTCCCGGTTAGCAAAGCCTGGACAGAACCGCGACCTCACCGTAAACGGTGAGTCTAGGCAGACAAGCATGCTGAAGCAAGCTGTCCCCGAATCCAACACACATCCAGCTTGCTTCAGCATGCTTATTTCATTTGGCCTGATGCTTTAGCATTAGACTCTGAGTTCAGCTACTTGGCTTTGACCCTGGGGCCTTCAGGGGTGTCCTCGATCAGGTAACCGGCGGCGGCGAGCTCGCTGCGGATGCGGTCGGCAGTAGCGAAGTCGCGGGCTTTTCGCGCTTTTTCACGCTCCTGCACCAGGCCGAGGATTTCGCGCGGAATCTCCGCGCTCACGGGCTTTGCGCGCTCCGCCAATTCGAGACCCAGCACGCGGTCGAAGTCCACCATAGCCTCGAAAACCTCCCTGCCGCCTCTGCCGTGGATGTTGACTTCCTTTATCAAGCCGAAGACAGCCGCCAATGCGACGGGCGTGTTCAGGTCGTCATCCATCGCCTCGCCGAAAGCCGTCGCAGCCCTCTGGACAGCTTCCTCAAGGCCGCTGGAGCTTTCTTTGTCCAGGCGCCCCACGAACTCATAGAGGTTCTCGAGGGTCGTCTTGGCGGTTTCCAGCGCCCGCCAGGTGAAGTTGAGCTTCGAGCGGTAATGCGCCCCGAGCACTAGATACCGGAACGCCGTCGGGTCGTATCCCCTGGCGATCACATCGCGAAGCGTGTAGAAGTTCCCGAACGACTTGCTCATCTTCCGGCCTTCCACGAGCAGGTGCTCTGAGTGCAGCCAGTAATTGACAAACCTCCTGCCGGTCGCAGCTTCGGACTGCGCGATCTCGTTCTCATGGTGCGGAAAGATATTGTCCACGCCGCCGGTGTGGATGTCGAAGGTCTGGCCCAGATACTTCATGCTCATGGCCGAGCACTCGATATGCCAGCCCGGACGCCCCTTCCCCAATTCGGTTTCCCAGAACACGGCGCCGTCGGCCTCGTCCCAGGCCTTCCAGAGCGCGAAGTCGGACACCTGGGCCTTCTCGTACTCGTCGGACTTCACCCGCGCGCCTGCCTTCAGCTCCTCGATTCTGAAGTGCGAGAGCTTGCCGTAGCCGGGGAACTTGGTGATGTCGTAGTAGGTAGAGCCATCTTCGGCACTGTACGCGACGCCCTTGTCGAGGAGTGTCTTGATGAGAGCGACCATTTCGGGGATGTGCTGGGTCGCTCTGGGATAGACATGAGCGGGCTTCACGTTCAGCGCGTCGCGGTCCTCAAAGAACGCCTCGGTGAACGGGCCTGTGTACGCATCCAGGCTTATCCCGCCGGACATTGCGCCCCGGATCGTCTTGTCGTCAACGTCGGTGATGTTCATCACTTGCGTGACGTCGAAGCCCCGGTACTCCAGGTGACGGCGCAGGATGTCCTCGAAGAGATAGGTGCGCCAGTTGCCGATATGCGCGCAGTCGTATACCGTCGGCCCGCAGGTGTACATCCGAACCTGCAAGTCCTCATTCGGTTGGAAATCTTCCTTCTCCCTGGTCAGAGTGTTGAAGAAGCGTATGGTCATTTGCCTTTCTTCCTCAGTCTCTCCTCTACCTTCTTCGATTCTGAGGCTTGATAATTCAGGCGGCTTAATAGACATCCCCGTGCCCGAATATTCTCAGTGTTCAAACACTGCTCCTCGTATTGCTTAAGATGATGTATAAGAGCAGAAACGAGTAGGTGGGGATTTATGCCAGCTCTCATTCTGTTATTGATTGTATCCAACTGCAGTGGGAGTGGATAGGTGCCGCTGATAACAATGAGGGAATCCGGCATACAACAATGATATAGTCCGTTGCGGGCACCAAAATAAAGCAATTCCACCAGAACTTCACCTTCTGGGGACTCTCTCAGCTCAGGAAAAACAGAAAGCACACCCTCGGCAAAGTATTGATGTGATTTGTCCCGTCCCTGGTAACCGTCCTGGCACTTCGCGATAATCTCAAAATAGCTGAATACAATACTCAAAACCGCGAAACCTGGGTGTGCGGCCAACGAACGCTGAGGTTGGGGGTTAATACACTCGTCAGCAACATCCAGAAACCATCCTCCAATTCCTTTGAAGAACAATTTCATTCTTTGTTCGTCGCTGACTCCATCGGGAAAGTCCGATTCCAGATAACCTGGCGCTATACACATCTTCCTCATATCGCATCTCCTCTCCCTGTATTAGCGAGTGCACTGAATAGGCGGCGGTTTTCGAATCACCACCCAGTTCTAAACTCGGATTTCCCCAAATCTGCATATTCGGCTTTCCGCTGCACAAAAGTCGCCACCATCAAACAGGTCTAACGAGGTCCTTGAAACGCCGTGTTTTCAGCACTGACTTGTACCTGTTATGACACCAGACGTAATCCTCGACCAAGCCGATGCCAGCAGCCTGAAGGGCGTCAATTAACTCAGCAGCGTGCCATACATCTCGGTCGCTCGGTACAGAGTTGTTGTTTGGATGGTTATGAGCGATAGCTACCGCATGCGACCCGGTAGCGAGTGCGTGGGCTACTATTGTATCGGTAGGTATGGGTACAGAATTGTCGTCGCCTACCCAGTGGTGTATATCCAATACTCGGTTGCCGGAGTCAAAGTAGATACACACCGCGCCTTCGATTCCTCCGACGTAATGAATAGGTTCCAGTAAGGCGCTCATTGCGTTCAGAAGTAACAACCTCGATGCAACCGGTTTGCCGGACAAGCTGCGACGTGCAGTGGCAACCCTTTCACTGAACTCGCCTGCGGCCAGTTGCTGCTGTTTCAAAACCCCCTGGTGTTTGGCCTCGAGTCGAGCGTTGATGCTATGGCGAACCACAGCGTCGATCCCCAAGCCCAACCATAATGGCCAAAGAATCACAATCAGAAAAATCACAATGCCAAACCCTATTATACAGCCTAGTCCTTCCATAAGTACGGCACCCACCTATGCATGAAGCCATTAGTCATAGGTATTGAGAAGACCGATATTCGCGGAAATCTCCCTACAAGCACCAGTTCAACCGCTCCCAAATGTTTTCTTCAAATACTCCAAACTCTCCACGGCAATCGTCAGCGGATCGGGCTTGAAGTCGAAGACCTCCACCGAAACGTATCCGTCGAAGCCAATCTTCCTGAGGGCGGCAGCAATCTCACGGAAATCCGTATCCCCTGCCCCAGGGCCTCGTCCGCCGGCGTCGTTCGCGTGGACGTGCATCACGAGCTCGCCCGCCTCCTCGATGATCCGCGGGACCGGCTTCCCCTCCGAGCACATGCTCTTGACGTCCAGCATCGTGCGGAAGTGAGGCTTGTTCACCTCGTGCACCATTCGCACGGCCTCGGCTACTGTATTGATAAAGTTCGTCTCACGAGCTGGAAGCGCCTCTATGCACAGGTAGACTCCCGCGTCCCCGGCTGTCTCAGCGCAGTGAGCGAAGGTTTCACGAGCATATTCCCAAGCCTGCTCGTATGTCAGGCTCTCATGGACATTCCGCTGCTTCGGTGAGCCGAAGACCAACACCCGACCCCCGACGTCGCCGCAGAAGCGGATCAGGGCATCCAGGTACTCCCTTGTCCGGCGGCGGATAGCTTCGTCGGGATGGTTGATGTACAACCCTTCCGGCTTCACCAGCAACCAGTGGAGACCGACTATCTCGACGCCGTTCGAGTCGGCGGCCTTCACGATCTCCCTGCGCCGCGACCGGGGGATATCCTCCACGGAATCCGCAAGCGTGAACGGAGCGATTTCCACGCCCTCGTATCCCAACTCAGCGGCGGTGCGGAAGACATCCTCGATCTGCCAACCTTCAAACAGCTCATTGCAGATGGAGAATTTCATATAAGCTCTCGACCCAGCCCATTACCTTGCCAGGAGCGTGTTGTCTATCAGCCGAGTCCCGCCGATGCGGACGGCCAGCGCAAGCACCGCCTCGCCTTCCACCTTCACGACGTGCTCCAGCGTCTCTGGATGCACAACCGCCACATAGTCAATCCGAGCAAGCGGCTCCTGCAGGATGAACTTCTCCACGCGCTGGCGCAGTTCCTCGCCGGATGTGATGCCCTGATCGAGAAGCTCCTGCGCATACGCGAGCGACTTGCTCGATACCAGGGCCGCTCTGCGCTCCTCCGGGCTCAGGTACGTATTGCGCGAGGACATCGCAAGGCCGTCCGGCTCGCGGACGGTCGGCACCTCGACGATCCGGATGGGCAAGTCCAAGTCTTTCACCATCCGCTCGATGATCTTGAGCTGCTGGTAATCCTTCCGCCCGAAGTACGCCTTGTCCGGCTGCACGATACTCAACAGCTTGAGGACGACCGTCGTAACTCCACGGAAGTGGCCCGGACGCGAGGCCCCGCAAAGCACTTCGCTCAGCTTAGCGACCTCCACATAGGTCCGGTATCCCTCCGGGTATATCTCCTCGACCGAGGGATTGAATATCAAATCAACGCCGACCTCTCGAGCCATTCGGGCGTCCCGCTCCAGGTCACGGGGATACTCGCGGAAATCTTCACCCGGCCCGAACTGGATCGGGTTGACAAATATGCTGACGACGACAAGGTCGCTCTCCTGCCTCGCACGGCGCATGAGGGAAAGATGGCCTTCGTGGAAGCAGCCCATAGTGGGCACCAGGCCTACCGACTCCCCTTCTCGCCTTGTCTGAGCTATGGCAGCGCGCGTTTCCTTAATGGTGTGTAGAATCTCCATGGCTTTTCAAATCCAAAATCCGAAGCTCGAAATTCGAAATCCGCAATCGGAAATCCAAAATCCGAAATCAGAAACCGTGCTCGGGGCCGGGGAATTCGCCGCTCTTCACTTCCTCGACATAGGACTTCATTGCCGCCAGGATAACCTCCGAGAGATTCGCGTATTTCTTCGCATGCCTCGGATGGAACTCACCATACAAGCCCAGAAGGTCGTTCGTAACCAGCACCTGGCCGTCGCAGTCCGGGCCGGCGCCGATGCCAATCGTCGGAATAGAAACTGACTCGGTGACTCGCTTGGCCAGCTCCTTCGGCACAAGCTCCAACACGATTGCGAAGACACCGGCCTGCTCCAGCGCCCTGGCATCGTTCAAGATACGCTGGGCATCCGACTCGGTTTTGCCCTGAATGCGCGGCCCGCCGAACTTGTGCACCGACTGCGGCGTATATCCGAGGTGCCCCAGGACGGGAATCCCAACATCCACGATTCGGCGGATCGTCTCCACCATCGGGCGACCGCCTTCGAGCTTTACGGCATGGGCGCCGGCTTCCTGAAGGAACCTGCCGGCATTTGCCATCGCCTGCTCCGGGCTGATCTGGTAGCTCATGAAAGGCATGTCGGCGACAACCATGGCCCGCTGAACACCCCTGACGACCGCCGCTGTATGATGCAGCATATCCTCCATGGTCACCGGCAGCGTAGTCTCGTATCCCAGGACGACCATCCCCAAAGAGTCACCCACAAGGGCGATATCCACTCCGGCTTCATTGAGCAGCTTCGCCGTCGAGTAGTCATACGCCGTTAGAGCGGTAATCTTCTCGCCCTTCTGCTTCTTCTCAAGCAAGCTCACGGTTGTAACCTTGTCCTTACTCATAATTCATCCCCTCCAGAGGCCAGTAAATGCCTAAATCCGCAATCTGCAATCGGCGAACTACCACCCCGGGCGGAACAAGTCCCCCATCGCCCAGCCGAATAGCAGCGCCGGGAACACGACATTGCCGCCGAACAACAGCACATGCGGCGGATCGGGAGCATAGACCAGGAACGCCAGCACTGTCAGACAGAACGTCGCTGCAAACGCCTTTAGAAGCGACCTAGACAGGCTTTCCTGGATCAGCCCAATGAAAACATAAGCGGCCGCAGCCAGATAGAAATTGAAAAAGTTGAGGACTATCAGGATGAGGCCGATAGGATAGCTTGCCGTGCGCCGTCCAGGGGCGCGCACCGACTGGAATACCAGCTCGTCGTCCAACGGCTGGAGCGTCCCATTCACGCTCAGCAGGAACCCCGCCAAAGCGCCGATGATCCCCAGCGTGGCGATCAGCATCGTGCTCCACACGCCGACATACGGCATGTTATGCTTGAGCCAGACTATCGGCTGCCCAGGACTCACAGCCAGCAGAACAAGCAGGAATGCGGCCATGGACCAGCCAACCAGGTTCAAGCCCATTTTGAGCGCAGCCTCTCTTTCCAAGCTCACTCCTGGCACCCTGGCTCCGCTGCGGTATAGGAGACGATTCAACTTGGCGTGAACGTCTGCGTTTCCGGGGTCGAGCTGGACGACGATCGCGTACATGGCTATGGCATTGTCCAGCTGGCCCTGTATCCTATAGATATCCCCGAGGATTATGTGCGCCTGCACGTTCCTCGGATCCACGCTTTGGGCCTCTCTGCACGCCGTGACCGCAGAGCGGAACTGTCCCCGGATGAAAGCAGCCTGCGCCTCTCGAATCCATCGCTCTGCCTGGGCAGCACGCCCTCTCGCGGCAGGTGCCTGAGGCCTTTGCGCCCGGTATCCAGGCACGCCTGGAGCTCGCGGCTCGGCTGGCCGACTGGGTGGCACCCGGAACATCTCAGCGTCCAGCGAGGCATCGTATATCGTGCGCTTGTCCGGGCTGATGAGTGTCTGATACGCCTCGGCTATCTCGATGAAGGCAGCCTTCGCGGCCGCCTTGTCCTGGGCCACGTCGGGATGGTACCGCCGCACGAGCTGGCGATACCGGCGCTTGATCTGCTCCAGAGTCGCCGCCCTGGACACACCCAGTATCTCGTAATATGTCTTCTTGATTGGCATGAGCTATCACTGACTGAACACGCGGCTGAAATACCCCACGTAGAATTTTATCACAAACGCGCCAATATACGCCGCCATGCCGAGAAACAGGAGCACGCCCAGGGTGACGCTGCTTTGGAGAGTAGCGACCTCTGCTTCACCCTCTGTGTACTCGGCGACCTTGTCCAGCATCGCATCAACATTCCCCGTCTGTTCTCCTGTCGCGAGCATATCGAGCGCCATCCGGGGGAGAACCCCCGTCCGCTCCAGCGACTCGGAAAGGGACTGGCCCCGCTCTATCGGATCAATCGCTGTCTTGAGGCGCGTTGCGAGGAACCAGTTCCCGCTCGCGTCCGCCGCATGCGCCAGTCCTTGGGAAAGAGGCGCTCCCGCAGCAAACATGGCGGACACCACGCGGTAGAATTTGGACAGCGCCAGCATCCGGACGATATTCCCTATCCTTGGGATCGCCAGCTTGACCATATCTACGCCGTACCTGAACGACTGGATCTGGTAGAGTATCCGATACACAGCCCACAGAGCCAGAATAACAATTGCGATGGGTATCAGGTTGTATACAGTTGCCCTCAGATACTCCCTGAGGCCTTCGAGCAGCAATATCGGGAGTGAGGGAATGAAGATCACCGCGAGCACCAGAATCTTTGGGTAGAGAGTGACGAGGCGCAGCTTCTGCCTGACACTGTGTTCCCACTCCAAGTAATCCGCGATCCTCTCTATCATCTTGTCCAGCATGCCGCTCGCCTCGCCGGCACGTAGAAGGCTGATGTGCAGCTCCGGGAACATCCAGGGATAGCGGGCAAAAGCATCGCTCAGACGGGTGCCGCTCTGCAGGAATTCCATCGTCTCCGCGGCGATCTTCCTAAGGCGGCGGCTTCCTCCCTGCGATCGAAGGGATCTCATGGCCTGGGTGAGCGTCAGCCCAGACCTCATCATTGTGGCAAGCTGGCGGTAGAAGATGCCAAGACTGTAAACCGTCGCGCCCGCGAATATGGGGTTCACGAACCATCTCACGAACAGCCGCGCCGGGTTCCAGCTTGTGCGTGCCTGCTCGACGCCGACGGGCGCCTCGCGTATGTCGAGCACGAAGTACCCCATCCTCTGAAGGTTCGCCACAGCCGAGCGCTGATCCTCGGCATCCACGACGCCGGCGATGGTTCGCCCCGATTTGTCCTTTACTTTGTATCTAAAGGAAGCCACGGATCACTGCCTCGATCTCATATGCCAAACATAGTGAACAGATTCCGATAGGGCACAGCTACCCCCCAGATCACTGCAACGCCGATCGCGATTATGTTCACCAAGATCACGACATGAAGGCCAAACCACTTCGTCCGCCCGACGGCCCAGAGAGCCGTATCCTCATAGTGTGCGGCCATTCTCTGAAAGCCGTCTACGATCTGCCCGCCCATCTCAGCGGCAGCCAACATCCGTGAATCTTCGCTGGTGAAGAGGCCGGTCGCAGCCACGGCCTCGCCGAACTTCCTGCCCGACTGAAGCGCCGGCGCCTGTTCCCAAAGACGCACGCCGACGACGGAGTTCTCAGAAGCGCGAGACGCCGCATCCCACGCCTGGGCCGGCAGGATTCCGGCGTTCTGCAGCCGCCATAGTATCCTGGTGAAGCTCGCTAACGACCGCATCCTGCTCGCCTGGGCGTATCCAGGCACGCGAAGCACCAATCTGTGCGCCAGAGGACGCATGCTCGGCTGCCGAAACACAGCGGCTATCAGGAAGTAGCCTCCGATCAAGATGAGGGACGGTAGAGCAACATGCAGCGCAGTCCACTTGGTATACGCGGCAATAGCAGCGCCAATAGAACCTTGGCCCTCCTTAAACACCGTCGGCAAGAATATCGGCAGAAATGGCGCAATGAGGAACGTCCCGATTGCGTTTATCCATCCCACGATACATAGGATTCGGAGTAAGCGATTAGATGCGCGCCGGGCAAGCTCGTAGTCGAGGGCGATGTCGCCCACCATGGCCGGCAGGAAGCCGCCGATTTCTCCAGCAGCCACGACCCCCACTGCGTGCGCCGGAAAAGCCCTCGGGAACTCCGCCATGGCGTCGCTCAGCTTCCCTCCGGCCTGCACCCTTGACGCCATGCGCTCCAAGATAATGCGCATCCCGCGGTTCGGCGTCTGGCGCCCGATTTGAGTCAGCGCCTCGAATGTGCTCATTCCAGCCTGGAGACAGGATTGCAGCGACCTGAAGAAAACCATCAGCTCGTTTGGAGGCGCAGACGTGCGCAAAGTCCGCATAGCACGAGCGCGAACGGCCTGCAACCGAGGTGGAGACTGAGACGGCGCCGCTGGCATTACGACTTTCACTGTGCAGCCTTTGGAGATCAGGCGCTCGCGGACGTCCGACTCCGAAGCAGCGTCCGTCACTCCGATAAGGGTTCTCCCGCTCTTATCCACGATCTCATACCGGAAAAGCGGCATTATTCCACCTCCGCCAGTCTGCGTACACGCTGGTCCCGCAGCTTGTCCAGAACCTCGTGCGGCTTCCGTCCGCCGGGAAGCTCCAGATCAGGCGCTATCTCCGCGAGCGGCACCATCACGAACGCCCGCTCCATCATCCTCGGATGAGGGACCGTGAGCTCAGAAGTATTAACCACCGCATCATCGTAGAGAAGCACGTCAATATCTATGACCCGCGGACCCCAGAGGTGTTTCCGCACGCGGCCCATATCGTTCTCTATGCCCACCACAATATGAAGCAAATCAGCCGGTCCGAGTTCCGTTTCGATCAGAGCGACGGCATTCACGAAATCGGGCTGGTCGGTGTAGCCGATAGGCGCAGTCTCATAGAGGGACGACACCCGCTTCACATGGATATCGGGATCCCGGGCGAGACGGTCGAGAGCCTCGCGGATATTCGCCCCTCTGTCGCCCAGGTTCGACCCAAGGCCCAGGAATACGGCTGCCAATTCACGCGCTCCTCTCGACTAACGTGCCGCGGGGTGGTATTATTATGCGTGCATTCCGCCGGGCCGCTTCGGATACGAGTGGCTGTATTATACCGGAGTTTCAGGCAGTTTGTCCACGCGAGCAGAGGCTATAAGGGCACCATCAATGAAGAACATAATCGTCGGCACCGCCGGCCACGTTGACCACGGCAAGACAACACTCATCAAAGCGCTGACAGGGATTGACACCGACCGCCTGAAAGAGGAGAAAGAGCGCGCGATGACGATTGACCTCGGCTTCGCGTATCTCACGCTTCCGAACGGACAGGTCGTCGGGATCGTGGACGTTCCGGGCCACGAGCGTTTCATAAAGAATATGCTGGCGGGAGCAGGCGGCGTTGACGTGGCCCTGCTCGTCGTCGCAGCCGACGAATCTGTGATGCCGCAGACGACCGAGCACCTGGAGATCCTCCAGCTCCTTGAGGTGAAGCGGGGAGTGGTAGCCCTCACGAAGGCTGATCTCGTGGATTCGGACTGGATCGAGTTTGTCAAGGAAGACGTTCGCCAGGCGCTCTCCGGGACATTCCTGGCGGACTCGACCATGATCCCGGTTGCGTCCACGACCGGAGCGGGGCTGCCGGAACTGCTGGCCGCGATTCAGGAGGCATGTAACTCGGCCGAAGGCAGAGACTCGTCGGGCGCCTTTCGACTGCCCGTAGATCGGGTGTTCACGCTGACCGGCTTCGGGACGATAGTAACCGGCACACTCGTATCCGGAACGGTCACGGTTGGAGACGCGGTCGAGGTAATGCCGCGAGGGCTGAGTTCCCGCATACGGGGCATCCACGTCTACGGTCAAAAGGTCGAGAGCGCCGGGGCAGGGACGCGCGTCGGGCTCAATCTTGCCGGATTGGATGTTGCAGATATCGTTCGAGGCGACATCTGCGCCAGCCCGGGCACGCTGCAAGCCTCCTCTATGCTGGATCTCAAGCTCTCTCTGCTGCGCAGCGCACCCCACCCGCTCAAAAACAGAAACAGAGTCAGGTTACACATCGGAGCGGCCGAGCTGCTTGGGCGAGTCGTGCTTCTCGATCGGGAGGAGCTTAGGCCGGGCGAGCAGACATTCGTCCAATTCAGATCCGAGACTCCGGCATCTGGCGCGCGGGGCGACCGATTCGTCATCCGGTCGTACTCGCCCATGGTCACAATCGGAGGAGGCGTGGTCGTAGACCCGACGCCAAGGAAGCACCGGCGCTTCGACGCGGCGGCGCTCTCCAGCCTGGAAACCAGCAGCCAAGGCTCCCCGGAGGAACTCCTTGAGCAAGCTCTGAAACATGCAGCCGCAGGAACGACCGCTGCAGAGCTGAAGAAGGCCACGGGCCTTGCCGACACGCAGCAACTGCTCACGCTATTGAAGGAAAAGGGGAGTGTGATCGAGCTTGACGGCGGCCGGCTGCTGCATGCCTCGATATTCGCCGGGCTCCTATCCGGGATGAGAGAAGTTCTAACGCGGTTCCACGCGAGGAATCCGCTCAAGCCCGGCATGCCCAAGGAGGAGCTTCGGCACACCGCCGCAAAGGCGTTCGACAGCCGGAGTTTCGCGGCCCTGCTGGCGCGTATGGAGGAGGCCGGCCAGATCGCCGCTACCGATACGATTGTCTCGCTTCCGGAACACCAGGTCAGCCTCGATGCCGAGCAGCAGAAGGCGGCCGACAAGATTTTGCAAGAGCTGCAAAAGTGCGGATTCAACGTGCCGTCTCAGGAGGACCTCTTACAGAAAACGGGCCTGCCGCCCGCTATCGCAAAGGACGTTCTTGATGTGCTGATTCATCGAGGGGAGGTCGTGAAGGCAGCCGAGGACTTGTACTTCCACGCCGCAGCCGTAGAAAAGGCCGAGCAGATGCTCCGAGCTCACTTTGAGAAACACGGGAGCATAACCGTCAGCCAGTTCCGCGATCTGACAGGCTCGACACGGAAGTTCGCCCTTCCGCTGCTGGAATACTTCGACTCGAAGAAGGTCACCCGGCGTGTTGGTGACGAGCGAGTGCTGGCAAAGTAGGGTCAGGTCTCAGACCTGCCCCTACAGAGGCGCCGGCCCGAACGCCCGAAACCCGCCTGGGCGCTCCATAGGCGTGTGAGCGTTACCCTTTGTGAAGCGATTCGCCGAGCGTGTCCAGGGCGGCTTCTTTGACGACTTCGGAGAGGGTCGGGTGCGCGTGAACCGCGCGCCCGATGACTTCTATGGTGGCCTCCGCGTCCATGCCGACGACGACTTCGTGAATGAGGTCCGTGACGTGCGGGCCGATCATGTGGCAGCCGAGGATTTCTCCATACCTCGCACCGGTGATGAACTTGACGAACCCCTCGCGCTCGCCGAGGCCCAGTGCCTTCCCGTTTGCGCGGAAGTAGAACTTGCCAACCTTGTAGTCCATCCCCTGCTTCTTCGCGGCTTCTTCGGTCATCCCGACGGTGGCGACCTCGGGAGTCGTGTAGATGGCGCCGGGAACCGAGTCGTAAGCCATTGTGCTGCTCTGGCCCATGCAGTTCTCGGCGGCGACAACGCCTTCCTCGGATGCCTTATGGGCCAGGAGCATACCGCCGACGACATCGCCGATCGCGTAGGTATTGGCAACATTCGTGTGCATTCGCTCGTTCACGAGGATCTTCCCGCGGTCGGCTGCAATTCCCAGCTCTTCGAGGCCCAGATCAGCCGAAACCGGACGCCTGCCGACCGCGACGAGGATCTTGTCGGCGGTGATCTGCCGCTCGGAGTCGCCCGATGCACGGATGGTCGCAGTCTCCTGGCCTTTCTTGTGCGCGACTTTGGTGACCTGCGCCCCGGTGAGTATGCGAATTCCGTGCTTTTCGAGAATCTTTCGAAGCTCTGCTGCTACCTCCGAGTCGGTCTGCAGGAGAATTTCGGGCATAAGCTCGACGATGGTCACCTGGGAGCCGAACTTCTGGAACATGTAGCCCCATTCGACGCCGATGTAGCCTCCGCCGATTATCAGCAGCGTCTTCGGCACCTCGGTCGCCTTGAGGGCGCCGTCGCTGTCCCAGACGTTCTCGCCTTCCAGGCCGGGGATTGGAAGCGCCACAGGCTCGGAGCCGGTCGCGATTATGATGTTCCTGCCGGCGATGGTCTCCTTTTTCCCGTCGGGCAGCGTCACCTCGACGGCGGTCCTCGAAGCCAGGCGCGCGGTTCCCCTGAGCACCTGGATATTGTGCTTCTTCATCAGGAAATGGACGCCCGAGACTAGCTGCTTCACGACTTTGTCCCGGCGGTCGAGAACCTTCGCATAATCCAGCGAGACGTCCCCGACGTTTACTCCGAACTCCCCACTGCGCCGGGCGATGGTATCGTAGACATCCGCGCTCGAAAGCATGACCTTCGTCGGTATACACCCCCGGTTCAGGCAGACGCCTCCAAGCTCGTCCTTCTCTACGAGAATCACCCTGCCGCCAAGCTGGGCCGCGCGGATGGCAGCCACGTAGCCGCCAGGCCCGCCGCCGATGATTATCACATCCGCCGCCGTCGGACTCACTTGGCTCATCATCGCCTCCACCTGCTCCATCAGCCGCGCTCGGTCCTCGGTTTCCACCCGAAGGTCGGACATCGTTACAGGAGGAACCTCCGTTAAGGGCTCACGAACTATAGTACCCGATGAAGGCTCACTCTCATGCTTCGGGAAACGCTTCTTCATGTCGGTCACCCCACGATCTGCGGCTCCAGGTGACACTATGACCCGCCTGAGGCGGGTCATTTCCGCTGGGAGAATAGAGTACGAATGCTCACCAACTCTACCAGAATTTGCACCGGCTTGTCAACGGAGCGGTCACTTCGCAGCGTAAACGTGGAAAGGCATTTGAGATCATGGTGGGCGAGGTGAGAGTCGAACTCACACGGGTTTCCCCGGAGGATTTTAAGTCCTCTGCGTATGCCATTCCGCCACTCGCCCGGTTGTGTGAGAGGAGATTGATACGGCTGACATATTATATCACACCGGTGCGTTTGGAACAAAGCGCCTCTCGCGGATCAGGGTTCTCCCTTCCAAGGCGGGACAACCGATATGCAACGGAGACCAACTTGGTGACTGCAGGCAGGAAGCGCGAGTGACACCTGGGTTCCTAAAGCCACTTGGGATAGATTCCGAGAATTTACATGCGAAACTAGTTGTGCTTCAAGACGGGATATGGAACAACACATACAGTCGCTGGGAAAGCAAGTACTTGTACCAGCCTCGAAGCAGCCGCCAAGGCCGGCTGACAGGAGGATGCAAAATGCTCGTTCTAGCTAGGAAGACAGGCCAACGTATAGTGATTGGCGGCGAGATCGAGATCACAGTCCTAGACATCAGGGGCGATCAAGTCCGACTCGGGATTGAGGCCCCCCGCAGCATTGCTGTGCACCGAAAGGAACTACTGGAGCAAGGGGCCGCGGAGAATGCCGAGGCTGCCGCCACTCCAGAAGTAACCGCCGCTGCGCCTGACGCGCCCAACAACAATCGCAGTCTGAAGTAATCTCGAACCGACCGCCGACCAGTTGTCCAGGCGCTGTACGCTGAGAAGACCAGTGCGGCGGCATGTTCGCGGACCGGGCTTGGGCAAGCGTACTACATGTGAGCCAGCGCCCTCTTCGCAATCCAGGCCAGGTCGGGATCACGCGCTCCTGCGAGCTTTTCCAGCGCCGGCTTTGCGTCGGGATCTCCAGTCCGTCCCAGAGCATAGGCCGCAAACTTAGCAGCATCCCCGCCCGTATTCAGCACGGCGAGCAGCGAGTCCACGGCGCTTGCACCTATTCGGCCGAGCACATCGGCCGCCCTGTATTTGACCACATCGCTGGCCGAGGATCGCAGCACTGAGGCTAAGCTCGGGATCACGACGGCGCCGCGACTCCCCAAGCGGACAAGCGAGTCCAGAGCGGCGTCGGCAGCTCTGCCGTCCTTATCCGCGAGAAGCGAAATCAGCACGTCCACCCCGACACCTGCGGTCTGCGCGCCCAACCCGCGAGCAGCGGATGCCCTCACCGCCGGATCACCGTCTCGAGCGAGCTGCAACAGCGCCGGAACTGCCTCCGGCGAATCTATCTTCTCCAGCACAGCGGCGCCTGCGCGGCGGACTTCCGGAGACCCCCTCGATATGACAGCCGTGACCGGCTTCACCGCCGAAGCATTCATCGTTTGCAGACCCGTGATCACCGATGTCCTGACTTTCAGATCCCAATCAGCAAGAGCCCCGGTGAGAGCGGCAACGGCTCTGGGCCCGCCGATCACGCTGAGCGCATGGGCCGCGCGAGCACGCACCTCGCCGTCATCCTTTGTGTGGTTCAGCACCTCCACGAGCAGATCGGCAGAGCGCGGATCGCGTATCGTACAGAGCGAGCTTATCGCAACTCGGCGAACCGCTGGTATATCATCTGCGGCTTTCAACAAGGCGGGCGTTGCTCCCTTACTGCCTATCTTGCCCAGGGAATCGGCAGCAGCCACCCGCAGGTCCTGATCGTCCGCGCTCAGCAGCACGATCAACGCGGGGACGCTTGGTTCGCCGATGCGCACCAGGACGTCAAGAGCAGCCCCGCGCAACTCCGGCTCCTCAGCCGCGCGCTGGACATCAGGGATGATCTTCGGGCCGATGGCCACCAAGGCATCCTTGGCTCCGTTGCGGACATTCTCATCGGAATCCCTCATGGCAGGCACCAGGAGCTCGATCTGGTGCTCACCGAGCAGGCTTAACGCCTTCGCCACACGTGCGCGCACGTCCGCCTCCGTGTCCTTCAGGAGCAGAAGGCACTGCTTGACCGTAAGTGCGCCTGGAATGTCCTCGACGGCGTCCATCACCTCGATCCGCCCGGCTTTCGGCATCTCCTGGACCTTGTCGTACAGGCGGTCTCTTTTCATCAGCTCTTTCGCGGCTTTTATCTTCTCGCTGCGCGAGCCGAAGCGCAAATCACGCGCCAGCCCGCTCATATACATGTGGCGGCTGACGCCTGCAAAGACCGCGTACAACACGACCAGCCCGATTACTCCACGCCATATCCATTTGCTCTTGTTCAAATCTTCCTCGCTCCTTGTTTGACGTCGCCCGACCCGAAGTTACTCCATCATGGCAACCGCAGCGCAGATAGCGGAAATCGCCGTGACAACCACCCACAAGCGCCACCTTGAAGCAGTGAGCAACTGCAGCGCCACAAGGAGACTGAGCGGCGTTCCTACGATGGATGTCAGGAGAATTTCCTCGGTACTCGGCGCCGCCTGCTCCAAGGTTATCTGCGCAATGGCGCCGATAACCGCTCCCAGCCCGATTGCACCCACGGCCCCGGGGAGCAGCTTCTCCAGGATGCCGAGGTCGGCAACTACACTGATTATGAAAACCATCACAGATAGCAGCCCGGTTGCGACGAGTGCCGGCGTGCGCGCGCCCTCACCGCCACCAAACAGGCCCGCCGCGAGCGGCACGAGGCAGAGCACAAACAGGGGCAAGTACCACCAGGCAATCTCGTAGAACTGCTTCCTGGGCGCAAGAACAGTCACCGAGACCGGTATGGAAATCTCCTCGCCGCCCACATCGAGAACCAGCCGCTCATTATAGGCGCCAGGCTCCCAGATGCTCTCCGTGTCTGCGGTCAGAGACAGCACCTGCTTCCGCCGGTGAAACGCTTGCGGCGACACCGAAAGCCATCCCGGCTGAGAGGCCACACGCCCGGCGATCCTGCCGAGCCCGGGCACTCGTACGGTGACTTTCAGGCTGCCGGTCTCACCCCTTCGAACCCTGCCGAAATCGAGCCGCTCCGGTCGGATGCTGATTCCTGCGGGGTAGACAGCGGCATCGTATTCTTCATCCGCGTTAGGGCTTGACACAACGGATAGAGCGGGTTCCGCCGTCGCCCGCTGGTCCATCGCTCCGCCGAGCGCAACCAAGCCGCCGACAGATGCCAGAATGTTCTCCAGATCGCTCCGCAGTCCGGCTGCAGACTGATACCGCTCACGCTTATTCTTCGCCAGCGCCCTCGAGATAACCTGCTCCAAGCGCGACGAAAGCGGAGGATCAATCTCGGAGAGCGGCGGGATTTCGTCCTCCTCAACGGCGCGCTTCCATGAGAACGGGTCCTTCGGCTTCACGGCCTGGAACGGCCGCCGACCGGTCAGCATCTCATGGACAGTGACGCCGACGGACCATATATCCGAGCGGTGGTCGGACCCTTCCTCCTCCGCAAAGTCCTCGGGCGCCATATAGGCATACGTTCCTGCTCCGCCGGCGTATGAGCCGCTCGCCAGAATCTCCGCAAGGCCGAAATCACCTATCTTCGCGACGCCCTCGCGCGAGATGAGGATATTAGCGGGCTTGATGTCACGGTGAACAGTGCGGCTGCCGTGGGCGAAATCGAGGGCATCACAGATCTGGACAGCAATGCTCAGCGCCTCTCGGACCGAAAGCCTCCCGCGCTGGCGCATGTATTTCTGGAGGTTCGCGCCCTTGACGTATTCCATGTCAATGATCAACTGACCATCAATCTTGTCAACGCTGTTCACGCGGACGATGTTCGGGTGGCGCAGGCGATCCAGCACGCGGGCTTCCTCGATGAATCTCTGCTCATCCTCGGCCTGAAGGTTGACCTCCTTCAGGGCCACGTGTCTGCCCAGAAGCGTATCCCACGCCAGGTAGACGATCCCGGATACGCCATGGCCGAGCACGTCCAACTTCTCATATTTTCCGATCTTGCCAAGTGACATAGTGTAACACAGACCTCAGACGGCAGACTGCGGCAACTGATGCGTGATGCGTGATGCGGGATACTAGCCGCTAGCTGCTCTTCGGACGGATTGCCTTCAGGCGGCCGCCGTCTATCACGTAGATGCCGCCGTCGTCGTCAATGGCCAGCGCCTCCGGGGCGGACAGCTTCCCCTTCCCTATGCTCCCCAGGAATAAGCCATCGCGCCCGAACTTCATGATCCGACCGCCCGTCGGGTCGGATATATACAGGTTGCCCTGACGGTCCGTTGCCACCGCCGGGGAACGCGCTCTGGACGACGACTTAAGGCTGTCCCTGGCGGGAAATGTGTAAATTATCCGGCCGGACCTATCCAGCCGAATGAGCCGCCCCTGCTGATCCGCGACGTGCAGACAGCCCCGCCGATCCAGGGACAGGATTCCGCCCTGGACGGGCACGTAGAGCAGCGAGATCGGATCTTCATACGTCAGATGAGCCAGGTCGCGCGGGTGAGGCCGCTCAACCCTGACGGAGGGTTTCGGCGTACCGAACAAGAGCGTGCGCACAGGAGACAAACCGATGGCAATGCCCAGGATCAACCCTACCAAGGCGGGCAGCACCCAGAACACCCTTCTTCTCGCTGCAGGGGCTCGGACGCCTGGCTGGCTTGGCGGACCATAAGCCGCGACTACCGCACTGACGTTGTCGCGGCCGCCATTTCGCAGCGCGGTCTTAATCAAACGACTGCAGGCTTCCTCGGCGTCAGAGGATGAGCACAAGATGTCGGCGATGTCGCCATCCGAGACGGGGATTGTCAGCCCATCCGTGCAGAGCAGAAGCACGTCGCCCGACTGCAGGTCCACGCCGCCGATCTCCGGCTTCGCCTCAGGCGCCAAGCCGACAGCCCTGGTGATGACGTTCCTGAACCGGCTTCTGCGCGCCTGTTCCTCGGTGATCTCGCCGTTCTTGACCTTCTCGGCCACAAATGAGTGATCCTCTGTCAGGCGGCGAAGCTGGCCGTCGCGCAGCAGATAAGCGCGGCTGTCTCCCATGTGGGCGATCAACGCTTTTCCGCCCTGCACGGCGGCCGCCACGCATGTCGTTGCCATCCCACTCAGCTCCGGCTTCGAGCTCGCGCCTTGGTAGACAGCCTCGTTCGCCGCATGGAAACCGCGGGACAGGAGCTCTTGAGGATTCAGCGCCTCGCTCTCTACATCGGACACAAAAACATCCCGAATTGCATTCACGGCCATGCCGCTCGCAACGGCCCCCGATGCCCTGCCGCCCATTCCGTCGGCCACTACCAGAAGTCCGTCGAGCCTACCGCCGAGATTATCGGAGCTCAGCACCAGGCATGCGTCCTCGTTCGTTGGGCGGCGACCCTTTTCGCTTCTCGAGGCTATCGAAATGGTTTTCATCATCGTGCCAATGGGTCCAGCGTGCTCCCCGGCTACCACTCAATCTCCAGAGACAGCCTCTGGCCGGCGCCCAAGGTTGCAGGTTCTTTCAGCCGGATGACCAGACTGCTGCGGTCACGCGAGCCATCGAAGGCAAGCGACCTATGCCCCACCGCAACTATGACCGACTTCGGCTGGACGCCCTCGGGCAGCCGGACAGTCAGTGTCCTGAGGAGCAAGCGCCCGTACTTCAGATCGAGAGCGTCCACCTGGCTCGTGCTGGTCCGCTTCTGGCCGAATGTCGCCCACCCTTCTGCAGTGGTGAAGAAGGAACGGTGGTTCTCCGGCTGAATGCGGGGATCGAAGCCTATCGAAGCGTCCGGCCCGCAGTACGACACTCCCTGAGCCGCGCGAAGCATCGCCCAACTGCTCATCGCCCGCGCGTAATGCTCGCCGCACTCGATCTCGCTCCACGGATTTCGCTTGAAAGGCGGCCGGGGAACTCCGTTGTACCGCTCGCTGGCCGCCTTCACGATCTGGTAGGCCTCCTTGATCTTGCCTTCATAGATCATGAGGCCGGCGACCTCGTACTCGATGCCGGTCCATGCTTCGTCCGAATACAGAGTCGCATTAGGAGGCCGACCGCCGTTGGGCCAAGTGCAGTTCAGCAGCCCCTTATCCCCGGCGCCGGCAAACGCTCGCTGCTGGTCAACTGTCGCGAAATCCCAGCGCCAGTCGTACTTCAGGATCGAGTCAAGTGTCGTTTGCACCATATCCTGGGGCAGCAGGTAGCCGAGGCCGAGGATGTGCGCCCACCATTGGCCGAGCAACTGGTCCGCATGGCAGCCGGCCCCGTAGGGCCGATTCACCTTAGCGGAAGTGTCCTCGGTCGGCCAATTCTCGGTAAGCCACGGGGCACCCTTTATCTCTGCCGCCTCCTTCTTCTCATCTATGTGGATGTAGTACTCGCCGTCCCACAGAACGGAATTCAGCCGCTTTTTGCCCGTTTCGAAGATCGAGCGGTATCGGGCGGCGGATTCGGCGGCGCCCTCAACTTCAGCCATTTCCTCAGCAGCGCGCAGAGCCGCAAGGTAGAGCGTGCCGATGAACGTGTTCGGCCCATACATGGCCGCATCGTACGTATTCCACTGCTCATTGACCAGCACACCGTCGGCGTTGCCATCCAAGTCTCGTATTGCGAAATCCATCGCCAGCTTGATGTGCGGCCACATTTCGTCGAGCCACTTAGCGTCCGTGGAAAGGCGGTACTCCCGATAGCTTTTCAGTATGGTGCCCAGATGCCCGTCAACGAAAGGCTGTTTCCCCTCAGGACTTTGCCGTGGCGCGGAAAGCGGCAGAGCCGTTCGGTGTAATATAGCGCCGGACGGCTTCTGCTGAACCTTCAGGTCTGTATGACGCATGCTGCGCTCGAGGTCCGGGAACAGATGCGCCAGCGTCTGCTCGTAGTTGAACACGTGTGTGCAGTTCATCGGGCAGCAGCCGGCGCCCTCATACGCATGGAACGTCCCATCCTCGATCCACATGCATACCTGGCTGGTCAAAGTGCTCGCCTGCGAAGAGATTCTGTCGAGGAACCAGTACGGAAGGGTGCTGTCGTAGAAGGAATCGCGGAAGAGCCTGGTCTCTTTCGACAGCCGATTGAAGTTCGCCGCTAGGTATTCGCCGACGGCCTGGGAATCCTTGAACCAGTTGTTGTACATGCGGCCGAGACGATCTCCTATCGAGCTGCCGCGCCAGTCCACACAATAGTTCGGGAAGTGCCACGCAATGAAGAAGACGACCGACTTTTCTTCCCCCGGCTTGAGAGTCAGAGGAACCGCCAGAGCAGCGTTCCAGGTGCGTCCCTTTCGGCTCGGCTCGGCAGCGCCCTCGCGATCGAACCTGCCATCCTTGGAGAAATCCGCCCAGACGACGGCCGGGACATCCCACTGCGCAAGAGCCGACGCCGAACCCGACAGAGCGCCGAGCGTCATCGTCCCATACTGCCGCTCCTCCGGCGATAAGCCGGGACTCGACATCTGGAGCATCGTGAGCCCTCGCCTGCCGATGACGGTGTTCGCATTCCCACCATAGCCCTTGAACCGCACGCCCTCGATCGTGGAGCGACCGTCGTAGTTGACCGCGTTTTGAAGAGACGCAGCCAGGGAAACGGAAGCTTCCTGCTGCCCCGGGTTCCTAACCTTGAAAACAAAGAAGATGCCCGGTATGCCTGAATCCTTGGAGTTCATCGGGATGAATGGCGAGAACGCCTCCATCCTGACGTCCACTGGAAGCGCCGGGTCCTTATAGCGCAATTCGGCGATTGGGAACTCGCCGACGAACTCGGTCTCCTTCACGAGCGGGAAGTCCTCCACGGGAGCCGTCCGGAGCAGCCGCGCAACAGGCTCACCATCGCCGGCCTTAGCCCAGATCGCGAAGAATTGCCCAGGCACGATGCAGGAGCTGTTCACCTTGTTGAATATCTGCCACTCGCGGAGCGCGCCGTCGCCGCAGATGGCGATGTTTCCCGCGCCGACGCCGCCCATCGGCATGGCGAGGTCGGCCAGTTCATTACCCCGATAGACCTTGCGCTTCGTCGGCGACATAACGCGGGCTAACCACTGCTCGTTTGTCAACTTCTCTTCCCTCCGCTCGGACTCCAGGTCCCCCCAATCTTCGGGGGTCATCTCCAGAAGGGCCATTGTCTGAGCGGTGAGCCTAAACTTGGGGGATCGCAGCTCGATCTCAGCGCCATCCTGGAGATTCTCGTAAGTGCCGATGAAGTACTTCCCCTGCTTGTTGAAATTGCCGCCGTAGCGGTCGTCATCTGCGTCCACAGGCTGCTTTCCCGCGCTGCCATATACGACGGTCCAGCCCTGCAGCGTGCCATCTTCGAAATCGAACTTTACCCCCGCCACACAGGGATTTTGCGCCATCAGCAGAACGCAGGTGAAAAGGATCAGAAAGGGCGAAAGAGCACAGGTAAATCGCCAACGCACAGTGATCTCCTTCTAGAGCACCTCGCCGCCCTTGTCCACATTCCCGTTAGTGAAGATGCGTGTGCCGAGGGTGATGTTCTTCGGCGCCTCCCTACCTCTCAGGATCTTCAGAGCTACGTCTATGGCCTGCTTGCCGCCGGTCGGGTATTCGAAGGTCGCGCTCAGGATGCCGTCTCTCACATAGCGGATGCCTTCGCGTGGCAGCGAGTCTATGCCGATGAACTTGATCGTCTTCTCGCGGCCTTCGCCCTCCCGCTTTGCGGCAACCCAGGCGCCGTGGGCGCTCGGGTCGTTGTGGCCGTACACCGCGTCTATCTGCGGGAAGCGGGCCAGCGCCGATTGCATCTCACACTGGGCATCCGGTTCGAGCCAATGGCAGTCAGCGTCGAAGATGATTTCCAAGTCGGAACCCTTGATGCCCTGCATGAAGCCCTTATGCCGCTCCTGGCCAGGGGTAGAGGTCATCAAGCCTTTGAGCTCCACCACCTTGCCCTTGCCATGAAGCACCTTCACCAGGTACTCGCCGGCCTTGCGGCCGATCAGCACGTTATCCGCGCCGATGAAGCACGTGTACTTGTCGCCCTGCACCTTCCGGTCGAGAACTATGACGGGGATTCCAGCGGCAACCGCCTCCGTAACGGGCTTCGTGAGCGGGAGAGCTTCCTTTGGACTTATGATGATAAGATTGACGCCCTGAGCGACGAACTCGCGAACCTGAGCCTGCTGGGTAGCGGTGTTGTTCTGGGCGTCCTTGAACAGCACTTTCAGCTCCGGGTGCTTCGATGCCGCTGCTCCGATGTCGGCGTCCATCTGTACCCGCCAGGGCTCACCTCTATTGCACTGCGACATCCCGATGACATAGGCACACTGGTTATTGTTCCGCCGGGATGATGTGCGTGCGGATTTGGCTTTGCCGGCCTGCCTGGCGCAGCCCGCGACGCACATAACCAGCACAATGACTAGACTGATGCAGGTACTCGCTTTGCGCATTTCGACTCCCCCTACCTAAGTCTTCTTTCTCTGCTGGATCAGAACGGCCAGCACAATGATGCCGCCCTTCGCCAGCAGACGAAAGTGCTCCGCTACAGCGTTGATGCTGAGGATCTTGTTGACATATCCGATGATTAGCGTGCCCACGAGGGTGAAGAACATGCCTCCTTGGCCGCCCACCAAGCTGGTGCCGCCGATCACCACCGCTGCGATGGCATCCAATTCGTAGGTGAAGCCGGCCTCAGGATCGCCGAGCTGCAGACGCGCGGCGTTCGAGACTCCCGCCAGCGCCGCTGTGATGCCGCACAGCACATAGGCGGCAATCTTCACCGATGCAACACGAATGCCGGACAGCCTGGCAGCCTCTTCGTTGCCGCCGACCGCGTACAGCCGCCTGCCGAACCCAGTATAGCGCACGACGAGCAGCATGACAATGATGCTGATGATGAAAAGGAGGGTTGCCGGTTCAAGGCCGATTCCGCCCACCTTGCTCGTCATCCACGTGTAGAAGTGCGGAGAGTCGCCCTGGAGCACGTAGGTCTCCCTTGCGCCGGGCTGTACCTTGATGCCACCCGAAATCCATTTCGCCGCACCTCTGGCAGCGACCATCATCGCAAGAGTGGCGACAAACGGCTGTACGCGGAACCTGGATATGAGGAAGCCGTTGATGGACCCAGCGAGCGCACCGGCCATCACCGTCACAGCAATGGCCGGAACAGGAGCCCAACCATAGGCAATCATGAGCAGCGAGGACAGCGTCGCCGCAAAGCCGAGAACCGATCCCACAGACAGGTCAATCCCGCCGGTGAGGATCACCAGTGTCATGCCGACGGCCAGTATGCCATACTCGGCGTTCTCGAACAGTGTGTCGCTGTGGAGACGGCTGGTCAGGAACATCAGCTTGCCGGTGGCTCCGGAGCGAGGCGAGAAGATCACTCCCAGCAGGAGAACCGCCGCCAGCGCAGCAATTCCCCTGAAGTTGCCGAGCGCATGCAGGGCACGCCTTGCCAAGAGGGAATTACGCCGGGCCTGGGACGCCCCGGCCTTCATCTGCGGGCTTGTCTCTTGCTTGTCCGCCATACGCCGCTCCGAGGTTATCCGAGGGTCTATACTATGTTCGCACCCAGGGAGGGAATTCCCTGCGTGCGTAGTCCCGGCAGATCCCAGCCATGTCACTCTATGCAACGGGAGAAACCCGCCTTGGAACAGCCGAAGGATTATCCTTGGCCCCGGCGAACCATAAAGGGGCGCGAAACTTGGGCTTGACTGCACACTGAACTTTCCGGCGGCTTCCTGCGTCTAGTAGCGCAGATGTCCTGAAACACATGAGGAGGAAATACCTTGAGAAAGCTACTTCTTGCTCTATTGACCCTCGGGCTGCTCGCCGCCCTGTGCGTCCCCGCATTCTGCTTCGACCCCTCTGTGCCTGCAGCAGAGAGAAACGCCATCCTCTTCTCCTGGGATGCTGCTCAGAGGGAACACGTGAACGAGTGCCTGGCCCGAAACGAGCTCCCGAACCTGGCGGCGCTCATCGCTGAGGGGAAGATGGTCAACATTGACATCATCGGCCACGTCACCGACACGAAGTCCGGCCACACGCAGATGTTGACCGGCTACGACCCGGCGATTACCGGGGTCTATGGGAACAACCGGTTCAAAGCCATCCCGGAGGGACTGACGATCTTCGAGCGGCTTGAAAAGGCATTCGGCGATGAGAACATCGTCACCATTATGCTGACAGGCAAAGACCATCACATCGGCTCCGCGCTTCCAGCCGCGCCGGAAGTGATCGAGGAGGCGAAGGAAGAGCTGAAGGCCCTGCAGGCCCAGAAGGATAGCGAGCCGAAGAAGCTGGAGGCTTCCAGGCAGGGGTTGAACACCATTATCCTGAACACCGACGGAGAGCCGTGGTATCTTGTGAAGCACAATTTCGACTTCTGGGATGGGGATAAGTCGCGGATCCACACCGCTGTAGGCCGGCTCATGATAAGCTACCTGCATCAGTTCGGGAAGCAGCGATTGTTTGCGTTCTTCCACTTCAGCGATCCCGATCACGTAGGACACAAGTACGGCGAGAATTCGAGCGAGTACAACGACGCCATCATCGCGTGCGACATGTGGCTGGGCAGAGCAGTGAAGAAGCTCAAAGACCTCGGCGTTTACGACAAGACGATGATCTTCGTCACCGCTGACCACGGGCTCGACGAAGGCAAGACGAGCCATAACAATGCGCCGAGCGTCTTCCTGGCAAGCGACGTCACGAGCCTGTCGAAGAACGGCGACCAGCGCGACATCGTGCCCACCATTCTCACCGAGATGGGCGTTGACATCTCGAAGATTCAGCCGAAGTACACGGGGACGCTGCTGACGAGGGAGCAGGATTAGGTCGCTGGCCCTCATCCCCGCCCTTCTCCCAATACTGGGAGAAGTCCGCCTGAGGCGGATCGCCCAGTATTGGGAGAGGGGGATCGAGGAGGGGAGGGCTAGCCGCCCATCAGCGCTTCCAACTTGCTGTACGCGTCCTCGATGCGGCTGTCGGGCCGGGGATCGTATGTTAGGACATCGAATGACTTCCGAACGATCTCGCGCGCCTCTTCCAACGAACCGATTTGTCCGAGCGCAATCGCCTGGACGAGCAGGTTCCCAATCGCGGTGGCCTCAACCGGGCCTGCGACGACCTGCCGGCCAGCGACGTTCGCCGTGAGCTGCGAAAGCAAGCGGTTCCGGCTGCCGCCGCCCACGATGTGTATCGGCTCCAGCCTGCTCTCCATCAGCATCTCAAGCCGCTCGAGCACCCACCGGTATTTCAGGGCAAGGCTGTCCAGCGCGGTTCTGACAACAGCACCCTCATCCTCCGGAATCGGCTGATTCGTTTGCCTGCAGAATTCGCGGATTCTCGCGGGCATGTCGCCCGGCTTCAGGAATACCGGATCATCCGGGTCTATGATGGCTCGGAAGGGCTCGGCGGCCTCGGCCATTTCGGTCAGCTCCGAATATGAATAATCCCTGCCGGATTGTGCCCAGGTCCGACGGGACTCCTGCACGAGCCAAAGGCCCATGATGTTCCTGAGCACGCGGAAGGTGTTCTCCACGCCGCCCTCGTTCGTGAAGTTAAGTTCGAGTGCCTTCTCGTTGACGATCGGCTCCTTCGACTCCACGCCCATCAGGGACCACGTGCCGGAGCTGATGTAAACGTGCCCGCGGCCGACTGCAGGAACAGCCGCCACCGCAGAGCCGGTATCATGGGTCGCCGGAGCGATGACCGGAATCTGTCCGGCTCCGGTCTCTTCAGCTATGGAAGCCGTGACTTTGCCCAGTACCGTGCCGGGCTGGCAGATGTCCGGGAGAAAATGGCTGGGTATCTCCAGCCGCTCCAGAAGCGACCTCGCCCAATCTCCAGCTCGCGGGTTGTAGAACTGCGTCGTTGTGGCGTTCGTAAACTCGCATGCCTTCTCGCCGGTGAAGAAGAAGTTAAAGAGGTCCGCCATCATCAGCATCGTGCGTGCGGTCTCCAGCATCCATCTGTTGCTCCTGGTGATCGCCAACATGTGGTACAGAGTATTGATGGGCATGAACTGTATTCCGGTCTGCTCGTAGATCTCGCTTGGCGGCACGATCTTCTCCGCCTCCGCCATCATGCCGTCAATGCGCGAATCGCGGTAGCAGTGCGGATTCTCCAGAAGCACGTCGTTCGGCCCGAGAAGCGCGAAGTCTACGCCCCATGTATCCACGCCCAGTCCGGCGATACCCTTTCCGTGGGCCTCGACCGCGAGCCGCAGCCCGCGCTTCATCTCGTCGAATAGCCTGAGAACGTCCCAGTACATGCTGTCACCGATGGAGACACCGCCGTTTGCAAACCGGTGAACGTCGGCCAGGCGGAGCTTCCCGCCGCCCAGCAGCCCCATGACCGCTCTGCCACTTTCCGCTCCGAGATCGAATGCCAGGAATTTCTGTTCGCTTGCCATGGTATTCCCCTGAAGTAATTTGTACCTTGAGCCACACGCCGCAAGGGGCGAGGTAACCTCGCCCCTACCCCGCCAGATACCGCGCTAGATTCCTGAACAGCTCCATTCCGTCTGTTGAGCCGTGCCAATCGAGGGCTGCGCGCTCGGGATGCGGCATCAGGCCGAAGATCAGGCCGGTTGAATCGCAAATCCCCGCGACTCCGCCGGGCGAGCCGTTCGGGTTGGCGGGATACTCCTCGGTGGGGCGGCCGCCCTTCGCATAGCAGACCGCCGGGCGGATCGCGTGACCGTCTTCCCAGTACAGCCTGCCTTCACCGTGAGCCACGGGCATACGGAGTATTCGTCCTTCCAGCCCCTTCGTCCAGATGCTGGCGGTATCGGTGACAACCAGCTCCACCCACCGACTCTCAAACGTCGCCGACCTGTTCTGGAGAAGCGCCGCGCCTCTCTTGCCGATAGTCCGGTCAGGGAGCAGGCCGGTTTCAACGAGCACCTGAAAGCCGTTGCATATTCCGAGCACGGGCTTTCCCGCATCTACCAACTCCCCCAGTTGATCGGCCATGCGGGCGATCAGGTGCACGCCGAAGATGCGCCCCGCGCCGAGGTGGTCGCCCCAGGAGAAGCCACCCGGCACGACCACGGCCTCGTATCTGGTCAGCGTATCGCCGCCGCTCAAGACATCGTGAAAGTTGACGATGTGCCCCTCGAGGCCCGCCAGCTCGAGTGCGAAGGCTGTCTCCTCGTGGCAATTTATCCCCGGAGCATAGAGCACAGCGACCGCAGGCCTCATCGCACCACCTCCGCGAAGGGCTTTCCCCAAACCTTGATGAGATCTTCGACCAGTACGGTCAAGACCTCCTCGTTTCCATCCTTGATCGCGAGTTCCGGCGAGTCGGTCACCCGGCCGATCTCGATCCAAGGGAGGCCGCAGAAGAGGTCGGCGGGATCGGATGAGCCATCCATCTCAAGAAGGAGCGCGCCGACCGCCTCACTGAAGAGCGCGCCGTCCCTGCGTCCTGCCGGGAATGCGCTGAGATCAATGGCGGCGCCAAGGCCGGAACCCATCGCCGCCTCGAACAGGCGCAGCAGAACCCCACCCTCAGCAACTGCGGAAGCCGACTTCACCGGATTCTCGTTCCAGTAGAGATCATGGAGCCGCCGGTACATGACCACCAAATCCTTCGCCCATTCATTGCCCCAGTCGGAGAGTCCATCGCCGCGCTCGCCGAACGCATCCAGATAGACCGAGCCGCCCAGCCTGTCGGGATCGAGCGTGCCCAGCAGGATCAGCCTGTTCCCAGGACGCTTGAACTCCTTCGTAACGGCCTTCCGCACATCGGACATCCGGCTCATCGTAGAGACTACCAGCGTATACGGGACGTCAATCAGCTCGCCGGTGTCGGACTTGAACGTTCCAGAGCTGGAGTCCTTGCCCGAGACGAATGGAGCGCCGAATATCTCCGAGAGCTCCGCGATCGTCTCCACCATCGCCTTCAAATCCCAGGCGACCTCCGGGCGAATCTTCGGGGTGTAGAAGTTATCGCACAGGGCGATGTCATCGAGGCCGACGCCGACCGCAACCGCCTTCGCAACGGCCTCGATGACCGAAAGCCTCGCCATGCCGGCCGGATCGAGCTCGCCGTAGAATGGATTGAACGCCAGGGTAGTCACCACTCCGTATGGCTTCGCCCGGATGGGCGCGGAGACGAAGACGTCCGTCGGCATGCGGCCGTTTCTGCCGCCGTATGGGCCGATCACCGTGCGCCCCTGCACGGTCGAATCGAACTGAGTGCCCGCCGAAGACTGGTCGCAGCAGTGGAAGTGGGACAGCACTCGCTCGACGGCCTCGCGCCATTCCTCGCTGGTCGAAGGAACGGCCTTTCGTGCCGGCTTGAGATCGCGGACCGGCTCCCTGACCTCGATCCGGTCAATCGGGCAGGCCCGCCAGAGGAACCGCATATCTATGTCGGCGACTTTCGTGTCGCCATGGTAAGCGGTCAACTTGTGCGTATCCGTGAACTCGCCTACGACCGCGTACTCGATGTCATACCTGCTGAGGATGTCGAGCGCCTCGTCAACCTCATCGGGCGGCACGGCGGCCATCATGCGCTCCTGGGACTCCGAAAGCAGGATTTCCCAGGGCGCGAGGCTCTCATCCTTAAGGGGGACTTTGGCAAGATCAATCCGCACGCCGGTCTTCGAGCCCATTTCGCCGGCCGCGCACGAAATCCCACCGGCGCCGAGGTCCGTCACGGAGCGCAGGCAGCCTCTATCGCGGAGGATCGGCACGGCGGTCATGAACTTCCGCTCGGTGATTGGATGGCCGATCTGGACGGCGGCGGCGTCCTTGTGGATCGTCTCGCCGGTCATCTCGGCGGAACTCGCGGTCGCGCCGTGGATGCCGTCGCGCCCCGTCCTTCCGCCGAAGAGCACCACGGCGTCGCCGGGCTTTGGATCCTCCTTGAGCGCGTACTCCTCAGGGATGATGCCGAGCGTGTGACCCAGGGCGAAGCACTTCGGATAGCCGGGGTGAATCCGATATACCGGGTGCATCATAGGGATGCCCATCGGGTTGCAGTAGTACGCGGTGGCCCGGATGGATTCCAGCAGGATGACGCGGGGGTGAAGCGCGCCGCCGGGGACTTCGGAATCCGGGATTCGAGGATCCATCGTTCCCATAATTGTCGAGCCGCCGATGGGATATCCGCCGCGCCCGAAGCCTATCGCATCACGAATCACGCCGCCGTGCTTTGTGGCAATTCCGCCGAATGTGGCGATAGAGGACGGGAAGTTGTGCGTCTCGCCCTTGATGAGCACGACCCAGCCGTCGTAGAACCTCATCCCGCCGGCGTTGTCCTTGAAGACGGAAACTACCAGCGGATGATTGATGCGCGCGGTGGCCGCCTGAAGCCGCTCGAGGAGCCTCAGGCTGCGCCAGGTCGTGTGATAGCAGTGGTCCGACCAGGATTGGACGACTATCTCGATCTCGGCGTCGGTCAGCGGCCGTCCCAGCCCGGCCTCGTATTCCTGGAGCGCCTTCAACTGGGAGAGCGGCGCGTACCAGGAGTTATCCGCGCTCAACTTTAGCAGTTCCCCGTCCGAGAGACCGGCCAGCGGGATTTGCCGAACCGGATCGGGGGTGCCGTGAGGTCTCAGCGAATCCCAGGGATGCTCCTGCTCGATCACGGCCTGGACGATGGGGTTGAAAAGGTTCCCGCGGACGATCCGCCGCGCCTCTTCGGGCGTCGCGCCGATGAACTGGTAGCGGTGGCTGAGGCGCGCCCACTCGAGGCTGTTCACATCGAGCGCATGCGCGCCGTCGAATATCGAAGGAGTCTCCGGATCCGTGACCGCCCGCTGGTAGCCGATCTCGACGATCGGGCCGTCGGATGGAGACAGCGCGGATTGGCGGGAAACGGACTGATAAAGCGGGTTCACAAACAGCGGCAGCAGCTTCTCCGGGCCGGCATCGCCCTCCAGACGGATAACGCGCTCGATGCGCAGGCCATCGAGGCGGTAGTTGAGGCCCTTCAGGTGCTTGAGAAGGTTCTCGGCCTCGGGGTCTTGCTTGAACTGGACGTAGAGATTAGCCAGCGCCATGCCACATCCTCCGGGGATATTATATCGGAAAAGGCACGGCTGAGGCTAGTAGGTTTCTGAGGCGGCAGACGGCAGACTGCTGACCGCAGACCGCAGCATACAGGACACAGATGGCCAAAGGGCAAGCTCAGAAGGTCTGGGGCTCCGTGCCCTCACTCGCGAGCGGGAGAGGGGATTTTGAGTTCCCCCCTTACCGCTTCGGGAAGGGGGTCGGGGGGTTAGGTTCGAATGCGGCCCTCATCCCCGACCCTTCTCCCAATAATGGGAGAAGGGATCAGACCCCCGCTAAGGGCGATTCCGCTCGCCCGGCATCCAGCATCCAGCATCCAGCATCACTGCCTTTCCGCAGGGCCCGTTAGTTCGGAGAGGACTGAAGAGGCGCGGCTGAGGCTGGTAGGTTTCTGAGGCTGCAGGCGGTGCCATGGTAGACGTCTGGGGAACCTTTACGCCGTGTTGTGCGTCTATGACTATGACTTATCGCGGAATCACAAGGAGGTAAGAACGAATGAGAAAGGTTGCAGTTGTAGTGCTGTGCGCGCTGGTCGCATCTTCCATGTGCTACGCGGACGCGCCGAAGAAGGATTCAAGCGAAAGGAACTCCACAGTCGTGACCTTCTCCGCAACCGACGAAAAGGTCAGCGAGATCGCCAAGCAGATCTGCAAGCAAGTCAGCGCACGGATCGCTATCGAGAAGACAGCGGATGTCAAGGTCACCGCATCCGTAGAGGACATCAAAGTCGAGGACGCTCTGAATGCCATCTGCAAGGCAGGCAAACTGCAATGGCGCAAGATCTACCTCAGAGTAGACTCCCCATTGCTCAAGAAGCCGGATACCCTAGCTGCCACTGTGAGGCTCATGGCCGGCTTGCAGTTCCCGGACCTGCTCATAGAGCAAGCGTCAACGCAGGAGAATCTCGTTTACCTTCGGCCAAAGGCGGCAGTTGATGCCATTCCGACCAAACTTCGCAAGGACATGGGCATGGTGACAGTGTATCTGATCACCAATGACGAAGCGGCGAAAGTAGCCGAAGAGAAAGCCGATTCCCGAGCCGAGAAGTACATCAAGTTCATGAAGGAATCCATGAAGCTCTTCATGGAGATGACGCCCGAGGAACGGGAGCAGGCCATGGCGAGCGGCGCGCAGTTCGTTCAGAGCCTCGATCCAAGCTTCATGGCGGAGATGACAAGAAACGCCTTGAAGATGAGCCCGGAGATGATGGGCCAGATGATGCAATCCAACATGAACATCATGTTCTCCATGTCTCCGGAGGACCGTCGTGCTCTGATGCGAATGCAGATGCAGGCGAGTCAGTTGATTCCGCCCGAGCTGAGGGAACTGCTGCAAGAAGATGCCAAAGCGGTGATGAAAGAACTCGAAATCGGTCAGAAATCGGCTCAGGAGTGACGTTGGGGGCTGCCAATCAGCTCGGCAAGGACGGAAGAGGCGTGGCCGAAGAGGCGTTTGTATGCCTCGCACAGGTATGTCGGCTGGGAGACCGGGCCGCCGAGCACCGTGCGGTATTTGAGACAGCCGCCATAGCAGAAGTTGACCCACGGGCAATTTAGGCATTCGTCGGAGAGCATCGCCTTCTGCCCGCCGAACTCAGCGAGCTTCCCAGACGCCCTCAGCTCGGCGAGCGGCGTCTCGTTCAGGTTTCCGAGGCGCCATTTCGGCAGCACGAAGAAGTCGCACGGGAAGACGTCCCCGTTGTGCTCGATGAGCAGGTAGCCGCCGCATCGAGGCTGGTAGATGCACGTCGTCGGCGACCGTCCCTGGTGCATCGCCAGCAGGTCGTCGAAATCCCGGATGGATACGTCCATCGGGCTGTCCATCCAGCGATCGAACAGGCGGCACAGGAAGTCGCCGAAGTCCTCCGGCGATATCGAGTAGGACGCCGGCTTGCCGCCGGGTCCCGGCTCGACGCACGGCACGAACTGGAAATACTTGACTCCGGTTTCGAGCAGGAAATCGTATACCCGATCCGGCTCGCGCACATTCCTCTCGTTCACGAGCGTCAGGATGTTGACCTCAGCGCCCATATCAACGAGCATGCGCAGGCTTTGCATGACGCGCGCGTGGCTCCCGACCCTCTTCTCGTCGCGGCGGTAGTGATTGTGAAGGCTTTGAGGCCCGTCCAGGCTGACCCCGACGAGGAAGTTGTGCTCCCGCAGGAACTCCGCCCATCTCCGGTCGAGGAGCGTGGCGTTCGTCTGGAGGGCGTTGCTCACCGCCTGGCCGGGATGCATATGGGCCGCCTGGAGCTCGACGACCCTTCGGAAAAAGTCCAGCCCCATCAAAGCCGGCTCTCCGCCCTGCCAGGAAAACATCGCGATGTCACACCCGGCATCGAGGGCCTGGGTGATGAGCCGCTCCAGCGTGGAATCGCTCATCCGGTGCTGCTTGCCCCCGGGAAACATCCCTGCTTTCTGGCGGTAGAAGCAGTACGTACACCGGAGATTGCAGTCCGGCCCGGCCGGCTTCACTAGTAGAGAGATTGTTGACGGAGATATTGACATTGTCGCCCCTTTCAATCATAGTTGTTTGAGAGCGGCGGCGCAAGTGCCCAAGAGCGCAACTTTCTTTGCAGAAACTCGTCTCACTAAAAGGGGTGAAGCCATGAGGCTGCTGAAGTATTTGGTCTTGGTTGTCATCGCTTTCGCCATCGTTGCAGGAGGAGTGGCGTGGCGTCTCGCACGCCAGCCGATCCACCTCGAGCCGTTCGTGAGGCGCCTGCCTGCGGATAATGCGTACAATGACTATGTCAAGGCGGCCAAGTTGGCACGCGCCTACGACTACTCTCGCGACGAACTGGATGATCCGGCTACGGCGGAGGCCGCCGCACGGGAGAATTCCGAAGCTCTGGCCGCCGCACGACAGGCTTTTAAGAAGGACTGCGCGGTCCCGTGGAAGCCGGGCGTCCAGGCTCCATTTCCGGAGGTCGCGTCATTGCGTCACCTGGCACAGGCATTCTGGATCGAAGGGCGAGCCGCCGAACACAGGGGGGATTACGCCTCAGCGGCGGACAGCTACCTGGATGCCATGAGGCTTGGAGCGGAAACCTCTCGAGACGGCCTGACCATACACGGCCTGGTGGCATGCGCTATCGGGTCTATAGGGTTGAGACCCCTTGAGGGCATCGTTCCTCACCTGAGCTCCGGTGACTGCAAGCTAGCCTTGTTGCGACTGCGCGAGATCGAGCGGCGGGCGTCATCCAACGGACAGATACTGAACAATGAGCGTAGAAATGCTACTTACCTGATTTCAAAGCAACCGTGGTCCCCGACGCCGACGCACTTCCCCAGGTTCGGCGCTTACAGCGTCGGCGATTGGGCCAGAGCGCTCTTCACGTCCAAGCGGGAGTTTATGGCCCAGTTCGACAGCTATGTGGCAGAGCAGGCGCGGCAGGCAAGCCTGCCGTATTACAAACGGACTGCTCTGCCGGAGCCCAAGCATATCGCAGTACGGATGCTTGCCGCGGTATACGCACGCACCTTCAGAGCGTTCGACCGGACCGATGCGCAGCGTGAGGTTGTGAAGGGCATGCTCGCGATCCAGGCGTTCCGATCGAAGTACGGCCATCTCCCGAAGAAGCTTGAGGACGTAGTGCCCGAGTTCCTGCCGAAAACGCTCATGGATCCCCATACCGGCAAGCCGCTGGCGTACAAGCTCGCGCCGGACGGGTATCTGCTCTACAGCTTCGGGCCTGACCAGGATGATGACGGAGGCACGCCGCTCAAGCGGGACGAAACAAGCGGCGATCTGGTGGCGGGGAAGTTGTTCGAGTTCGCGGACTGAGTCGCGGGGACGGTAACAGTATGGGAGTGTGGGGGTATGGGTGTGTGGGGGTATGGGAGAAAGGGAGAACGGGGGATGGGAGAGCGCCTAACCCGCCATCCAATATCCAGCATCCAGCCTCACTCAACACTCATCACTTCCCGCCTTCGGACGGGATCCCGCCAGCGGCGGGACAACACTCAACTCTTTTCACTCATCACTCATCACGCATCACGATCTACGAGTACGAGTGGGATTTGCACGATGGGAAAGTTGCTTCGGGGTCGCTCTATTTCGCCGATGATGCGAGGCGTTCGCGGAGCAGGCGGTTCACGACCTCCGGGCTAGCCCGTCCCTGAGTGTATTTCATGACCTGCCCGACCAGGAAGCCGAATGACTTCTCCTTGCCGCCCAGGAAGTCCTCGACAATCCTCGGGTTCTCCGCTATCACCCGGTCAACTATCGGATGCAACTCGGCCTCGGAGGTTATCTGGGTCAGGCCCTTGGCCTTGACGATCTCCTCAGGCGGTTTACCGGTCTCGAACATTTCCTCGAAGACCGACTTCGCGATCTTGCCGCTGATCGTGCCCTCGGATATCATCTTCAGCATACTCGCCAGGTCCGCCGGCTTCACTTTCGACTCGGCAATGTCCATTCCCGCGGCGTTCAGCAAACGAGTAAAGTCACCCATCATCCAGTTGCTGACGGTTTTCGGCTCGTTGAAAGCTTTCACGGCTTCCTCATAGAAGTCCGCGAAGGCGCGGGTATTCGTCAGGATTTCGGCGTCGTACGGAGGCAGCCCGTAGTCGCGGATGAGGCGCTCCTTCTTCGCTTCGGGCAGCTCAGGCAAGGCGCGGTGCTGCTCCTCGACGAACTCTCTGGTGAAATGCATCGGCACCAGGTCGGGATCCGGGAAGTAGCGGTACTCCTGCTCGAACTCCTTGCTCCTCATCGAAGCGGTCACTCCATGGGTGTCGTCCCAGCGCCGGGTCTCCTGAACGATCTTGCCGCCTTCCTCGAGCACATGCTTCTGGCGCTCGATCTCATAATCCAGGCCGCGATAGACGGCGCGGAAGGAGTTCAGGTTCTTCAGCTCGGTCTTCGTACCGAACTTCTCAGTTCCCTTCGGGCGGAGCGAGATGTTCGGCTCGGCGCGAAGGCTCCCCTCCTCCATCTTGCCGTCGTTGACCGCAAGGTAGGTAAGGATGGCGCGCAGGCGGATCAGGTACTCTCTCGATTCATCGGCAGAGCGAATATCGGCCTCGCTGACTATTTCCATGAGCGGAACTCCACTCCTGTTGTAATCAATGAAGCTCTGGTCACCGCCCACATGAATCAGCTTCGCCGTATCTTCCTCTAGGTGCACACGGCGGATTCCGATTCTCTTCGTTTCGCCATTAACCGTGATGTCTATCCAGCCGTTCCTTCCGATCGGGTTATCGTACTGGGAAATCTGATAGTTCTTGGGGAGGTCAGGATAGAAGTAATTCTTCCTATGGAAGATGCTTTGTTCGGAGATCTCACAATTCAGGGCAAGCGCGGTTCGTACCACGTATTCCACCGCTTTCTTGTTGGCGACGGGCAGGGATCCGGGCAGGCCGAGGCAGACCGGGCACGTGCGGCTGTTCGGAGCCCCGCCGAAATCCGCGCTGCAATCGCAGAACATCTTGCTCTCTGTGAGCAATTCCGCATGGACCTCTATTCCTATTACCGGTTCGTACTCTGCCATGTCGAACCTTCACCCGCCGTGATGAGTGATGAGTGACGAGTGAAGAATCTCCTATACGCATTACCAGCACGTGTCAGAGGGCTGGTTTCCTCTTGCGATAATCGGTATTCTGCTCGAATGTGTACGCAACCCGCAGGAGGGCCTCCTCGTCGAACGGCTTGCCCATTATCTGCATTCCGATGGGGAGGCCATCGTGGAACCCACAGGTGAGAGAAATCGCAGGGATGCCCGCCAGGTTGACCGGGATCGTGCACACGTCCGCCAGCTTCATCTGGAATGGATCGTCCACCCTCTCTCCGATCCCGAACGCTACAGTCGGCGAGGTCGGGCTTATCAGGACGTCGAACTCCTTGAACGCCTCATCGTATGCCTGGCGAACCAGGGTCCGCACCTTCTGCGCCTTCAGGTAATAGGCATCGTAGTACCCGGCGCTGAGAGCGTAGGTGCCGATCATGATCCTCTGCTTTACTTCGGCGCCAAAACCTTCGCCTCTCGTCTTTACGAGCATCGTGACAACATCCGGCGAATGCTTGCTGCGAAGCCCGTACCGGACACCGTCATACCGGGCAAGGTTCGAGCTCGCCTCTGCGGGGGCCAGGATGTAATACGTGGGAAGCGTGTACTCCATGATCGGCATGGGGATTTCCCTGTAATCCGCCCCCAGCGATCCCAGAAGCTCGATGGACTTCCACACTGCGTCAGCGATCTCCGGCTGAACGCCCTGGGCGAAGAACTCCTTCGGCACGCCGATTCTCAGGCCCTTGACATCGTTCTGCAGGCTCGAAAGGTAATCCGGAACGGGTACGTCAACCGAAGTGGAATCCAGCGGGTCTTTACCAGCGATGGCCTGAAGCAGCAGCGCCGCATCCGTGACATCCTTCGTTATCGGCCCGATCTGGTCCAAGGAAGAGGCGAACGCCACCAGACCATAGCGCGACACACGTCCATAGGTGGGCTTCAGCCCGACGACTCCGCAGAACGACGCCGGCTGGCGAATCGAGCCGCCGGTATCCGATCCCAGGGCAACAATTGCTTCATCCGCCGCCACCGCAGCCGCCGAGCCTCCGCTCGACCCGCCCGGAACGCGAGTCAAGTTCCACGGATTATGCGTTGTGAAGAGCCCGGAGTTTTCGGTAGATGAGCCCATCGCGAACTCGTCGAGGTTCGTCTTCCCGACCATAACAGAGCCGGCCTTTGCCAGCCGCTCCACGACGGTGGCATCGTAGGGAGGCACGAAGTTGTAAAGGATTCTCGACGAGCATGTGGTCAGGATGCCCTGCGTGCACATGTTGTCCTTGACGGCCACGGGGATGCCCGTCAGCGGTCCCGGCTCATCGCCCCGAGCGATCTGCTCATCCACGGCCCGCGCTGTTTCGAGGGCCTGGTCCGCCGTGACAGTGACGTATGCGCGCACCTCGCCGTCAACCGCCGAAATGCGCTCCAGAACAGCCTGCGTGACCTCCAGGCAACTCACCTGCCGGGCCTTCAACATGCTGCAAAGTTCATGTGCTGTCAGTGCAACGAGAGCCACTTCTTCTCCCCAAGCATCTCGGACTCACATCTCCACGACTTGCGGGACGACAAAGCAATCATCCGCTGTCTCAGGCGCAGCGGAGAGCACATCCTCGATCGGCAGACACGGGCCTACGACGTCCTCTCTGAACACATTCTGCACAGGTATGGAATGCGAAGTCGGCTCGACGTCTGCAGTGTCCAGCTCCTGCAGCTTCTCGAAATGAGCCATGATCTGGTTCAGGTGGCCGGTGAGCCGCTCCTTCTCCTCATCCGTCAGCTCCAGCCTGGCCAGCCACGCTACGTGCTCGACTTCCTCTTTGGTAAGCTTCACGATGGTCGCCCTCACAAGCAACTGCCAGTCCCACAGGTTGACACGCAGGAGGAATTATAGCACGCGGCAGATTGGTTCGCAACCTGCCTGCTGCGACACACGCCGGCGTGGTGACAGCCTGTGCATAAATGGAAAAAGCGGCCCCGATGGGCCGCTTCATTAGGAGTTCGGATATGGCTACGGAACAAACTTCGTGTAGCTGATACCGAAAGCGAAGTCCTCGGTGTTGATCATCGCGAAATCCACGCGGAGGGTTTCCGTCAGCGCAAGTCTGATACCCACGTTGAAGACGGAATCTTCCGAGATAGCGTCCTTGATGTCCAGCTCGTTGATGAACTCCGCCATCACCTTGGCCCTGGGGCTGATCGTCCAGTCCAGCCCGGCGAATATGCCGTTGTAGATGCCTCCTCCAATACCCACGAAGCCTCTAATGGGCGGCACCGGCTCGCCAGTCAGACCCGTGGCCGCCGGGGTTAGGTTCTTTCCCAGCACGACGTAGAAGCTGGGGTCGTCGTTGGGATCGAGGTCACCATTAGTATCAACCAGACCAACCACTAACGACGGAACCGCTGCCGTCTCCGCCAGCAGGGAATACTTACCGCTGATCACAGTTTTCCTATCAGCGCCGGCCCGATCTGGATCGAAGCGAGCAATACCCAGCTCAAGGCTATCCGTGACCCCGATAGACGCGCCGATAATGCTCATGCTGTCGGTAAGTTCGAGGTTGTGGAAACTTGCGCTGAAATCACCCGGCCCCAGGAGCCGGTCGTCCGGCGTGAGGATGTTTCCCGTCGTGCCCAGGAACGAAGGGCCAGCAGCGGCCATACTCGAAAATAAACAAGTCACCGCTGCGGCTACGATTAGGAAATGAATCTGCTTTTTCACTAGTTCTAACTCCTTTCTCAGAGCATGATGAATGTGAAGCGAACCGCGCTGCGCCCAGTTCAGCCGCAGCATGCCTTTAAGAGTTGATGTGCAGGCTCTCACCCCCTGGTACAAGTGTTAGTGTTGGCGTCGCTGCGCTCCAGCAACTTCGCACGGAGACTCGAACAAGCCAGGACAAGCATCCCCGGCCTGATTATCGTGATGCTCTCCCGCCTAAGCGAAACGACAAGCCAGGCCACGCCGACGACCAGCAGGGCGATCAGGAGGCCGAACAGGAGGTAAAAGCCGAACGTACTGCTGGCCGCAACTTTTCTCGCCTCTTCCGCCGGCTCGCCGCCCTCCGGACACTGCCTTTCGCCCGCAGAGATGCGGCTCCCCGCTTCACCGTCTTCCGCGCCTGCTGCCAATCGCTCGTCTTGTTCTCCGGACATCAGGATAAATCCTCCTTTCTACCAACGCAATACAAGCTTTACCCCCATTCGTGTCTATGCTTAGGCCGCCCCTACACAACATGAGGCAGGCTGCACTGCAGAGAATCATCCCCAGCACCTACGACCACTAGGCCGTCCTGCGGCCAGTTACGAGCTTCAGCAGCACGATCAGGACAACCGCCCCGAGAATCGCGGAGATCAGGTAGGTTCCCATGATGGGCGGCCCTATCTTGAACAGGGCGCTTCCGATCCATGCGCCGATTAACGCCACAATCATGGTGCCAATCCATCCATAGCCGGCCCGCCAGCCAGCAAGGGCTTCAGAAAGCGCGCCGAGGACAGCCGCAACTATGAGCAGGATGAGAAAGCCGCCAATCGTCATCCGGTGTCACCTCCCTTGGGGCACCCAACGCCCATGACGCCGGTGGACCGCGTGCAATCCGCGCGAGTGAATTCGCGTGCGGATTCCAATCGCGTTTTACCCGATGCGGAACGCGGCCGAAACTGAACGCAGCCCCCGCCGAGGTATCGCAACGGATAGACGAGGGCCTGCTTCGCACTCATCCCATCAAGTACCTGAGGGTAGAGAGCGCCGACTGTTTGTCGAGAGGGAAGTTGTTGTCGCCGCATTTGGCGGATTGGATGCAAGCGGGGCACCCGTCCGCACACGGGCATTGTGAGACGACTTGGAGTGTGTACTGCAGGAGCTCGTCAGCCCTGGCATATGCAGCCTCGCTGATACCGACCCCTCCGGGATGGGAGTCGTAGATGAAAATGGTTGGAAGACCCGACTGCGGATGTAGAGGATGCGAAGCGCCGCCTATGTCGAGGGTGTCGCACATCGCGCAGAGGGGCATAATGCCTATGAACGCGTGCTCCAGAGCATGGGTGCCGCCTTCAAGGCCCAGCGGACGGCTTAGCACGTCCACGCCTACAGGCGCGTCGAGGGTAAACCACAGTCCCTTGGTATGGAATGATTGGCACGGCAAGTCCAGATCAACCACTTCAAGGCACGCCTCGGTGAGAATTCGCTTCTTCCAGAAGCCGGTCACCTGAGTGGTGACGCTGATCTCCCCGAAATGGACGCTCCCCGAGCCCTGCGGACGACTCGCCGACTCTGACTTGATCTCGATCTGTGTGAAAGTCCGAGGAGTGGTGTAGTAGCCGACTTCGCGCTGCGACACGAATGCCCGGCGTTCTGCGATATCGAGCCGCTGCACCACGTATGACTCTCCCTGGTGCAGATACACCGCGCCCTCATGCAGCATCGAAAACGCGCTGGCTTCCTCCACTGTACCCAGCACTTCGTCAGGGTTGGCAAGGTCATACACCGCGAAGCCGGTCCCTCCGGCGGAGCGTATATTCACACCTGAGGCCGGATAGCCCCATCCCGACCAGAACCACATTCGCTCGCCCGCGCTGACCCGGCCGGACTCCTCAGCCTCGCGAACGATCCGCTCGACATCGCCTCCGAAGAGCGAGAAGTCCAACTCCGTAATCGGAATCTCGTATGCCGCGCATAGCAGGTGCTCCGAGAGAATGTAGGGATTGTGCGGATCCACGATCACTCGCTCGTTGGCGGCGTCCAGGACATATCCGGGGTTGTTCACCAGGAACTGGTCCAGCGGATTGTCCAGCGCCACCAGAATGGCCAATGAGGAGCGGCGTCCTCTCCCGGCTCGGCCTATCTGCTGCCACGTACTGGCAATAGTCCCCGGGTACCCGGTCAATACGCAGGCTTCCAGATCGCCAATGTCCACTCCGAGTTCCAGGGCGGTCGTGGCTGTCACCCCTACGAGAGACCCGTCGAACAAGCCGCGCTCGATCTCGCGCCTCTGCTCCGGCGTGTATCCGCCGCGATACGACATGATCCGACACGCCAGGTCGGGACTGTCACTCAGGCTTTCTCTCGCATAGCGATAGATCAACTCCGCAACAACGCGGGCTTTGGTGAAAGTTATGTTCCGAATGCCATTTCGCACCAGCCAGACGAAGAGAGAGGCGGCTTCTGAGTTCGCGCTCTTTCGCTCGCCCTCACCTATGTACGGTGGATTCCAGAAGACCAGCCGCTTCTCTCCGGCCGGGGAGCCATCATCGTCAACGACCTCGGCCTTGACGCCGGTAAGGACGCGCATCAGCTCCTCGGGGCTCCCGATCGTGGCCGAGCAGGCTATGAATTGTGGCACCGACCCGTAGTGGCGGCATACGCGCCTGAGACGCCTGACGATGTTCGCCATGTGCGCGCCGAATATCCCCCGGTAGACATGCATCTCATCTATCACGACGAAGGCGAGGTTCCGGAAGAACTCGGCCCAGTTCATGTGGTTCGGGAGTATACCTGTGTGGAGCATATCGGGATTTGTGAGAATGGTATGGCAGTTTCTGCGGATGGCTCGCTTATCCGCAGCGGGCGTGTCTCCGTCGTAGACGCCGAATCGCGGCCCGTCGGAAAGGCCGAACTCCCGCAGCTTTCTCAACTGATCCTGAGCGAGGGCTTTGGTCGGAAACATGTAGAGGGCCGTCTTGCCGGGCAAGGTAAGCTGCGTGTGCAGAACCGGCAGGTTGTAGCAGAGGGTCTTCCCACTTGCTGTAGAGGTCACGACAGCGATATGGCTGCCATCAAGCGCCTTGTTGACCGCCTCGGCCTGATGCGAATAGAGCCGTTTGATGCCTAGCGCCTCAAGCCGTTCCCGGAGCCGAGGATGGAGCGGCACCGTCAGCTCGCTATACCTGGCCTCGCGCGCTGGGATCTTCGCGATGTGCTCAATCTGGCCGCGGTAATCCTCTGCACTCCGCAGCTCTTGCAGGAACCCTTCCAAGTCCACAGGAGAAGAACCAAACCTACGTTCGTCGTGTGATGCCTCACCGGCCTCAGCGCGATCTCTCGACGAGCTTCACCAATCCAATGCTGAGAACATAGAGGACGACCATGGGAACGCACAGCATCATCATCGTGAAGGCGTCCCCGGAGGGGGTCACCGCCGCGGCTATTATGAATAGGGCCACGACTGCCTGCCGCCAGTACGACTTCAGCGTTCTGGAGCTTATGAGGCCCGCCTTCGCCAGGAACATCAGAACCACGGGCATCTGGAACACCAGACCGAAGGCCAGATACATCTTCAGGATGAACAGGAGCGTCGAGGCAACTTGGGGCATAAACTTTGCGCTCGGCGGGTTCTGGCTGATGAGCCACTTGATGCCCGCAGGCATGACGAAATAGCCGAGAACGACGCCGGAGACAAAAAGGAGGATCGAGAGAGGCATAACCAATTTGACCGCGCGCCTCTCCGACTTCGTGAGTCCGGGAGCGATAAACCCCCATCCTTCCATCGTAATCAGCGGCAGGGCGATTATTATGCCGACGAGCAGGGATATCTGAACCTTGATCGTGAACCCCTCGGCGACTCCGGTGAGTAGAAATGAGCTCCCGCTCCGCTCGAGGAACCGCATTACGGGGGCGCTCAACAGCTTGAAGAACGAACCGTAGAACACCCAGCCGACAACCATGCCCAGGCCGACATAGACTATGCAGCGTATGATCCTGTTGCGGAGCTCCGCCAGATGGTCTACCAGCTCGAGCTGCTTCTCCGAGCTCTCCTTGTCAACTTCTCTACTCACCACATCAACCATTCGCAGATTCCCGGAGCTGGCCGGCAAACGGCAGCAACCATCCCCTAGAAGAAACGATAGGCGGGAAATCTTTTTCCCGCCTTCGCAGTAGTCTGCTTCGACAAGCCTGAACCATCTCCCTCAGCGCACCAGGCTCAGGGTTTGGTGAACGACCAACTCCACATCAACGAGGTCCACGGCGCCCTGGGCGGCCTCAAGGCTGCCGGGCACAGGCCCATATCCGGACGGCGCAGGCATGTACGCGGGCGGAGGATACGCTTCACCCTCCTCCATGCCCGGCGGGCCGCCTGGACCCATAGGTATGGCCGGTGCGAATGCCGGCGAAGGCACGCCTGCGCCCTGTGCCCCTAGAGATTGGGCCAAGACGTTCAGTGCGTTGCGATCAACCCGCCCTCTCGCGGCAGCCGTAGTCACAGAGGAGACGACTTCCCCTACCTCACAGCCGAAATACATTATGGTCTCGCCATTAACGCTCAGCGGCCCCATGAAAGCCCTAGAAAACGGTATAGTCATCGTTGCGGAAAAGGACGACTTTATCTTGGCGCATGGCTGCCCGCCTTCCCACTCCATTCCTTCCAGCGTGCTAGTCGAGACTACCGCCGCAGAATTCCCCGTAATGGCGTCTCGGAATATTCTATCGGGCTGCGTCCAGGTGTCACCGATCCTTACTCGATGCGCGGGCAGATTCGGCAAGTCCACAGCTACTCTCGCGGCGCGGGATGAAGATTTCAGCGTGTAGGTGATCCGGCCCATCGCATCCTCTGTATGATAGACTGCTCTGGTCGCAAGGCCGAGCGCCGGGACCGGCTGCCCCTTCTGGTAGTATTCCAGTGCGCCGACAAGCTTCTGCCGAATAAGCACCGTGTTGTCCGGCATGACATCTTCGACGCTTCTCTTGACTACGCCGCCGGCACCCTCGACCGCCTCGCCGACCGCTGCAGATACGTTCGCTCCGCTCTCGATCCTCTTCAGATCGAGTGTGTACTTAAACTCGTACGTACTCGCGCGGCCGACCTTATGGGTGTATCGGAGCTTCAGCCCTCCGGCCGGCATGAACTTGGTGGCACTGTTGCTGACGTAGACGGTAATCTGCTTCGGCTTCCCGTACTTCATGCCGTCCGCGTCGTAGGCCTGGACAGTGATGGTATGCTTGCCATCCCGAGGCATTCGTTCCGCCAACGGGATACTCGTATCCGGATTCATGGCCTTAGTATCCCACCGGAATACGAAGGACACTCCATTAGCCGACTTGCTGGCCGCCGCACACCTGAACTTGTCATCTACCATGCACGAGATAAAGCCGTTCCCAGGAACGCTCGAAACCGGGACAAGAACGTTCACGGTTTCGCGGACAGTTGACCCGTCAAGCGGCCTGGTTATCCGGATTTCGGTCTCAGCGGAGACGATGGAGGCCAGCAAAGCTGGGGCGACCAAGCTGGCAACTACAGCCGCGACTACCAACCTGCCTCTCGACATGGGCGATATCCTCCCGGCCCCCGGAACTCGCTGCCCAGTCCAATCCAAGCTGCGAACAAGCCCTTCGGGGGCAATCTCTCCAGTAGAATCGTAGCACACGGCGGAGGCAAAAGTCAACAGGATTCGCCTCCGCCAGTAGTTTGACTTTGACGCAGGCCGGGCTGTTCCCGGCAGCAAGCCGGACGTCTGAAGAGGGTCGCGCGTACGCTTGGCCGCTGGAGGGCCAGCCCGACGTGGCACAGTGTACCACTGTACTGCCCGGACATGGGAAGGTGCTTGTGCCCCGTAATCTACACGCTTGCCGCCGAGGAGATACGAGCCGACGATAAGTCTATCGCATAATCTCGAATCTATCCAACGCGAGCGTGTTACCGCCGCCACTCGAGCCTCCAGCCCACTCGATTAATAGCTCATGCGATTTGAACGGGAGACCAGAGATCTCCAGAGACTGGTCATAGCTGGCGGTCGGGGCGTAAAAGTCAATCGTTCCCGCCGGACTCCCAGATTTGTCCAGATAGTAGTTCGCCTTTCCTCCCTCGGGAAGCGCGATGTACCTGATATTCACACCTGTGCCCACAAAGTTGACAAAGAAATGGGCCGGGGTTGCGGTGTCATCGCTCTTGAGGTAGGCCCGGCATGAGGCATTGGCGTCTACAATCTTGGACCATGTGCCCCACTGTCTCGTATCGACGGAATTCTCAGCCTCGATCGTACTGGTCGTTGGAAGCGTCCAGAACTCTGAGATGCCGCTGATAGAGCTGTCGGTTCCAGCCCTCGACGTTACCTTGAAGCGGTAAAGCGTATTCGGCTGTAGCCCGGACAAGGCCATCATGTGGATCGTAAGAGGATTCGTATCCCCGATGTGCGTCGGCGCTTGGCCTGGCTTCCAGTAGTCAATGGCGGAGGTAGAAGGCACATCTGTGATCCAGCTTACCGTGGCCGATGACGGGGATATATCAGTAACCGCAATTGCATCAAGCGCTGGACCTGTAGACGGGGCAAACCTAGCGACCCGGTGCCCGCCAACATCCGACACGTATAGCCGACCCTCATTGTCGAAGGCGATTCCGCCTGCCAGGTAGAGGTCGTCAGTGCCGCAGTTGATGCCTCTGATCTTGCGAATGAAGTTGCCGGATAGGTCGAACTCCTGGATTCGGCAGTTCGCGAAATACTCTAGCACGAATAGGTTACCGTTAGGTCCAATCTTCACATCGGTCGGGTACCGAAATTTGCCGTTGGCATAGTCACCCCTACCACCAAAGCTTAGAGCAAGCTCGCCCGTCGCCAAATTGTACTTTCTGACTAAAGAGTTTCCTGAGTCTGCTACGTATAGCTCCGTGGGCACACCATCAACATTGCGGACTATGCAGCCTTGTGTAGAACTTAAAGTTCCATCCCCGTATTTAGACCGGAATGCTCCCGTTGAATCGAACTTCTGTACCTTTCCCTTGAGCGTATCAGTCACATAGATATTTCCCAGGCAGTCTACCGCAATGCCACACGGAGCTTGAAACTGTCCGTCGCCATCGCCCCGCTGGCCAAACTGTGACACGTATTCACCCGATAGTGTGAACTTCTGCACACGGCAGTTGAGCGAATCGATTACGTACACGTGCTGCCCTGTCTCATCCAGTGCGATACCCCATGGGTTGCCGAACTGGCCGTTACCTGAGCCGCCTGTGCCAAACTTCAGCACAAAGGCTCCCGTAGAGTTGAACTTAACTACCTTCTGGTTTTCGTAGTCAACCACATAGCAGTTCCCGGCTGAGTCCAATGTGACACCCGCAGGCGACCTGAGCTAGGTCTTCCAATATTCCCGGTGAACCTATCTTCAAAAGGCAGTTTCCGGTATCCGTGTCCATTTTCTTTAGCATGCAGCTATCCGAGTCGGCTATCCAGAGCAAAGAGAGGGATTGTAGGGCCATACG
>Ga0307379_10000842_pt1 | contig 49922 bp, 46 predicted proteins | sample UN2MG_FD_202237 | JGI IMG/M metagenome (GOLD analysis project Ga0307379, IMG submission 202237) | Soil microbial communities from Risofladan, Vaasa, Finland - UN-2 | ecosystem: Environmental > Terrestrial > Soil > Coastal area > Acid sulfate soil | place: Finland: Risofladan, Vaasa | collected... | reverse complement strand
TAATCGAATGACTTGTTGTTCATTTTCTGTCTCCTGCAAAGATAGTAGCTGATAACAAACGGAAGTCAATACCCTTATTTCATTTTTTCTGGTATAGCACATAAGGCTCACAATGTTCTAAATGTTTGTTCCAGTTTACAATCTCCTTGATGGGTTCCTTTTTTTGTTCCAAACCAAACACCTTTAATATAGCTTGAACTAACGCAAAAATATTGCGAAGCAGCCGCAATAATTTCTGCCTCTGATTGGGAGAATTTCATGCTTTTTATGGGACAGAAATTGAATATTACTTCTCCCTCTTTCTTGAGGAGACTATTAATTTCGCGGAAGAGCCAATTTATTCTATCAAACGAAGGTTGTACCTGAACAACATTAGACATGAGAATCAGATCATATTTTCTGTCACAAGCAAAAGGATCATGTATCCCTAATGTAAAATTTTCGCCCACATCATGAGCGGTAACATTAAATCCTCTCTTTTTTAGAAACTTTGTCCAGATAGCTTTTTTACCAGCACCATAATCCAGAATAGAAAAATCCTTGCATAAATGTGATGTTCTAAGAAAGAGTTGTAATACTTTAGGAGTTCGGGTAGCCCACGGGCCTTTATCACGGCAAGTTCGATTCATTTTCTTCAATTCATATTTGGTATAAAACATGGTTTATTCTTTCCAAGTTTCTGTGTGTTCCTCCCAACGCATCCATAATAAAGAATTGGCATAAAATTTATCTGCTTTGTCTAAGTCAGTTTGGGAGTCTCCTAAATCATCCCATGCAAATATTTGAAATCTGGCAATATGTTTCCTTACCCATTGTGACATGGGATTTATTACTCTCCAAGGATAGTCACTATCATGGGACCATATCCTTGGTTTCTGTGGATTAAGCCAATAAATAAGGACTGGTCCTTCCTCATGGTCGAATACATGGTACTCGAAATGATCTTCTGTACCCGGACAAATTGGGGGAACTTCCTTAAAATTCATCTCTTTGTTTCCTCAATTGCAAAATGCTCTTCTACCATCTTTCTAGCGATTCTGGCTATCTGCGGGAAACCCTCAATGGGAGACAGTGTTTCCCGTTCTTTGTTCCAAAGTTCGTTTACTTTGGTAGCTAGTTCAATGGATTGGCTATCCATGACTACTCCAATATAGTTTCCAAAGTGCAAGGTTCTGAAGCAAAAACAATGTACTCTGTCAGTTGATTATCAAAAGCTAGAACTTTGGTTGTAGTATCCAAAGCCTCAATCAGGAAGCCTTCGTCAAGTAGATACGTAATTTTCCTAGATAAGGCTGTTGCACTAACCAGTAATACAAAGGCTTGTGTTATTAGCTGCAAGCCGGTAATTGGCACCACTCCTGAAGAGTTTATTAAATGGTAAAGTTTTCCTTTCACATCTTTTGTTAGCTTAATTATCAAAGCTTTGGGTTTAGAGGGTAATAAATCAACTCCTCTGCCCTTCTCTGACGGAGTATGCAGCGGACTATAGAAGCCACCAGCACCAGAGAAGCCAGAGAAGCCAGAAGTACCGGAGCATCCGGAGGAACCAGAGAAACCTGTAGGACCCGTAGGACCTGAACAGCCAGAATATCCAGAATATCCAGAATAGCCCGAAGTACCTCCACCCATTCCTCGGGCGGCAACAATACCTCTTAAACAACTCCCGCCAATACGGGCTGACTTCATAAGTGGGACTTCAATTTCTTTTGTGGTTTTTCCAACCACTTCACCCACAAGAACGAATGATGTCTCTTGGCAGAGGACACCAAATTCTAAAGAAACATCGGCCAACGGAAGGTTTATTTTAGGCTCTTTCCTTCCGTAACCGTAACTTAAATCACTTTCCATTTGGCTAATAACCAATCCTCCCACAATTGGAAGGATATCAAAGTCGTCCATAGAGACCCGAGAGATATTCCATTTATCTTCTTTGTCAGAACTGAACTTAATATTAGCGTCCTTCTGTGTAGTTAGCCCACCAAAAACGTATGGTCTACAAGAAGGAATATTACCCCCAGAAAGCCATTTTACATGATCTGGACTGGCTTGAATCTGTGGGCCTTCATGTTTGTAAGAAAGTCTAATTATGTGCTTTATTGCATCAAAAGATTTCTCGAAATCTTCTCCCGAGTCAACACAAATAGCTTCGCCACCACTTCGTGAACAAACTTCGTCCACCAAAAACTGATTATAACTGCTGGATATAGAAACAATATGAACGGGCCTTACTTCTAGTTCTCCTTGAGTAAAAATGTCTCCATCAACCGCTCCATCAGTAACAATGAAGAGACAGGAATTATCCAGTTTCGGCTTCTGTATAGCAGCGGAGGAGAAAACAAGATTCATTTCTGTTCCACCACTGGATGTGTCCGAAAGCATGGCTTTCGCCAAACACAGATTTCTTGGGCTTGCTTCAACAGATTCCTTGGATAACCAAACAATGGTGCTATGGAAAGTGCAGAGGTTAAATCTGTCTGTCGGTCTAAGGGACTGGAGTATTTCAAGGGCTTTTCGATCTGCGATATTTCTAGGATCTGTATTATTTCCAACATAACCCATTGACCCAGAATGATCCACAGCAATCAAAACTTCCACGGGATCATCCGTTCGTTTTTCGGTTGGAACAACCAAACCGGCAAAAGCTTTTGTTCCATTTGGAGTAAATTGTTCGAATACATAGACTCTATTCGAATCTTTTTTATCAACCTCAGGAAGCCATTCAAGAACAACATCGTGATCGGGGACAAAACTCTTTTTAATATTAAATTTCTCTGATCCAGCGGATTTGCTGCCGTCTTTTCTACAATGTGAGAACTGAAGATTTATCGAAGCTTTGTAGAGGTCTTTGTCATCAGAAACTTTGACTTTTGGTTTCTTAACTTTGATGGCTTTTTCTTTGGGTTCGTTGTTCGAATAGACACTTTCTGTCATAACGGTAGTGGGGAGAGTAAGCGAGAATTTCCCGAAGCGGTAAGGGGCAATTCCCGAAATATATGTCGATACAATGACTGTTTGTCCGGGGACGATCCCGTTAATTTTCAGAGCAAGAACAGTTGGAGAGGATTGAGAAACCAAAGAAGCTTGCCTACCTTCTGCCTTGGCTTGCTCATATTGCTCTTTAGCCTTCTCTTTCCTTTCAAGAGAGGCTTTCAGTAGTTTATCTCCAAATCTTACGGTGACATTATTAACCACCGAATTATATGGGACTGGGAAAGAGTATTCTGCTTCTAGAATATCTTTGCAGGTAGACGGGATCTCAAACTGTTGGACAATGCCGATATTGAACATTGGTCCCACAACTCGTCCAGCAAAGTCAATGTGTTTTAAAGGACACTTTTCTTCTTTTGTGTTTTCACCATCTGGAAGAACGACGAAATTGGGAACCTGTTTCGTCCCCTCTAAAGAATTACGATTAATAAGCATGGCTCTCTCCTTGGCTTGTCGCATTGTAGGGGATAAAAAAATATTTGCAAGACAAAATATCTTTCCCGAACACTGCGAGTAACTATCAATGTTTATACAAGGCTTATTTCTGGCACCAGATATTTTTAGAAAATATTTCAAATGTGTTAAAAGATAAATGTGTTATTTCTGACTATGAGGCCCCTTCTGTGTCATTCTTTTGAGTAGCAATTTTCCGTATGGCACAGAAGGATCTGAGTAAATCAGATAGCCCGAATCTTCTCCAATATCAAGCCATTTTTCGCAGAAAGCATCAAAAGTTGGTGTTATTCTCAATACAGCCTGAGGCTCTCTGTGTAATATTTCTGCAATCCTATTTGAATATTTGAGATGAGTACACAAGAACAGATGTGCATTGATTATTTTGGGTTCAAAGATGTCCTCTTCCAGCCATTTTTCTTTCTTTCGAAAATCCATTATGGTTCTTTCGTTGGCGTGAAAGAACCAAAGATATCTTGTCGGGTCATCTTTACAGATTTCTTCGTAGATGGTATGAAGAACTTTTTGGAAAATGAGCATGTCTTATCCTATCATGTCCCACTTACTTTTTTCGCCACCTTCTTTGGGAAGCACATTGATGGTTACATTCATTTTAGAGAAGATGGCATCCAATAATCTTTGTTGGACATTTTGTCCTGACTCTGACTCTGACTCTATAGCAAATGAGTAAACAGCAATCCATTTTTCATGTGGTTCATGGATATAAAAAAAGGAGATTTCTGGATTTGATTTATCACGTTGAAAAGTAAAAGATATACCAGCTTTTGCGAAGCAAAGACACATAGCCTCTCTTACCCGAGTATTTAGACACGTTACTTTTTGATGATTTGGGAAAGTAGCTGTATCGAAAGGAATAGTAATCATAATTTTCTCCGACAGGAATAATACCAACGAATATCAGATAGTCAACCTGTTTTATGAAACAATGAAAAAGTGTTTTATTTTTAATAAGGAAAGTTTTAAAATTGGACGTATAATAACAATGTTTCTGTTCAATAGTCCCGGTCTCTCTCTCCTTTCTCCGGGCCTAGTGCCCTGCTTCATGCAGGGCATTTTTATTTAACAAACCTTTTTTTTCGCCCCATTTTAGCCACGCTGCGGTCATCTTTGGAATATCTCCCCAATCTGTTTTGTGAACAGGACATTCTTTGGATATTTTCTGCAAAGCAAAAAACCAATTAGCAGGATTTTCACAACAAAAATCTTCTAGGATGAAAGGAAGTACTTCCTCTCCCATTTCTATAATTTCTTCGTAAGCAGGATGAGCGATAATGTATCTGATTCTAGAAAAATCACTCGTCTCTTCTTTCCATTGATTCTTTAGTTTTTCAAATTTTTCCCTGATGGGGGAAGTACCATCCATTGACTACACTCCTTCTCCTTTGTCCCTATGGTTGGGGATTATATGTTATTTTCACAGACATGCAAGGAGAATCAGACATCTTGACTTTATTCGTAGATACGGTATAATGTCTTGATGGAGAAACGGTTATGAAAATTTTCTGTTGTTCTGATACACATGGTGAGATTCCCTTGTCCCCATACGAGGTGGAATCCTTTTGTCATGCTGGAGACCTCTACAATTACTTAGGGAAAAAAAACTACGGAGTTAGTGAACAAGATTACGCTAAGACGAAGAACCACCGGGGGCTTGTTGAGTGGAAACAGAAAATTCCATGTCCTTGCTACTTCGTCAAAGGCAACCATGACTGCTACGATCTTTACAAAGTCATGGACCAAGATATCTCCGAAAAAATAGTGCAGATAGCCGATGGCCTTCATTTGGTGGGTATAGGATGGTCTGGTTCAATGTACTATGATTTGCCTTTAGAAAGAAACCTAATCCCCATTTGTGAACGCTTGCTTGATCAAGCTGTGGCTCAATTGAAACAAGGAGATCACACTATCATTCTATGCCATTTCCCTCCATATTATTCTTTTTATGGACAATACAATGAAGGCTTTTATTCAAAAACTATGACAAAATTTGTCGAAGCTTTACGTCCTTTGGCTGTTATTCAAGGCCACTTACACCGTTTCCATGGACAGGCTTTTTCTCATGAGGGAACCCTTCTTTGTTTTCCGGGTCCCAAAGGGATGATTTTAGAAGTGGATGGAGAACGGGTAACAGCTAAACGATATCAGCCAGCGGAAAAACCCGATAAAGCTCCGTAATCTTATCCAAATGGAAACTTCGGAAGTCGCTCTTGGGCATATGCTGCTTACAAGAAACGTATTTCTTTCCTTCTGCACTTGTTTTAATCTCGATTGGTGTAACGAACCGAGTTGATTCTCCGTCTTCCTTCTCATAGGAAAGTACCAGAAGGTGGCCAAACTGAATGGCTCTCTGAATGGCGAATTCTCTTTTTTCATTCTCTGTCATGGCTTTTCTCCTCAACTTTCATTGTTCATTATACAGCTTTTAACACTTGCTCCAACCACAATCTGCACAAGTTACACAACCTTGGTTCCTAATTAGATTTGTGCTTCTACATTTTTCGTTCTTACACTGATCTCCAGTAACTTTGGTTCCGTCTTTGACATACTGCTTTAATGCTCTAGCCATGCAGGAGGTAAACCCGCCAATCCCTCCGTCTACCTTCTCGCATTGATGGATTACGAAAGCGACATTTGCTCCATGCCGTAGAGACGTAGATACGAGTCGGCTAATGGCCCCTTCTTCTGGCGTAATTACTTTGTGAATACTTTCGACTAGGACATCTCCTTTTACAGAAAGCATTCGGTAATATCCGCGTTTTACTTTTTGAATAATGCCAGTATTTTCTTTGGGCTGATCCTCTCCTTCAATTGCAAAAACTTCATAAGGCTTTCCATCCATTAGTCCGACAAATACTGTGTAATATTTTCCTTTACATTTGAAGCGGTATACATCACACGGAAGGTCTTTAGGACGTTTAGGAGCATTATGATATTGGAATTCTTTGCTTCTTTCTTCTTCTTGTTTCTTCTCAATCAAGACGCCTGTGCGGCAATTTTTTCTGTAAATTGTAATACCCTTGCAGCCAGCTTTCCACGCTGTCTCGTATATCTCCTGAACCTTTTCGACAGAAACATTTTCTGGAAGATTGACTGTTGAGGAAATTGAATGATCAACATGGTATTGTGCGGCGGCTTGGATCTTTACTCGATTAACCCAATCTAAATCTTCGGCACAGGCTCCAAACCAAGGTGAGTCTTTAAGGCAAATATCGTTACACGGTGATGTGTCTCCCGTTTTATTAGCCATCCCCGTTACTTTCATCCATTCTAATGCCTTTGGATGATAAACAGAAAACTCTTGCCATGAGTCCCCAGTGGGATCTACGAAATCTACTCTAATATCTTTGTCGTTCGGATTGACTTTCTTTCTTCTAGTGAAACTTATCATAAATAAAGGTTCAATTCCAGAAGTTGTTTGAGTCATAATAGATAATGAACCCGTAGGAGCAGTTGTATTACAGGCAATATTCCGTCGTCCATATTTCTTCATGTCGGCTAGAATCTGGTTGCCTTTAATGACATGGTTGTTCCCCAAGTCAACTTCGTCATCTTTGAATCTGGCTAAGAATTCATTGTTCTTTTCTTTTTCCCAGTTCCAAACTGAGAAAGGACCAATTTCCTTTGCCATCTCAATAGAAGAGTAGTACGAACCAAACTTAAGAGTTTTGTAAATTTTGTCAACCATCTCAATTGAATGCCTTGATCCATATTTAATTCCAAAAGCAGCCAATGCATCACCGAAAGCCGTAATACCAGTTCCTGTTCTACGTCCACGGGAACAAGTGTCTTTGACTTTTGTCCACCAGTCTAATTCTGGTTCTTTGATGTAAGCAGGTTCGGGATCACTCTTGACTTTAGCAATGATTTTACTTATTGCTTCGATTTCTAGATCAATCAAATCGTCCATTAATCTTTGACATATTACAACATCATTAAAGAACATTTCGTAATCGAAATAGGCTTTCTTCGTGAATGGGTTCTTTACATAACTGTAGAGATTCTGGCACATTAATCTACAAGAATCGTATGGCGGCAAGGGGAGTTCGCCGCAATTTTGAGTATTAATGAATATTTTATTTCCATCTTTCTCAAATTCACCTATGAAATAATTATGAAACTCCTCAACTGTGCCATTGTAAACATCTTCATTCCCTATGTGTTTTACACCTGAAATCATAATTTCGCCAAGTTCTAGAGAACCCATTTTTTTTACAATAGTGTTAAGGATATTTGGATTCTTTTCGGAACTTAACTGTTCTACTGTCTTTATTGAACCATCTTTTAATTTGAATTTATGATTTGCTGTAGCTCTTATTATATCTCTACCTTGAAAAGAGACTTCATAGACAGGAACATTTTTAGCTGTCAATCTTGGGGTGACCATTTTCCTAATAACAATTTCCCGATTATTATTGAGACAATACACGTCTACAGACTTCCCTTCTTCTGCTAGTTTTTTAATAGTAACAGGAGCCCTTCCATCAGCAACGTAAACAAGAGTATCTCCAGTTAAACAAGGATTCGTAGCTATTGTTTTGAAGCCAACGTCGGCATAGGAATCCGCTGGACTGAATCGAATAATATTATCCCAGAAAAGGATTCCCGGTTCTGCCATTGCATGAGCGTTCTCTACAATCTCATTCCAGACTTTTCTTGCAGAGACTTTTTTGGACACAACTGGGAAAGGCTGGTGAAGGACTTCTGCACTTTCTTTATCGACCGGCCAACGCTGTTCGTAATCCTGATCTTTTTCGACGGCTTTCAGGAATTCATCAGAGAAACGAATTGATATGTTTGATCCAGTAACTTTTTTCAGATCTCTCTTGATCTTGGCGAATTCCAAGACTTCTGGATGATGAATGCTTATTGTGGTCATAAGAGCGCCACGCCGACCGCTTTGGCCTACTTCTCTGATAGTATTTGAGAATCTTTCCAAAAAAGGAATTATTCCCGTAGATGATCTGGCCGCATTTCGCGTAGGTGTCCCGCACGGGCGTAAATAAGAAATGTCAGTGCCTACGCCGCCCCTTCTTTTAGAAACCTGTGCTATTTGATGATCTGTGTGAAGAATTCCACCGTAGGAGTCCAAAGGGCTATCTGCCACATAACAATTAGAGAGGGAAACAGTTTGAAAAATGTTTCCTATGCCGTACATGGGGCTTCCTGCGGGTATTATCCGATGAAAGCCTTTGAGGTATTCAAATATTTGTTCAGCGGTCAATGGGGCTTTAAATTTCTTTTTTTCTATTCGTGCAAATTCTTTGGCAATTCGCCAATGCATATCATTCGGAGTTTTTTCCCGAAGGTTCTGATCAAGATCCCTAAGAGCGTATTTACTTAGGAAAACCTTTGCGGCTAATTCATCCCCGTTAAAGTACTCTGTACTGGCCTTAAGTGCTTCTTCTTCGGTGAAAATTGTTTCTTTTGACATGTATCCTCCGGTGTGTTGAAAAGCCTAATCCGAATTATTGGTTTTTCTTCCGACACAAACCTTCTTTTGGCGGGAAAAAACTTTTAACAATCTCACATCTCTTTATCATTCCTCACGATAGAAGAAGAATAAAGTTGACTCCCCCGAGTCATTTCATTCATGATGCGAATTATACGTAGAGATCGTTCCGTAAAATCAGATTAAATAAAACATATTTCATTATTTTTGGGCAAATTTACATATTGATTTTACCCAGAGAGCAGCTTGTGTTGGAGAAGAGTAGAAGCTTTGAATATCACTGATAACTACAGAAGGATTAGTACCTAATAGATATTGTTTGGTGACAAATTTAGGGCTTCGATAGAAAGAACCATTTGATTCATTGTGTTCCCCTAGCCCAGCATCCATGTCTATTGTCACTTGTCCTCTATATTGTCTTATGAACTGCATTAATGTGCGAATTTGTTTTTCGGTTGGAGCTTTGCGAATATCGATAGATCCACTTTCTGGCATTATCCTGATAGCCCCACCCGCGATAAATTGCTGCATTCCTTTGAGGCCACCTTCGTACCGTTCTGTTCCAATTTGCCGATGGTCAAAGGATCTCTCTCCTGAACCTCCGCTCATGTCCAACATGCCGCCATTGGGGAATATGTAACCTGCTAATCTAAAGTCAGTGGTATAACCCTTCTCACGTACTAGGGATTGAATGTGTTTTTCGTGGGGAGTTAGTTGTCTTCTGGGTTTCTTAGGGTTAAGGTTTAAAACTCTCTTTACAATTTGAGCCTGATCCTCTTGGATAGGCTTTCCACCAAAGGTTTTAGACATCAGTTGCTTTGTGTCTTCCCAACCTCTGCGTTCATAACCCATTTTTCTCAATAAGTCGTTTATTCTCTGCCATTGAGGCTGAGTTATCAGGTCAGGATTTTGAAGGACAATCTGACCTTGGTCATTAATCGTGACAGCAGGCATATTAGCTCAAATACACCAAAAATTCGTATCTTCCGCTTTCCATTTTATGCCATGATGTAATCAGTAAAGAATTCTTAATTAGTTTACCCTGTAATGCGAGATGGTAATTAGCTTTACCGGTTCTACCAGTGAGAATGACGCCCGTCAGAACTGTCCCATCAATGTCTAACATGGTTATGCCATTACTTTTTAGAAGTTGCTGGACCATACCCAAAGGAATGCTGTCGTAGTACGTAGATGAATCATGTGTAGAAATTGCATTTAGAGATTGGTTAATTTTATTTTTAAGATTAGCAGGCAGAAGAATCTCTTCTTGATGTGGAGGTGGCTCGGTAGTTGTGTTCATTTGAAGTTCCATTGCAACCTTAACCTTGTATTCTTGTTGCTCTGGGGTTTTCTTTAGGGAAGCTTCAAGGGCTTTCCATAGGCAACCTTCTTTGTTATCAGACTTCTTGAACATGACATGTCTCCTAGTTAGGGCTATCCCTTTATACAGAAAAGGGGGATACGATTCCTCTGTTTGACTTGTTCGCAGAATGTGGTTTGCTATAGTCAGGAGGAAAGGTCATGAGACTGGCTATCTTCTTGATCCTGCTGACTTTACCTGCTTTGGCCGCAGAAAAACCTTCAAAACCAGCTAAAATTATCAAGGTGGAACTTCCCAAATACGATCCCTCTGAATGGGTGATCCCAAAGGTAGAAAGAAAGTGGAATTTGCCTTATCCGATTCCCAAACTGATGCCTGTTAAAAAGCCACCTATATGTGGGTTTCCAAAGGCAGAAAAACCCTCGATGCCTATTAAAGGGCCACCTACATGAGGGTCAACCAATAAGCCCACAGGTTGTGGGTAAGGAGAAACATCAATGATCATTCCTCTGTTTGGAGGAGACAATACGTTTGAGCTTGAATTTCACAAATTCCTTGAGCAGAACGAAGATACGTTTATGCGTTTACATGGTTTCTGTGTGGCCAAAATGGCCAAAATAAATGATAAAAATAGAATAATCAGCTATAGACAGGATGGGTACGAAGTATTTTTGACAGATGGGTTTACAGAATATCCACAACTATACAAATCAGTTGGAGGTATCAAACGATTCTTGTCTAGGCATCCCGACTGGATTTCTGCTTACTGGATAAGCGACATGATCCATTCTAAACCACTTTTAAAATACGTGGATCTTAAAAACAGATTCCCCGGTTCTCCAAGAAGATAATCCGTATAATCCTCAGAAGGTTTGAGGGTTCAAAAATGTCTTCCTTTAGATATATTGCAGACAGGGTTAAACGCACGATAGGTAATGAATCGGACTTTTCCATAGAGGGAGGACTTGACTCTGAAGTCATAAATCCAGCAGCCAAATTCTCTCCATTAACACGTTTCGTTATCAATATATCTAATCCAATTCAAGCCGAACAGGTGATAGCTGCTGCCGGGAGTAATAAAGGATATGTTTTGCGGGATGAATCCGGTGGGTTGATTGTGTTGACGACGAGTGAAGATAACTCTAAGCTTTTTTATAAAAGTCTCTTAGATATGAACGGTTTGTCGTTTATTCAAAAACCGTGTGATCTATTTAGCAAAGACGGAGTTCGTGCCGAAGTTGTCTCAGTACAAAACGGGACAATAGTATGCAGAGGGAGAGAAGGTGTTTTCACTGCATCAGTTGACAAAGTAATCTTTGATCAAAAACTTGGGTATTATATTATTATGGAAACTATTAACGAGAAAGAAGCGAAGAAGCGAAAAAGATTAGCTAGAGGTGTTGATAAAAAGAAAAGAGAAATAGAAGAGCATCTGGGGAAAGACAGGTTCGATCTTCTATGACCGATAATGAATATCGTCAAATTATTAAATTATTTCAAGCTGGGATACTCTCAAAGAAAACTTTTTGGGAAAAAATGGGAATATCTGAAGCCCTTAATACCGATGAAGGCAGAGTTGCCCTCGCTCAAGCAATGGTTGAACCCATCCGTGCTAACTTCTCCATTTTTAATGAGTTCAGAGAAAGAAACAAATTATTACAGAAAGAAAAAGAAAGACAAGAAATAACACAGACGACCGGTAGGTTTGATCTGATTTAACTTCTTCTGTTCTGGAGAGAATTTCCAGAGGTCTTTAGCGGGTGGGTGGGTGGTTCACTCGAAGGTCCACGCCTATCATTTAGCGTATTCAAGATTAAGTCTGCACAAGTGCAATAACAGGCTCCCTGTTCAAAATGACACTTGATTAGGATAAGACCTTGTGGTAAAGTGTGCTACGAAGGGGAAGGGACTATGGATATAGAGCAACAGATAGTAGATGCAATTGATCAGTTCGTCAAGCTGCATCATTCGGATGCCAAGGCGAAGGGACAGACATTCAATACTCTAATTGTAGAAATGTCGAAGATGACTTTTAACCTAATCTCTTCTGGATCGAATATGGCTATGGACAAGTCCAAGGCTAATTTGGCTTATAGAAAATATATGGGGTCAAAAACGAAACTAGGCTTCCCATTTCCCAAACCAGACGCATTGTTAAGCATCCCGTATCAGGGAATTAACTGGGAAACTTTTGTTTACTTTGATGATAAAATGAAAGCCCTCAAACTCAGGCTTTCAATTGTTCAGGTTGTTCGCGGGGAAGTAAGTCTTTAAAAGTTCCAGTCCCCACTGTTTGTTTCTTTCGTTTCTTTTTTCTCTACTTGAGAGACAAGGTTTGTTGTAACAGGAGTTGTTGCAACTTCCGGATTGGTCATTCCTAAAATTTCATAGAAGTCGTCTTTGACAGCTTTACGAGCCATTTCAGTAGTTAGTTTAATCTCTGGAATCGGAATACAATGAAGTTGAGTAACTTGTTCCAATAAGGTGCCCTCAACCAATTCTTTGACTCCGAACTGAGAAGCTAGATCACTTATTGGAGCTAATTCATTGTATCCAAAAAAGTAAGACATTTCTTCCCAGAAGCAGCCCTTTTCTGTAGCCTTATTTCCTCGCTTAAATGTTCTGACATCTTTCTGTGGCTTCCATCCAATGAGGATAGCTTTATTAATTTCCTCATTAAATAGGGCAAAAACAAATATATCGGCCTTGTCTATTTCTTCTTCACAGTTAATTGTAAATATACTTGGGGACATTGTGTATTTGATTTCAATTCTCTTTCCATCTATAACCCTAATGTTGTTATGTGATGGGCCAGCGTCGAAAGCAACGTCTAGGGACATGGAAAGAGCTATATCGCAAGCAATTCTTCGTTTCAGAATATCTTCTCCGATAAATTTAGCTGCATTCTTTTGTCTACTAGGTACTACATATTCGATGAGAGTACTAATCGCAGCACGATAAGCAATTTCATTGTTTACACCTTGTGGGTTTCCTGCCAACTCAATGGCTTTTGACTTGAAAAAATCAATGGCTTCTTTGGGCCAGTCTTTTTTCATTTCTTCAAATTGTTTTTTTGTCAAAGAAGAAGATCTGTAACGGAAAAGACCCGTCCTCAATCCTCTTTCAAGATTAATTAACTCTTCGCTAACTTTCTCTTTATGAAGGTTTTTGTACTGCTGTTCGAAGTGGTAAATCATGAGTTTCTTCTTTTCCCAATTTCAGAGGCCAAGGTAATTGTCATTTCCAATGTAATCTTGGGCATGACCGACAACACATTATCCGACACTTCCGATGAAACTTCAACGTATTTTTGGCCACTTTTGCTTCTAAAGAAAGCAATAATATCCAGCAATTCTTCGGCGGAAAAGTGGCGAGAGTAAATCGGAAGCATGTAAGGTGCTATTGTAGTTTGTTCCAGTGTATCATCAATGATTTTTAACTTTTCTTCTTCTGTAAAACCTTTGATGGGAGCCAGTTCCAGCTTGGCAACCGTTTTGAGATAGTCCTTCATAACTTTTCCAAGGTTAGAAAGTTTTAATATTTTTTCGACCATAGGAAGTGTTACTTCAGCTTCGCTCTTGGGCATGATTAATTCTCCGATCCCGGATGATACCGTAGTTTTTGGCTAAGTCAAGGTTACTACGAATCACTATTTTCGAAATAGTTATTTAACATTTTTATGAGATAATTGAAAATCTTGGTTTGTAAATTCTTTATCTAAAAGGGTTTAGAATATTTTTAAAAATACTTGTAGATATTACGAGTAACTCTTAGTATTATTGTTGAGAGTTACTAACAGTGTTGGGAGACACAAAATGGAACTGCTGGAATTAATCAAGGTAACGAAGGCACTTTTGATGACCAAAATGCCTAAAGCGTTATCCGACATAGATGTCTCCACTATTCGTTACTATGATCGCATGGGCCTTTTGAAGAAGGCTGAGCGAAAAGGAAGAAACAATCATTACAGCACAGAGCACCTTCTTCAATTGATAATGATAAGGCTTTTTCAGTCTGAAGGCTATAGTTTATCTCAAATAAAATACGAGTTGACACATCGCTCTGCTAAAGAGCTTTCTAAGACCTTGTGCATTAACGAGGATGTGATTAGATTGGCTGCATCCAACGTTTTGAGAAAAGAAAAAGAACTCCTTGAACAGGAAAGGGAAACAGAAATGGAAGCCACAAAACAGGACGTTTGGTCGAAGGCCACTACGAACGCAACGAAAAATTGCCAAGTAGAAGTTACTGATTATCAGTCAATGAGTGCAGTCAAAGACTCTGTTCTAGTCGGGTCAGTTTTTGCTTTCATCAAAACTGATAATAAAGAGTTAGCGGAAACCGTTCATAAATGTCTTTATGGTCAGAAGAGTGATGGAGAAAGTCGTCGGGCTTCCATCTTTGTTTCAAATACAATAACTCTGCCCGGAGCAGTAGTTAAAAGCAACATAGAACGATCCGTGGTTGGTGCAGTAGTTGCAGACAAAGACATTTATCAAGAAGGCGAAGTTTCTAAAATTTTTGTTTTCTTCCCTGAAGCTAAAGGCGAAAATGTAAATGTTCTTGTTAAACTTCAGGCAGTTCACATAGATCAAAATAACATTAAATTGGATGACAACGGGTGTGGTTTCTTCAGGGTTCCTGTTATGGCAGCCGGAAGATATGATATTGTTGTTTCTAATGCCAAAGGTTCTATTGATTGTAATTTTGAAACGACTCGTTACGAACTGGCTCCGTTCGTTGTTTCAGCTACTTGCGGAAAGACTGAAAAGGCTTTCCAGACTAAAATTAATGTTGAAAAATATGGAGTCCCTTACGTTGGCGAAGCTACGGTTTCCATCTGTGAAAATGGAATCGTAAAGATCAAGAAGGACGTTTCTTTCAAAAAGGGAGTTGCGTCAGTTGAATGGGATTTGACTCTGATTCCCGATGGCCAACTTTCAGTTCTCGTTGCAGATAAAGAGGATCAGAAACTTGTCTCTGCTACTCCGTTGACCGGTTCCCAAAAAGCTGAAAGAGAAGACACGGAAATCAGTCATCTTGGGACAGTAACAAGTATGTCCATGATCCCTTCTGGTGGATCAATTTTTAGCCGTGGATTATATTTCCATGGTTCAAAGAAGAATAATTGTCCGGTAGTTTTAAAATCCTGCGTAGCCAATAAAGTTGAACTGAAATTTGAGGAAGACGCTAAAGAGGTTTGTATAGTGATTTATGACCCAATCCGCAAGACTCATAAATCCAATGATATTGCTTTTGTTAAAGCTGGAAGTACACAAACGTTTGAGTTCTCTTCGGAATTTGCGGTTGTTCACATCGGCTGTTTCTTACGGGACGAGCCGTGGGAAGGCCATGCTCTTGTAAGCAAACCTTGTAATCAGGAAATTAAAATCAAGGTTGATCCTTCGGTTGAGCCGGGAAGCAAACTGAAAGTTCAGATTTCTTCCAAGAAAACGGCCAGTGTCCTTTTGAAGATTTGTGACAAACGGGTAAGATCCATTTACAACCCTCTTTCGAAGATAGCTTCTTCATTGAAGAGACACTTTAATTTGTTTAATAGTTTGAGAGTTGGAAGAGCCGTCCACCCAGCATTACAGGATCGTTATGGTCACATTCATGGGCTTTCTGGGTATTCTGGTGTTTCTGGTTTTTCTGGTTTTTCTGGTATGGCTTTTTCTGGTATGGCCGGTCCAAATGTCCCGCGAGGAATGGATGAAGCACGTATAATGCGTGGAGCATCAATAGTTGCCAGATCTTCTAAATCAGCTAAATATACAAGCAGTTACTTGGCTAAACCACAGTCTCTTGAGACTTTTGGTTGGTCATCTGATCCCTATGGAAATTCTAGCGTAAAAACTTTCTTATCATCTCCTCAAAATAATGATGTTGTTGCTCAAGCTTTTGCCGATGGGCAAAACTCTGCTTTCTCAATGCTTGCCGATGCGATGGCAGAACCTACGAGGCATTCGTTAGAATACAACGGCGTGGTTTCTCGTCAAACGTTGGATAAAACTGATGGTCTAAGTTACGAAGCTGAAATTGAACTAAAGCAATCAGAATCTTTGGCTAATAACCCATCTATTTCTACACGCAAAGCGGTTCAGGATAATCTCTACTGTGAATTCATCACAGTTGATAAAGAACGCACAATAGAGATCAAATTACCTGACGTTATCGGTGTCTTTGATATCAAAGCTTTCTTTGTTTCGGATCAATATAATTGGGGTGAAACTTCTTCTGAAGTCAGAGTTGAAAAAGCCCTTTATATCGAGCCGCTAATTCCCAAAATTGCTCACCAAGATGACGAAGTACAGTGTCGTGCAGTTATTATTGGGGCAGATGAAACTGTCAAAACTGAACTTATTGTCAATGGTGCTGATCTTACTAAGTTTGATAAAACATGGGTTGGTAAGAACTTACATCTGAGATGGATGGCAGTTCCGGGCAGTCATGAAGTTCGGGTTACCTGCAAAGGAAACTCTGATTCAGTCATGAGGGTAGTTGAATCTCCATCAGAAGAAACCGTTTTCACTCAAGAAATTAGAATTGTGAAACCGAAGCATGCGTATTCAGTATTTGACGAAGACGCTATTTCGATGAAGATTCTCCCATCCATGCAGGAGGAACTTAATAGAGTAGTCTCGACTACTATTAGTTATCAACACAGTTGCTGTGAACAAACTTCAGCATGTATCACAGCGGCAGCGGCGGCTATCATTTTTGGAGACGATGTTTCAAAATCAGCGGGATACCAGAGTCTGATTGCCGGAGATAGACGTTTACGAGAAATGTTTAACGGCAAAGCCTTCTGTTATTATCCGGGGCAAGCCGTGAATGGTTGGGCCAATAGAATGGCCGCTACTCGTTTAAAGAGAATTGCTCCGATGTTGTCGGAAGTCTCTTTGCCAGAAGATGTAGCTTCCTGCGTAAAGAACATTGCTTCGATGTCTGAAGTAGCGGTCAAATATGAAGTTAATGAGCACGAAAACACTGGCTACTATCGTCTAGCAGATACTCCAATGCAAGCGGCTTATTTCTCTGGGAAAGAAAATAATATAGAGAAAGAAGCTGAGAAACTTCTCCAAGAAAAACAAGGCTTCAGCTTTGAAGAAGCTGCTTACGCTGTGGCTATCATGGCTAAATCCGGAGTTTGTTCTGAATTGCTCATAGATTTGGCTAATAAAACAGCCAAAACACTCAAAGGTTGCAGCGGTTGGATTGGAACTACTGTCCTAATGGCATACATGAGCATGGTCTATGAATTAACGAAAGCCAAGATTATTTCAGGGGATAATAAAGCGAAACTCTTGGTTGACAATGTTGAAATGACTCTGGAAAAAGCCATTAAGAAGACAAATATTTCCGAGGTAGAAGCTATTGATAGTCCAATCATGCTTCGTGTAAATAGGCTTGTGAAGGTTTCCTATGAAGACCGAAAGGGTGAAGTCCCAATGACGGTTGAGTTGACCGGAGAACATGGTGATACCTTTAAGGCTGGCGATGTAGTGAAGCTCAAAGTCAGTCTAGAAGAATACAAGACGGGAGATGTTTTGCTGGTGTTGTTGCCTGATTGTCTGAGTAGGATTGTTGGTGGTGGTCAGAGTAAGAAGTTTGAAATTGACCTTATGGGAAAGAAAGAAGCAGAAGTCGAACTTGTAGCTCACGAGAAAACTGACCGATCTCAACGTTGGGCGGCAATTGTACGAAACATGTATGACAGTGACAGGATTGGAAGTGTTGGATTGATGACTGTGAACGTTGAATGAAGACAAGGGAGGGAGAAGGGGGATTAACGACTCCTCCTTCTCCTTCTGTTTCGAACAGAACCCGTCTTAGCTTTTTTCACTTTTATTTCTTTAAAGGTGGAACCTTTTTCCATATTAACTATGACTTTTTCATCTTTACTGAATTTCCGTCTTCTGGCTCCACTTCGATTTCGATACAAGACCCGGAGAACACACTTTTCTCCAATTTTAGAAACTCTGGTTGGATCGTCACAAATTTGGAATTCATTGGGTTCGGCTATCTTCAGGAGTGTAGTTCCACACAAATGTCTTTCGGTGTTTTCGTCCATAGAGAATATTTCTACAATTTCTCCAGCACCGACCAGTGAAGCATTACATAATAAACGATTGTGCTCTTGATCAATAACCAGATGTTTATACATAACTATCCTCCCATTGCAAAAAAAGATGGTTTAAGCAGATGTGACATATTTGATATAGGGTTTCTGTCCACAAATTTTAGTACTTCTTTCCATAGCTCTGGCCAAGGTCGGTATTGGGCGTTATTATCAAAGATTGCGATGCCAGTATCCTTTGCCAATTCATAACCAATACATACGTAGCCATTATAAAGGCAAATTTCTATTCTTTGTGGAGGAATACCTAAAAATTCTGTTACTACACTATATACGTCTTGGTCCGATGCTTCATCAACACATTTCGGTATTTTAGCTCCACATTGACAACAAAACACAAATTCCTTTTCCAGAGTATGATTACACTGGAAACACTTTGTGCTATTAATCTTATTTAGATTTAACACTTTTGCTAGATTCTTCACAGACAAACAGGCTCCGTACCAAACCCTTATTTCAGTAGGCATGATTTTCTCCTAAAAATCTCTACCTAAAGATCTTATCAAATAGATTTTGTCTGTCAATATGTATAACTATTATTAGGAGAAAGACATAATGAAAATAGAAGAAGAATCTCACGTTGTCTTGGGAATGGGGTTGATTGGTAATGCAATATACAAAAGGCTATCTGAAACATGTTCCGACTACAAGATCTTTGCTTTTGATCGATCTCGAATAGATGTAACAGACCGCGACCAGATCAGACCTATGCTTGAATATGTCAAACCTACGGTTTTATTTCTTTGTGCTGGCATGTCTGATCCGAAGAAATGTGAAATAGACAAAAAACACGCCTATGAATTGAACTGGGATGCTACTCGGGTTGTTGCTGAAGAATGTAAGAGAATCCATACTAAACTTGTTTTCTTTTCTACTGCCTTGGTTTATAACAATAGACGTAAAACCAGTTGCAGCAGTGAGAGGAACAAAACTAGTCCGATTAATGTTCTGGGTCAAACTAAACTAGAGGGAGAGCAGGCTGTAAAATCTAATGCATCAAACTATTTAATACTTAGATTGGGAGAGCTTTTCTCTGAAGAAGGGGATAACTTTTTTAAAAATATTATTGAAATGAAAAGAAATAACGTCAATTTCCAGATTTATAGCAATCAAGAGCAAATATCTCCACTTTATGTATCAGATATGACCTTTGCTGTAATGTCATTACTAAAAGGGGATGCCGTTGGAACTTACAATCTAGCTAATGCAGGCCATGTAAAGATGACTTCTTTTCTGACAACTGGAATAAAAATGGCTGGTATGGAACTTGATGTTAAACCTATTCCTCCTGAAATGAGTAACGTTAATGTTCCGAGACCTTTAAATATGAGTTTATGCACTAAGAAATATGCGGAAACGGTAGGCTCTCCGTTTAGATCTTGGGATGACGCATTGTCAGAATGTATCAAAAAAATGGGCAGGTTTTCGTCTGAAAAAGGCGAATCTAATAAATGAGATGCCTATTATTCCATCGGCTAGACCTCCCCTCCCTACACCGCCTACGCCTGACGACGTAGTGGACCCTGTGAAATATCGTTTCAAAGGGATTGTAATGAATAACTATTTAGACTTTTTCGGTAATCTTCACATTAGATATGTTCCATTGACTCAACCCGTAGAATATTGGAGACGTTCTGTGAATCGTGGTATCTTTGATCTAAGATAGAGGTTTCCATATCTATTTGTTGTAATTGAAGTTATGAGATAATTTGAAGGAAGAGTTCATGAAAAAGAATAGTCAAAATCCTAATGAAGAATTAGCTAAACTGATCGAAAGTGTGCTTTCAGAAGCACAACAAAAAGAGAAACAGATTGCAGATATTATTACTTTTTGTGAAGACCATCGTTTTTTGGGGTTAAAAAACCAAGATCCTCCTATGGAACTTTGGCCCATGCAGAAAATTGTGCTAAAGCTTTTCTATCGTGGTACTAGGGCTAATGAACACTTACAGTTAACAGACGAAGAAATTGAAATACTAGAAGATATCTATAAAAATGAAGAGTTGGATTACATTGAGGAGCATGGTGGATTCAAACAAGTTATTGATAAATACAAGAGATGGAATAGGCATAATACACTTCTACTTATAATGGGGCGTCGTAGTTCCAAGACTCTCATGGTAAGTATTATTGCGGCTTATGAAGCTTACCTTTTGCTTGAGTTACCAGAAGGCAACCCGCACAAATACTATAATTTGTCTCCAGATAAACCAATAGCCATCCTAAACGTCGCCGTCTCGGAACAGCAGGCATATGATCCTCTGTTTAAAGAGATCAAGTCTCGTCTTGCCCGTTCACCATACTTCGCTGACAAAATTAACCAAGACAAGATTACTCAAAACACAATGTTCCTTTTGACTGAATCTGATAAAAAAGAAAATGCTAGGCGAATAGCAGAAGGTATTAATATCCCCATTGAAGGATCAATTGTTCTTAAATCAGGCCATAGTAATTCAGCTTCTCTTCGTGGACAGGCTGCTATTTGTATTCTTTTTGACGAATTTGCCCACTTTATGTCTTCTAGCGGGAAACAAAGTGGTGATGAGGTTTACAATGCGTTGGTCCCATCAGTTAAACAGTTTGGATTAGATGGCAAAGTAGTTCTTTTGAGCGATCCCAGAGGCAAGGAGGGGATGTTCTGGAGACTATTTGAGATGTCTCAACAGATAGAGGTTTTGGACAACAAAGAGAAATCATATCTTAACGAGGAAATTCTAGGCGTTCAATTGCCAACTTGGAGAATGAATCCGGGTAAGCATTTATCCAAAAGCGAACTGGAAAGAACTGAAAAACCCAAGAACCCTCAAGCGTTCTTTACTTCATGGGCTGCTAGGTTTGTAGGAGAAGCCGGAGAAAAGTTCTTTCCAGAAGATAAAATAAGAGAAAACATAGACTTTGCTCATATTGATCCCATAGTTGGAAACCCACAGCATTCATACTATATTCATTTGGACCCAGCAACTACTTCTCACAATTATGCTTTAGCCATGGTTCACGTAGTCCATCTAACTAGTCAACATGGAGAAATGCGTAAGAAAGTCATTGTGGATATAGTTAAATACTGGAGACCGACAAAAGAAGGTCCGGTAAATATTACTGTTGTGGAGAATACAATAAGACAACTGTGTAGTCGTTTTAGAGTTGAACAAGTAAGCTTTGACAGTTTTCAAAGTGCTCAGACAATTCAACGTTTAACTATATGCGGAATCAAAGCGAAAGAGATTCCTTTTACAGTAACATACATGTCAAAGGCATACGGAGAACTCAAAAACCTATTAATTACGAATAATATTTCTTTGCCTAATCATTCTCTATTGATTGGTGAAATGAAAAATTTGCATTACAAATTTATTTCAAGAGGATTCAAGAGGATGTTTGATCCAAAAAGCGAGTTCCCTTCTGATGATTGTTGTGATGCGGTGGCAGGAGCATGCTGTGAAGCTATGAATACACAGACAATGAAAACCCTTCCAAGAATAGGCTTGGTAAGAATGGGATCGAGATAATGTTTAATTTAGCAAAAATCAGATCAAAGCTAAGAGAGATGGTTGAAGAAACATCTAAAGATGTTGGCCGTTCTTTGGATAAAGGGGAATTTCCCAAAAAATATATTCAAGAAAGAGCCCTTTTTGAGCAATCAATAAAGACTCTTGGCAGAAACAAGGCTATCTTGGATGATGCACAAAAAATAGCTATGGGTATGCTAGGGAGAGACATTAAAGATCCTTCAGCTATTCTTGGTAAAGTAGATAAATGGAATTACATTAGGGAATATCATCCTCGCTACTATCAAGCTGTTATCAGACAGATTGAATATTTTTTGGCAGATGGAGGAAGAAAACTTCAAAAGATGGTTCCTCCTATTCCTCAAAAACCTCAGGCTCCTGCTGGTGGAGATGCTGGAGGTATGCCTATGGCTTCCAATAAATCTCAAATGACAAAAGAAGCACAGATGTATCTGTACAGAACAAAAGCTAGCCCTCACAAACTTTTTGGTACATTTGCTTCTGATATTTCAAGTGGCAAATTACAATATTTGAACGAAGAAGGCCAGCCGCTGATTCTCAAGTTGGACAGTGATGGGGATGTTTCTCTCCGTAAATCAAGTCCCACAATAACAGAAGCTGAAAAAATCAATGAAGTTCTTCCTCAAAAAATAATTCAAACTATCACTGAATTCCTAACCGGAAAAATAGAAGACGCCGAACATGTTGCCAGAGCGACTTATCTCAGAATTAGAATGAAGAGGAATTATGATCTTCTACCTGTGAGCCTTGCTCTTTCTGGTCCAGCTTATCTACTTAAAATGAAAACTCTTTGCTACAAAGAAGATGATGAGCTTCTTGAGCTTCGAAAATCTATAGGCAAAGTCATCTACCCTTTGATTTCAAGACTCAAAACAGCTATGTCAATAGACGGTTTGCAGGCTAGAGAAATTAAGAGTTTCTTACCGTGTTATTGTAGTGAAAATAATTTAGAACCGGTCAAACAAGAAGATTACGTAGATAAGCATGTTGATAGAAATATGCATATACTAAAAGAAGACGCCGAAACATCGGCTGATCTTAAATCTCTTTTATTAACCTTGACCCATCCAGAATCTCAACACAAAGAGCAAGCAGCAAAACGTATTTGTATTCTTGTGTCTAAACATCCACAATTGATCAAAGAATTTTCTCGGGGAGATATAGAGGCTATTATGCAGACCTCTCCCGATCACGGCAAAAAAGTATCAGAAACATTTAAACTTATTAATGCAGATTCAGCAGATTTGATGAAGGCTTATTATGACGGAGACGAGTTCGATAAACGGATTGTGGCTAATTTAGTAGTCTCTTTAAATATGCAAGAAGTCGCCCGTGCAATGCCTGAAATGTGTATGCTTGTAAACGAGGTTAACCTTGACCTGTTTGATAAGCTTGACCCAACTGACCCAACAACGATAAAGATTCTTCTAAAAATAAAGATTTATCACATAAATATTCCAAAAGCTATTTATAACAGGAAGGTGGCTGAAGTTCTTTCCCTCAGAAGAGATGAAGATCTAGTTAGATTGGCTCTTTCTGATAATCCATCTTTGGCTTCTTTCTGTATCGGGCTGTTGGCGGAATCAGGAGACTTGAAACAGGAAGATTTTATTAAATCCTTTGATAGCTCAAAGAATGAAAATGCTGCAATCGCAGCCATTGCTGTTATGGATTATGCACCAAATCTAGTTCCTACATTTCATTCGTGGTTTAAAGTGAGACCATCAACTCTAGCTATCGTTTCTTGTAAAATGCATGCCCTTAAATATATGAAAATGAATAGGATTACTTGGGATGGCAAGAGATTACCTAACGCTTCTGAAATGTTCTCGCTCCCTGAGAACCCAATGAATTTAGCAGTAAGCCTTTCAAATATTGAAGACACTTCGGCAATGTTGGCTTTGCTTTACGCTTGCTGTAAAGAATTCTCAGAAGGACGAGAAAAATGCAAGCCAGTTATCCTATTCCTAACCAAAGAATTAAAAGCCAAAGGCCAAGAAGAAAAGGCTTATTTGGTGACTTCTAATTTTGGTATCGAATTGGGACCAGAAGAAGATATATTGCCAGATGAATCTCCAACTCCTGATAGAATAATGTTTTACATACAATCAGGGAATGTAGTGGCGGCTGCCCATCTCTTGAATGAATTGTACCAAAGAGACGAAGAGGCTGCCCGTATGACACTGGAAAACTTGCCTAAACCCAAAGAGGCAACGATATTTATGGAATTATTACCCATTGAATTGGTGACGGATGTAGAATTACCATCATGGGCTAAAGGTATTTTATTAAAAGCAGTCGTATTACCCAATGGCTTTGCTGTAACCGGCTCTCATGGGGTTTATGATTGTTACGGGATACCATTTTCTTGTAAATACGCAGATGTATCATCGTCAGCTATGAATCTTCTCGTAGGAAGAGTGCTGACTTAATTCGTATTAAAGAAAGAGATATAAGGAGATCTACAATGAGGATTACCAGATCAGAAAGAGCCGGAGAAGAACTCGTCTCTTCTTTAAAGGGAAAAATGGCTAGTAACGTGGATTCAAATGCCGAAGACAGGCTTGAAGAGAAGCGGGATGAATTAAAAGATAAACCGCAAGCTTCCACAACCGAAGTCCTTTTAAATGATGTTCGTAAAGACGAAAAAGTTGTAGTTGTTGAAAACATGCTTAGAGAGAAAGAGCCAAAGGGGAACGCTGCTCTCAAGGGGACGACAGAAGAAAGACTCAATAAGGCATCTAAAGAAGACTATCCCCACAGGAACGAAGATGCGTGGAAACGAACCGGTGATAAACGCCCCGTCAACGCCCTTAATGAAGAGATGGGAGAGGGTGGAGACGAAGGGAAACTCAAGAGATGGGAACAAGCACAGAAGGCCGCTCCGGGCTTGGATCAAGATATCGTAGCTGGATATAACCAGAAGAGAGCCAGCGAAGAATCAAAGCTGAGGAAGTTCCAAGGCGATGTTGGAACTTATCTGGCCTATCGAAAGGCTACTAATCCTTGGTCTCCTAATCTAAAGGAAGCAAAAAAAATAGATCAAGAGATTGTTTCTGTTCTAAAGACTGCTTTCGAATCAAACAGAAGCATGACCAAAGAAGAAATGGAAAAAGTAGCTAATCTTAAGAAGGCCAAGACAAAAATCTTGGGAGTCCAGTGGAGAAATGGCATTTAATCTTGCTCAAGAGAGGCTTGATAAGCTTCGTGAAGTATGCGGAGAACTCCGCTTAGAAGATCTTGATGGTCTTTCTGAGGAGAAACTGTCTTCTCTTTACAAAAGAATAACAGCCATGAATAAGACCGCTGCTCATGGAATGGGTGATTCATGGACTGAAGTCGAACCAAGCAGGAGTCCGTATAACACATCTCCATTGGTTAATTCTACTCCTGAATTTGGTGGGAGATGGAGAGACAATTTCCCCGGAGGTGGGGACAATCATATTAATGATGACTCCAACAAACAGAAGAGTACATGGGGGAATAACGAAGACTTTGACCCCACTCTTAAGAAAATAAAGCTTAATGAAAAGCTTAGAAAAGCTTTGCAGCCCATAGAGCAAAATAGTTATATTTTGAGAGTTCACATTGTTGATAAACAAGATCCTAAAAAACTGATGAGTGTTTTAGGAGAAGGATCAAAATATGACGGAAGGTCGGTAATCCAGCACTTTTTGACTTTTGAAGAGGCCCTCCATTGGCAGAAAATGTTCAGAGGGTCCATTGTGGAAACGAACCCTAAATAGGAGAGTTGATATGATTTTGAAGAGCTTAATTCAGGATGAAAGCAAGCTGTCTTTGGATTGTGCCAGAGCAACAGTTAAAAAAGGTATGATTATCGAATTACCTGATAATCTTTACACTAACAAAGAAATCCAGACTGCAATTAAAATAGGAATGTTAATCCTAGTAGGTGATCCACCAAAGATGGTTCCAGAAGAAAAGGCCAACACAGCAGAAGAAAAGAAAATCAAACTTCGTTGCAATCCAAAAGTTCTAGGGAAAGTTGCCTTCGATTGCATTAAGGACGGTGTTTCGGCTGGTCAGGTTCTTTGGGTCCCTCAATCAAAGATGTATCACCCCGAAATACAGAACGCTTTAAGTTCTGGTATTTTGGAAGATCCAAGTGGAGATATTCAACCCAACCGACCTATTCATCAGCCTGTTACTATTGAAGAGGTTAGAGTTACCGAAGAAGAAGCAAGAACAACGGTTCCTCCACAAAGAACTCCCAATCCACGTCGGGCGGCGAGGTCCACCACAAGAACCGCTTCCCAAACAGCCAGACCTATTCGAAGAGCAGGCGGCGGGAGGGAAGAAGATGGTGGGAAAGATATGGAAATTATTGGTGGAGAATCTGAAGTAATTGTTCCTGATAGAGGAACTTTTAATAATTTCACACCAAGTCCTAGACCACAAATTCAAGAAGAAGAAATGGAAATTTCAGCAGATTCAGGGACCCTAACTGAAGAAGCACAGCTTTTGCAGCAAATAAACTCTGCCCCTGCTAAGACTACTCCTGTAAAAGACCTTATAGCCAAAGTTTCGCCACACAAACAGGTGACCTTCTTTGATATCTTTGGAGATAGTTAATGAGTTATGTTTATCCAATAAAAACCGCTGACAAGTGGTTATATACAGGTATCGAACCTTCAGTTCCTAGAATGTTCTCGGAAGAAGGTCCTCTTCCATTAAAACGCCCTCAGAAGATGGCTATTAAAAGACTTTTTGATCTGATAGAAGACGAAGGTATCAGAACGAAAAAGGGCAGGCTGGGATTTGGTCGCTTTGATAATGGAAAATTCAATGATTTCCTAGATATATCTTATGATGATCGTGAAGAAAAAGAAGACGGTATTTCTTTGGCAAACTACGATCTTGAAGATGGAGATACCAGTCTTCTTTTAATGCCAAAGAAGAAAGCCATTGTTCCTTGCCAAATATCGGCTTCCTGCAATGGTATTTCTGCCGAAGCTCCAGAAATCATTGATGAAAGATGTTTCGTTTTGGGTGAGGATCAACAACTTATAACAGCAAGCCTAAACCCCAATGGATCGAATCTAATTAAAATAATACCAAAACTTGCGTTTATTTCTTGGGCTAGACCAACTATGGGTATTTCTCCTAGGTTTGCAGTTAAATCTGCTTGTGAGTTGATAGAGATAAGTGACAGCAAAAGGAACAAAAACTATACTACCATGGCTCAGACTAGCAATATTAAAGACGAAGTTTCTGCTATCTCTAGACTACTAAATTTGATTGGGCTTTCAGCTATTGTTGGTAAATACCCCTTAAGGAATAAAGACAATGAAAATTACGGCTCTTAAAACAGTTTATTGGGACGATGGATTTGGTTGCAAAAAAGGCAAGGTGAAGAGAATCTATCAAGACCATGCTGAAGTATTGGCTGAGAATGGTCTTCAGTACATGATTGCTATTGCCAAGCTCTCAACTTCTCCCTTACAAAAAACAGCTTCAAACAAAACAATTATTTCAGAAAGCTAGTTAAAATGGCGAGGCCGAGTAAAAGAATTCTAATTTTAGGCTCCTTGGAAACCAGCAGGGAGGCCGCTCTTATTCTTAGTGAGGAACTAAAGAGTAATGGGTATTCCCCTGTCTTCTGTCATACCGGGGAAGAAGATTTTAATATTCAGGAAGATCGTATCCTTGAAGATAATATGTCTTTAACAGATATAGTTGGAGTAGTTTTCTTGGATAATGGAGGAGATTACGATTTAGCCCTCAAACTTGCCGAAGAAGCTTATAAAAAAGATCTCGTCATAGGAGCATTGGGTGTAGGGTGTGTCATTGCAAAAGATGCAAAAATAACAAAAGACAGTATTCTTTGTTCTGGTCTTCCTGAAGAACTTTACGAAGGGGCAAAAATGGCTGAAGCCCCCGCCGTCAGATCGGGTACTCTAGTAACATGTTCTGGATCAAAGGAATCTATTAGAGGGTTTGCTATTCTCCTTGTTGGTGCTTTGGGTGGTAAATACAAAAATATGGTGACGAGCAAAGTATCTGACGAAAATTTCCTAGTTGTGGATAAACTTGATAATTGGCCTTCTTATTGGAAATTAAGTAACAACAAAGTTAGAGTTGTTTTGGCTGATTACGCAGATATTGATTTTGACAAAGGTCTTCTTTCCGGAGTTTCCTTAAATTCAGAGAATAGGAGTTTAAGTTTAGTTAACGGAAATATACCAAGTCTATTTCTCTTCCTCCAGAAGATGCCTGAAAATGACATCGTTGCTTCGGTTAAAAAACTAGAATCTATTGGGTCATCCAGCTTTAATTCAGCATTGGCCATGCAGGCTTCAGGGCAGGAAAGCGTCTTAGATTCTCTTTCTCTAATTTTTGATACCGGGAAAAAAGTCGAAGAAAGTGACGTTCCCCATTTAGTGGAAGCTGGAAGCGAAATTTCTTTAGTCAAAGAAGGGAATCTGAAAAGAGTAGTTGGAAGAGGTAATTTCGCTTTAGTTATGGGAACGAATAGACATCAAATGGTTCCCAAAGAAAACCTTTTTAAAGAAATAGAGGGTGGCCGACTCTTTAATTGCAAATTGGTGGTTGATGGTCTTGAAGCTTTGGCTTCCATTACAATTCAAAGAAAGGCTAACGGATGGGGAGTAACTGATCGGGAAGCTCTTCTTAATAACAAGCCAGCCCCTATCTGTGTTTTGGGAAACGCCATTAAGGACTTTGATTTATTCAATAAAAAATGTGATATCCTTGCTCATCAGGCGTGTATTCTGGTTGAGTCATCATTGAATAATCCTTCTGAGTTCAATTGGCTCAATGTACTATTTTCTTCTTCAAATAACGAACCTAAATTAGTTAAGGTTTCCGCAATTCCTAAATTCTCCCAGAGCCAGCTAGCTGAAGAACCATTGAAAACAGATTTATCTAATATTGGCCGTCAAAAACAGTTGGATGATATAGAACGGAAGAAAAGGTATTTGGAACGCGAGATGGCCCATGAAGGCATTTTTATACAACCGGACGGTTCAGTTGGCATTACTCTTGGAGAAGAATCCAAGAAGATGGATATTTTTAATGCAATTGATCTTATGGCTAGAGCTTTTGGACGAGTCAATGACGAAGTGATAGCCCTTAAAAGAACTAACTATGATCAAAGAGAACTGAGTAGACTCCAAAGAATTTCCGGCTCTTTCAGACACAAACTGAGAGTATTAATGGGTTATTGGTATCTTAACAAGCATTCTAAAGTTGCTGAATCAATCGATGGAGTTAATGGCTGGTATTCGAATATGGACTTAACTATGAAAGAGAGGGTTGCTACTTGGGAGGAGGATGAAGAAGATTTTCTCTTAAATGATAAAGCAATTAGAAATCAAGCTAGGTATCGTCCGGAATATGACAATAATGGGGACCAGAGTGATACAAACGGATTCTATTATGTGTGGTGGGAAATTGCAAATGAACCTTATTATTGGAGCCGAATATTACAAGATGGCATTTATCCAATGATTAGTCAATACAAGGGTATAGGTACAGGAAAGAGATAGATATGATAATTCTCAAAAAATATGCTGCTACTTTTACGATGCAGGATCTTAATGATCCCAATATGTTTGATGAACCTTCTGTGCAACCTCAAAAGCCAGAAGAAAATAAGGTTATCCCTCAGCCACAGGTAGCTCCAGTACCTCAACAACAGGCTCCTAAACCTGCCGTACCAACACCGGCTGCTCCTATTGTTTCTCCTGAACCAGAAATGGAACAACAAACTGAAGAAGCGGTTCCTGCTGTACCTACAATTTCTGCTTTCCATAAATCAATTAACGAAGCTTTTATGAGAGCCATTCAAACGATGGGTGTACAGTTTGGGAAAAAGTATCAGCCTTCTGATATGAAAGCTAACCCACCCGACGCTATTTTGGAAGAAATGCTTAACACGAAATTGGATTTTTTGAAGGGCAGAGGAAAGAAAACTGGAGAAGAAGACCTAAGACAATATTTACGTCCAATATTATGTCTTGTAGGGCTTTGTGGAGAAGCAAATATGCAACCTCCAGAAGCTAATTACAAAGCTTATATAGCTAATAAAATCAAAAAATTTCTCACAAGAGAACGTATCCGTGGGTGGGATTTTGCAAATTATATACTTCAAAGACCTCTCGCTGCAACAGAAAAACCACAATGGGTTACCACTCTTTTAACCCGAACCAGAGAGGTAGAGAAGGAAGGTATTCCTCAACATATTCAAGAAATGATTCCGATGCCACCTTCCAATATTCTCCGCAAAAAACCAGAAATGGCTAATCGCATTAGAGCCGAACGTGCTTCTGAAGCATATAGAACAAAAAACTGGGAATACGGTGCTGCTCCTGTTGATGAAAACAGAAATCATGTACGTGCTGGTGAAAAGGGATCTAGGACATATTCTGCTATTCAAAATTTTAATAGAGTTTTCAATATTCTATCTAAAACTAATAATGAATTCTGGTCTCCTCCACCAGTTCCAGATAAAAAACTAACATATGAAGTAAGACCATTTGGTGGGTCTAAAGATTATGGTCCAAAGGGCAGACCATATAGTTTTATGGAAGAAGTAATTCAGAAAGCTATAGCCGAAAACGAAAGAACCCAAGGAGCTTTACAGAATAGTATTAATCGCCAACTTCCTCCAGATCAACAGATCGATTTGGATAGGACCAACTGGATTAAAGGTGGCCCTAATTACGTCAACAAAGAAATGATTGATCCTTACAAGTTAAGTCGAGATCCTCAAAATTTCTATAAAGCTATGCAGTATGGTGGACAAACATTCTCTTATGATGCATCTGCCGAAGGAGACGAAGGAGAAAAAATAAATGTTTTTGATCCTTCGGAAAAAGCTAGTACTGGTCTAGAATCAGATATTAAAGAAAGACAGAAACTTCTTAGAGTTTATGATCCATTGACACTTCTTGAAAATCCTTTAATGAGAACTGATCCAACTGTAGATAGACCTTTGAAAAAGGTTTATACCATACCTGCTGTTTCGAGAAAAGTTATGAAGCATATGTTTGATGTCCCGGAAAGAGCAGAAGACATACATGCTTATATCCCCAAAAAGATTCAGACTCTCAATAGTCAAATAGATCATCTTATGGAAACCGAAGATTTAGAACAGAATCCAGAAGCAGATCAAGCTGTTACAAGAATGGATAAAGAAATAAAACAATGGCAGGCTCTTCAACAAAGACTTCCTGAAATAGATGACAAAACGGCTTCCGATTTGGCTAAAAAGATATCATCATTTGGGAGTGGGATTACACAAGAAACTCTTGAACAAGTTCTTTATGATCTTCAGTTGGCAGATATTGCTCCAACCAGAGGGGTGCATGTCATAGAAGACTTCTTGAGTAGAAACGCATTTGAGAATGGGATTGATCCCAGTTATGTCAAGCTTTTGTCTGAAAACATTTTTAAGGTCTACAACAATTTAGCTACGATAAAGAAACAGCATGTTGAACCTCAAAAGGCAGCAGAAATCAAAGGTGAAATTCAAGATATTTCTCAAGGCCTAAGAAATAAATATGAAAATCAATTGGCGCAAACATTACCATCAGACGAAACTAATGAATTCTATGGCAATACGTCCAAAATGGAAGCAGATGTTAAATTAACTATTCTGGATTTCCTCCAAAATCAAATGAAGGGAGCCGTTCAGGGAACTAAGATAGACGAGGTTATTCTTGATCAATTAAAGAAGAGGAAAGAGCTTAATACAAACTACACAAAACACGAGCTTGATACCGGAGACATAATGCTGTCTCAAAATAACAATTTGGCCGCTCAAAGACTTCACCATCTTGTAGTTGAACTATCTAGCGAAATATTGAGGGAACTATACAAGAGAGGTCTAGCCAAAGGCACATTAACGGCAGAGACCTTATTTAATATTAGAGTGGCTTTATTCGTAAACAAAAACATACTCTTGAAGAATGGTTAAAAATGAAGCCAGAAGAAATATCTAAGGTAGTCAAGCTTATTGAGCAAGCCGCTAAACTCAACGGCATCAAGGATGCTTTCTTTATTGGAGGTTATCCAAGAACGCTTGCTATGGGTGCTCCATTAACCGATGTTCATGACATTGACGTTGGAACATCTCATCCTTCGCATGCTGCTCTATTAGCTGGTCTTCTTACTGAAAAAACCGGTGGGACATCCAAAATAAGACACAGGTCTGGTGCAGTAACAGTTAACTTAGGTTTTACTGAAGTAGATTTTCAAGGTCCAGCCGCCCATGAATCTACATTGCCTTATCTACATGCAAATGATGTAGAAGTAACTCCTTTGTCTATGAATATTTTTGATAGGGACTTCACAATAAATTCTTTGGCCATACCTATTAATGGAAAAATGGAAATATTAGATTTAACAGAAAAAGGGGTTCGTGATATTCAAAACGGAAGGATAGCCACTATTCTTCCAGCGGAGCAAGTAGTTGAAAAAGATCATATTCTGATTACAAGAGCAGTTCGTTTCGCTCATAAATATGGTTTCTCTATAGATGGCAAATTGTGGGAAGCCATGAAAAAACATGCTCCAGAACTAAAAGAAAAAGTCTCACCAGAACGTCTAATGATAGAAGCCGAAGTCTTATCTAAGTACAATGTTAGAAAGACATTAGAGGAGCTTGGACTTGGATATTTGAATGATATGGCAGGAGAAAAATCATGAAAAGATTCTCGCAAAGCATCTTTGATCTTCTTCAGAAATATCCTAATTTTGTAATGATGATTAGGCAAGATCCGGTTCTTCCAATCGATGATACTTCCGCAGAGACATTGTATAATATATGGAAAGGTAACTCTGGGAAGGACGCCAAAAACGTTGCCAAGTTAGTGGACAAAGGTTATATCAGGAAGAGCGGGGACATTATTGAGCTTACGGAAAAAGGAAAGGGTCTTATTCTTGAGATGGGATTAAGTTCTCCCAATTCTTTCGCACAAACAGCAATGCCTACCTACAGTGAAATTAAAACCAAGTCGGCAAAGAGGGAAAGAAAAACATTCATAAAAAAGGCTTCTTTCTGGGGACCACCCAAAGTTGATTTAAGAAAAGATTACGACCTTAAAGAGAGAACAGAAGAGAATGATGGAACCCTGTTTTTAAAAGAGAATATTGTTCAAGTTTGGTGGGATGGGATAGATGGATACACAGGGGAATGGACACAAGAAACTTGGACACTCCCTAGCAAAGAGAATGCATTGGAAGTTTTTCAACGGAGAACGGGTAAGCCCGTAAAACAGGCTTTTAATCTGAAAAGGGTTCGCACAAATGATTCTGAGAATATACGACAAGCCAAGCCAAAAAGCGATTGACTGTCTTAGTGGAGCTAGAGGTCTTCCTCTAATTTTTAAGGTATCTATATCAAAAGGCATACTCGTAATTGAAGTTGACGATGACGAAAGTGAGTATGTTACTGATTTTTTGGAAGCCAAAGGGTTTGCTTACGAAAATGAAGATGAAGAAAATAATAAAGAAGAGAAGGTAAAAAAGGCATCCAAAATAATTGATATCAGTCTTCCTGATGATGGCACAATGCAACCTTGGCCTCCTCTGCCCTAAAGGATTTTCCTATGACTTTTTAGAAGAGTCTTAGAGGAGAAATTTGAGAATGGCAGAGATAAAACTTATATCTATTGCAGATGATCAACTAACCCAAGAACAGGGTTTAATGTACGTTAAACGACTGCCTGCTGATTCAGGGATGCTTTTTTCGTGGAAGAATCCAAGAGTTTTGTCTTTCTGGATGAAAGACACTTATTTGCCCTTAGATATCGCTTTTATTGATAGAGATAATAAAATAGTAAAAATACAAGGTATGGTGCCTCTTTCCTTGAGAAGTGTAACCAGTGGTAGTCCTTGCGTTATGGCATTAGAAGTTCCAATGGGGACTTTTAAGAGATTAGGTATTGAAACTGGACAAACTATTCAGGTTGACAGAGATGCCAACAAAGTCATAGTGTCTAAGGACTAAAATGATTATTATCAAATCTCAGACACTCCCAGCTTTAATCCCTCCGAAGCCCTCAAATTTTTTGGGGACTGATGATGATTGGTTTGCATTAAATAATGTTGATACTAATCAAGATCAAGTTCCCGACTGGAAGCAAGATGAAGAACCAAAGGTTACTTATGATCCATTTTTGCCAGAAACAGACCAGAAAGTTCCTGTTCAACCTGCCCTAGTAAAGACCGTTCCAGTAGAGCCAGAAAAACCTGTGGTTCCAGAAGACATTGAAATACCAGATTGGCTTGGGGAAGAAATCCCAGAAGAAGTTCCTGAAATAGAACCACCTACTCCTCCGGTTCCTCCTGAATCATCTTTACCTGTAAGCTCTCCAGAGGAAGTTCCAACTGGGGTTTCTAGAGAGGGACCACCTTCTGAGTACCAAGAATTCTTAGATGACCAAGGTTTCCAAAAGATAGAACCCAAAAAAGAAGAAGAACCTGTTGATCCAGCAAAAATGTTTGAGGAAGTCTTGCCTGAAGATACTCCTTTGGAGCAAAGAAACAAGCAGATGGATATTCGGCAAAAGATTTGGTATTCTTTGCACAGCGGAGATAAACTAAAGATAAATTACGACACTTTGGAAAAACCAGAAAAACCAAGCCTTAATGTAACAAGATTGGTCATTCCTCAATATGTTGCTTTTCATGACGGAACTAACCAATTTTTCTTGTATACAAAACCAGACCCTATGAATGTGGGTCAATATGGGCCTTTGGATTCAGGAAATCCGGATGGCTGGAAGTCTTTTGCAATCGACAACATCCGTTCAGCAGATTTAGAGGAGTAACAAAATGAGGATTATAGTATCTCAAAGATGTCAGCATGAATGCCCTTGTAAGCATGCTCCAAAAAGTGGAGAACCCATGCTAAATAACCCTTCTTTGGCACAACCGGGGGAAGAACATCAAGAAGAATCACCACAAAACGAACAACTGGAAGGTATGGGCGAAGAACTCCCCATGTTCCCTCCGGGAAAGGTTGTCTTAATTAAAATGATTGGAGACACCTCCAATGTTTCGGAAGAAGAAATTCTTGAGCTTCTAAAACATGTTATTATGAAATCCGAAGAATCCGAAATGCCTGTGGCTGCTGCAAAACTAAAAAGGGCTGTAGCCAAATTGGAAAAATCCGCCAAGCAATATAAAAACTTTGGAGTTTTTTGGCTGGCTTTTGGTCGAGCCTTTGAAAAGTCTTACAAGAAAAAGAAAGAAGAAAAGGGTGATGCTCCAAATGCCGCCACAGAAGCGTGGATGGAGACTTTGGAAGAGTATCAGGAAAGCCTATTAAAAGACGAAGGCAACTTCATTGCTAAATATGCAGGGAAAAAAGCTGTTGAAGAAGCGGATATGGGAGGGGGTGGAGGTAGCGGCTCTCAAACCATGTCGAAATCCATGACAGATCGATACAAGAGAATTAAGAAAATGCAGGAAGAGCTAGGTATCTCCGAAGGAGAAGCTACTTCCAAATGGCTTGAGGAAGCAAGCAAAAGTGAAAGAGAAGCTTCAGTTATTTTACTCAATAAAATATCTTCAAAACTTGAAGACAGTGACCCCGGAGTAGCCTTCTATGAAAGTTTAGAAGAACTTCTCAATATGAAAAAAATGGCTAAACGAGAAGCTATCGCTGAAATAGGGGCTGTTTATGCTGATTCAGTTGCTCAAGATAGGGAAGCTTTCATAAAGAAGGCTTTCTTGGGAGGAGTGTGGGATCGTATCCAGTCTCCCTTTCGTCAAATGTGGAAAGGACTTAAGCACAACGTAGGTGATTGGTTTTCCAGACAGAAAGCCCAAGAAGGAAAAGCCAATATGCTGAGAAGGCAGATTGACGAAGCTCTGCCCAGTGTAAAATCTAAACTGGGGGAACTCCCAGTTCGTTTAACGTCAGGGACAATGACTTCAGATGAACTTTTAAATATCTTAAACACCTATAAGTTTTACCCTAATCTTATTGAATACCTTAAAGAGGTCTCAAGATTGGGGGCTGTTACTCCGGCTCCAGATCCAAAGCAATTTTCCGATAATGGATTAATCAATCTTGATAAGTTTAACCAGTTTCTCAAGTCTCTTCAAACTTGTCTAGTTCAGGTTAATGAGCAAAATGCAAACGCTGCTGATCAAAAGGTTGGAGGAACGCCATTTGATGATATTACCAAATTGGAATATCCAGAGGATAGGAAATTAAAGGGAATTATTCTTCTTTTAGCAAACAAAATGAAGTCGGTTATTAGCAGCTTTAGGACTATCCTTCCTGCCGGGACCGCTATCCCAAATATATTTGACAAAGCATCAGTATTGACTGAGTTGAACCGTATAAATATTACACAAAGCTTAGCCCAATCAGTTACCAATATCCAGTCTGGAGCAGATTTGTCATCTGAAGCTTCTGAAGTTAGTGCTAAAATAACTGGTTATATGGATCAATTAATTGCTGACTTTATAGATAAAACCCTAACTCCTATTCTAACTAACCTCCGTGCGGGAAGTGCTGCCAACCCTGCCATGATCAGAATGCAGTACGATAAGATTACTGATAAAGCTGAAAAACTTCAGGATTATTGGGAAAGATCGAAATTAAAGATGGAAGAGGAAATTCAGAAAGCGTTAGAAACAAGATATAAACGAATGAACCCTCATGAGCAAGAACAAGGTGTTCAAGTAGGAAAACCAACAGGAGTTTAGTATGGCAGAGTCTATTTTAGACTGGTTCAGGAAAGTTTATTTGCAACCGGAATCCAAGTCTCCGGAAAATTATAAACCCTATTTCCATATGCCAGCAGATCGTCCGAAGCAAGCCCCCGCGAGACATAATCTTCAGCAGGATTTAATTGATGCCATCAGGGCTAGCAGTAAAGGACAAGACCCTGAAATGATAGCTGCTCTTTTGTCATATATTGAATCAAAATCTGGACTTAAGACTTTTGCGTCGAATGTACCTGATTTCCTCAAGGGCGTTATGGATAAGCGAAAGCAGGATATTAGAAATTTACTATACTTCTTCTTTGACGAGAATCCTCAGTACCTATTAGCTGATGCGGATTCCTTTATGGCTACAGGATCATTACCAGCAGAAGCTGAAATATTTACGGGAGAAGTTCTTAAAAATGTAGAAAGACTATGGTTAGAGAGGGAGTTTCAGGAAATTGAAACTGTGGATGCAGTTGGTCCAGATGGCAAAATAAAAACATTTGATAAAGATAATGTTCCTCCAGATTACAAGCCCCTAAATAGGGATACAACAAGCAAAGCAAAGCCTTTAGAAGTTCCTTTGCAGGAATCAAAACCAACTTTGCCTAATAAGCCTATTAAGGAAGCCCCAACGGCTCCAAAATTATTAGTACATGAACCACAGGAAGCACCGGATTTTTGGGCGTAAAAAATATTAAAAGGGATTTGATCTTTTTTTATGTAGAGAAAACGTAGGTTGCCTCCCGCAAGTAAAGGGTAGGTTGAAACTTACGAAAATGGATGCAACTAAACTTAGGAGGAAGTCTGATGAAATTTATCACTAGCAGAATTCTCATGGGGAAAGCCCCGTCTATAGAGGAAGCTGCCCAAAAAGCTCAAAAGGCTGATGTAAGGTCTCTTGATGAGATTCTTAAAGACATCAAAACAGCCAACTCTGGAAAGACTGTTAAAACGGCTTCCGCCGAAACGTCTATGACAAAGACCACCCAAGCCAAAGAACCCAAAGTAGAAGCGGCTAAGGAAGAAGAAATTGAAGTCGTAGAAGTCAAAGAAGCGGCCAAGAAGGTTAAAGAAGAAAAAGAAGAAAAGTTTGAAGATCGATTTAAAAAGAAAGAAAAAAAGAAAGCTTGTGCTTCTTTGAAGATGGCCAAAAAAGCTGACTTCCGTAATTGGGCTGCCGAATCTATTATTAAAGCGTGGGCTGGTTGCAAAGACGTTAAAGGTTGCGTAGCCAAGGTTCAGGGGCATGTAAGTGATCCAAATCTATATTGCGGATTGCTCCAGATTGCCAGTGCCGAAGCCGAAAAAATGGTTAAAGCCGCCAAGACTGATAAATCAGAAGTCAAGGTTGCTGCCAAGGGCTTTGAGAAGCTGGCCAAGTTGAGCAAGGAACAGTTGTCATTACTCCGCGATTATTTCACTCCGCTCTACGGAGAGAAGTATGTAGATAGCCTTTTAGGGGACTACTAAACGAGTAGGCAGTATACTCCTGAAGGACGCAAATGGGTTATTGCTGCTACGCTAGTGTCCTGAGGGTCAGGATTCGCGTAGCAGCTTTTTTTGGAGAACAGAAATGCCACAGATTAATGTGTCCATAAAATCCCCTAAATCAATCAAAGTAGTAGCTCAAGTTGCCGAAGAACTTTCTACTCCAGAAGCCGTTCCTGCTCCTGCTCCAGAAGCCCAGAAAGCCGCTCCTGCTCAAGAACCAGCACCGGCACCAGCAGAAGGGCAACAGATCGAGCAACAAGGGAAAGAGAGTCAAAGTCAGGAATCTTTTGCTGATTGGCAAAAAATGATGAACGCTTTGAACACGGTTCGTCAGCCCGGATTCTCTAGAAAATGGAGCGTTTCAACAGATAGTAGCCCAGATCAGCAACAATTTACTCTGACTATTCATAATTCAGTTGAGAAGCTGACTCCGGGTGGGCCTTCCGGTAAAAAAGCTTTCAATCAGCATATGGAAAAAGAGGCCAAGAAAAACGAAGAAAAAGAAGAAGATGCAAAGAGTTCGGGCGATGATTGGAATCCGAACCCATGGGCCGTCTGCCATACTACTGTAGATAAAAAGAAAAATCCCGAAAAATTTGAGCGTTGTGTAATGGATGTTAAACAGAAACAGGCTTCCTTTCCTGTAGAATTCCTTGAATCAATGGGCATAAAAACTGGTGAGAAATAAGATAGGAGACTGAAAATGAGGCTTTCAAAATGTGGCAAGAACTCGGATTATTCTTGGGTAGAGGCTTTATCTAAACACAAAGAGCCAATCAAGGATCAGGAAGAACATCTTCTGTCTAAAATTGACGGTCCCGAGAATATCGAGAATGTTCTTGAAGAATCAACAGAGGCTACCTTCAATGTGGCTGCTCCTAAAAAAACCAATGCTCAAGTTATCCAAGAAGCGGCTATTGAATTACAGAACAGAAACGAGGAAAGACGGAGATTTGCTGAAGTAGAAACAATTAAAAACAAACTAGCTATTAATGAAGTTGATCCCGTGGCTTTGGGTATCGTTTCCAAAGAAAATTGGGAAAAATGTCAAGACGCTTCAGATGCAGAGAAGATAGCCAAGGTTGCCGCTCAGAAACAGTTGGGAATTGTCAAGAATTCATGGCAAGCAAAAGCTATGGAACCTCGCAAAGTAAGTATGCATTATGATCCTGAAACTTCAAAAACTGGCCAAATTATGTCTAATTCTTCAATGACTGAAGATAATCAACCAGTTGTTTCAAGGCAAATCCCAGCAACTAGTAATTCGATATTTGATCCACACAGGTTAGATAGACAAGCCTCCGAAGAGAATGCTCATGACAAAGCTGTGGGACAGATCAGGAAAGATAGATCAGAGCGTGAGTCCGCATCAAAGAATTGGCGAAACGAAACTCATGCTATTCCTGAAGATTTGAAGGTTATGAAAGGCCAAGCCGTAGGCAAAGCCAATAGTTTTGAGACTGTAGAAACTCGTTATCATGCTCCAAAGAATCAAGTATCCATGGCAGACAATATTACTGGAGCCACCCCTGATGAAATCAGGGAAAAGTTGACCCAGTTATTCATGGAAAAGATACCAGATCACAAGCAGGAAATCCGAGACGAGAATAAGGCTAGAAAAGAAGCAATCCAAAGAAAAGAGCCTTCTGCCGAGGAAAATAAAGCTTGGGAAAAGGTCCAGAAACCAGTGTCTACATCTGACATACAGAAGAAACTAACGGAGCTATGGCTAGGGAAATCAGAATAATAACAGCACAAGATCAGCCTATAGATATAGGCAGACCTGTAGCTAACGACATGATATTCCCAAACGATTTTGCTAATCGGGTTGGGCAAGCTGCTGCCACTAATCAGGCTGTTGATAATGTGGCAAATAAATACACAAACGAAGGCTTGCCTAATATGAGGAATATTATAGTTCAGCCTCAGCCTAATAACCCTATGAGCATAAGAGATCAATTATATAACACAAAAAGCGGATTCAATCAGCCAGACATTGCTGATGTAAGACAAATGGCATCGGATATTGGTGTTACTGATTTAACTGTGGTTCTTCCTCCCCAGTTAAATGTTATGGTTGGAAATATAAAGAGCGAAGCAGATCCCAATGATGAAAATGCCACTGAAGTAGTTAATCAATTGTCAAGTTATATTACAAATACCTCAGCGATAAGTGATTCGGAGAAATTCATTGAAGGGAATGCTTTCTTTAAGAACCAAGTCAAAATTCTCAAAAATCAGCAAGCCTTGAGAGGAGCACAAGTTCCTGCAAGAGCAGCTTCTAGAAATTCCAGAATCGTCACTGCTCAAGAAGGATTGGGATTGCCTGCTGTAGCATCACCACCACCCGCTAATATGTCTAATCCATTGATTGATGGTCAAATTACTTCGATGGATGAATTAAAAGATGCCCTTCTGAATATGGGAGCAACGGAAGAAACATATAATCTGGTCTTTAATTTGGTTGGTATGGATAATGAAGACAGTGCTAAAAGTGCTCTAAAAGAGTTTTTTAAGGGTAGTTCTGCCGCATTATGTGTATTATATGAGTTGTTGATAAAAGCAGGTATTGCAAGTCCTATTGATGAAAGCATTATAGGGGGTCTCATGGAAAAACATCCAGAACTCTTTCCTGAAGAGCAACCAGTTCAGGCTTCACTGAAAAGAGGCACTGTCACGGGATCTTACATTCTTGAAGCTAAGAATGGGAAAACTCTTACAATCAAAAATATCTGGGATATTCCTCGTCTAGCTCAAAGATTAGGTTGGGACGGGAATGGGGATGCCCAAGTATTTGTAGAATCAAAAGTTGGACAAGATTTACAAGTCAAAGATATGTTTGGTAAAAACTATGATAAAGTAGTGGCTTCCTTCAATGGTCTTTTCCTTGTTGCTGGTCCAGACAAAAATACTACGATGGAAAAGACTGCCAGTGGAGGTGTGGGCAGCACAGTTAATATGGTTTATGATATGGCTGGCCCATCTGACAAACGATATTGTCCTAAACTAAGAAATGTTATTTCAACCTTCCAATGCAGATTCAACTGCTTAGACGGATTGGTTATTGGGGATGCTCAAGTTCTTTGCGGAGAGGCTATTTGGAGAAGATCTATAATGGATAAATTCTCCACTGAATATCTCAATAAAGAAGGCAAGCTAGAAGGTGGATACATAAGAGATCGTTTCATTGTTGAAAGTACAACGCATGAACATCCTGCTCTATTAAAACCCGGACAGCGAATGGCCCCCATTAATGAAGATGCGTGGAGCACAGAAAAGAGACTTCAGGAATTAAGGCGTTCTCCAGAAGCCAAAGCTCGTGGCTATTCGGAAACTCCGGGAGATCCCAAAGGCCTTTATAATTTCGACCAGCATGAATTAGTAAAAGGTCCTAAAGCTCCGAATTTATTTGGAATGTCTGGCAGGACTAAAGAAGCATTTAATAAAAACAAGATGACAAAAACTGCTGGTAATCCGATGCTGAAAAACGTTTCCATGCAGGCTGGAACAGTTTGCCCAAGATGCAAGATGAAAGGCAAAGAAAATCAGAAAAGATGCATGAATTGCGGAACAAAGATGGAAATTCAGTCAAAAGGGACAGCCATGAATGAAACAGGGGCTATTCCTAAATCTGATATTGCCGCTTCTGTTGCCAATGGTGTTTATCGAATTACCAATGGTGAAGTAACAGTTTATGGTTCATCCATAAAGGAAGCCTTGGGTAAATTAAAAGGATTAGTGCCTCAAAATCCTGATCAAGTAGGTCAGGAAGAAGAACAATTAACAAAATTGATTCAGCAAAAAGTTGAAGAGCAACAATTACAACAGCAACAACAGCCGGGAAGTCCGGGTCAACAAACACTCGCGGCCCCACCACAGAAGCCAGTTCAGCCTAATTTAGCACAACCTAAACCGGCTCAACCTCTTCCGGGACAACAAGCTCCTTTAGGTCAGTCTTTACAGCCGAAACCTCTTGGACAAAAACAAATTAATCCTCAATTGCAGCAACATGAAGGGAAAGAGTTTGATCCTTCAGTATTAGAAGATGAAGAAGGGGCACATATTCAGGCTACCGCTTTGGATTCTTTTCTTGACGTAACTGAAGAGAAAGATCCAGAAGCGAAAAAAGAAATGGAAGGACTAGCCGAAAAAACGGTTTTAGGTCCAGAACGTAAGGTAAAAAAATAAGTTAAGGAGAATAAAAATGGCAGACGTTATTCGCAAAATCAACGCTAGTCTAGATAAGGTCAGAGTATTAACTCGAAATCTAAATGTTAATGCTCAGATTACGGGCTTGGATGTTTCTGCCAACGGAACAGTCTACGCTGCTGACTGGTTCAACAATGTTATTTATAAGATTTTTGAAAGTGGCAAAGTAGAAGGTGTGTTGGCTGGAAAAATTGGAGTTTCTGGTGATGTCCTCACCGAGACGATCAATGGTAAAAGCGGGTTAGATGCTCGTTTCTGGAGACCTTTCGGTATTTGTGTAGACAGAAGCGATAATATTTGGGCAGTAGACAGAGGCAATTGGAAGATCAAGAGATTGTCGAACAATGGCCGAGTCATGTCACTGGCAGGTTCTACCGCTGGCGATGTCATCAATGATGATGGATCTGAAGTCAAGTTTGGTGCATATATGGGCGGCGTTTGCGTAGATAATGCAGAGATTGTTTACGTTGCCGATAGCAGCAACAATAAAGTTAAAAAGGTTTGGCCAAATGGAAAAACAGTAAGTTTGGCTGGATCGGGAGTAGCTGGTTTTGCCAATGGTGTTGGCAATGCGGCTCAATTCAATGTTCCGTTGGATGTTGCAGTTGATGCCGCTGGAGTCGTTTATGTTGCGGATAGAGACAATAATAGAATTCGCAAAATTGCTACAAATGGAGCAGTCACAACTTTGGCCGGAAATGGAACGGCTGGACTAGTTGATGGAAATGGACTTGAAGCTCAATTCAATCAGCCCTCAAGATTAGCTCTAGATCCAAGTGGCCGATTCCTTTATGTGTTGGATTTCGGCAACAAAGCAGTCAGAAGAGTTGCTGCCGATGGAAAGACCACAACTCTTATGCCTTACGATGTAATTGCAGGGGTAGGTGACGTTGCCGTAGATAACACAGGATTCTTGTATTTGCTTGAGAACCTGTAAGGGGAAAAAATGTTAACTAAGTTTGGGATAAATAACACAAGGTCGGAAAAGAGTACTCCGACTGTAAAAAACGGGGCTTTTAAGAAGATAGTAGCTTGCAAGGCTTGTGGGTGTAAATGTGAGAAGTCTTGCCCAAGCGAAGAATTGTGTGATATGTCTGTTTTGAAATGTCCCAAATGTGGTCAGGAAATAAGGTAATTCGGAGGCTAAAATGGCCAACAGAGTATTTAGACTTAGACCAGTTAGTGCCAGCACTAATACCCCGGATGCGGGAATGGGACAGGCTCAATATGTCCCAATTCCAATTAATGGTTTAGCAGATGCTGGTGGAGTTTGTGCTGATTTGTCAGAAAACATTTATGTAACCGACCTTGAGAAACATGTTATTTACAAATGGAGAAGGGGAGCACCTAACTCTGTTATATTTGCTGGTGCTTATGGCGTTTCGGGTATGGCTGATGGGCAGGGGGCAAACGCTCGTTTTAATGTGCCTTCTTCCATCGCTTGTGATAGAAGTGGAGTCCTGTGGGTTGTAGATTCTGGTAACAGTAAAATTAGAAGAATAGACCAAAATGGCAATGTGTTTACTGTAGCAGATACGCCGGGACCGGTTAGCCCGAATGTTGTGATAGCAGCGGATAGTGCTGACAAACTTTACGTTGTTGATGAAACTCCCTAGTATAATAGGGGTTATGCTATCTATACAGGCTACCGGGGACGCGGTTATGGCGAGTAACCCCCGGTAGCTATTTTTTATTGTAATGGGAAGGCATAATGTTTAAATTCCAGAGTAATCTCGACTTTGCTATTCAAAGACTCAAATCTTCACGTCAAGGTCAAAGTCAAAGTCACGAGTTGGTAACAACAGCGGCAAGAACAGTCAATTCAGTTCCATCTGGAATTCCAAATCGAGTTTATGCACAAAGTCAGGTTGTTTATACTCAGCCAAGTTTCTATAGCCCACTTCATACTCCCCAAAACTGGCAAATTCCTTCTAAGAGAAGGCAAATATATCAGTGGCTATATCTCCTTCCGTGTCAAGTACTTACAAGAACGATGACCTATAAAAATGTTGAAGACTTATGGGTTGAAACAGATAATGTTTTGAGTGATCCAGTTACGGGCGGAATGATGTTTGAAAATGTCAATTGTGAAAAAATTCTTTCGTCTACTGGTGTTTTTAGAAAGCCAAAACACATCTCTATAAGAGAAGTTGTAGATAAAGATGCTATTGAATTTAAAACATTGGGTTACTGGAGATCTCTACATGTTTCTAGTGAACACAAACAAATTTGGCTTGATGGGAAACTTTATAAAAAGAAGAGAAAGCTTACTCAGAATGAAAAATATCGTAGAAGTAAAGGTATCCCTCAAGGAACTATTAGGCATCCAGCTAATTTTGAAACAAAGTTAATCCGAAGAGGGCTTGCTTCAGAAGTTACAATGGATGACTATTTGTTGTATCCGGTCTCTTCTGTTGGTAAAGAAAGTTTGGATTCGGCTTCTGCTTGGTTAATAGGAAATTGTATTGCTGATGGATGTATTTATTCGGGTGAAAGAAACGACTCTGTTAACTTCACAATAGACAAAGAAGAGATTTCTAGAAATTTCCTTGAAAATTCTCTAGAGGCAAAATTCTCTTGTAAAGTTTCTTCAAGACAGCATGGGGAAGGAAGAGGTTGGAGAATAACTGTTTCTAGAAGAGACGCTATGGATTTCTTCTCTAATTATATTACTGGGAAATTAACACAAAAACAATTTACGGAAGATATTTTTGAATTAGACAAAGAAGCAAGACTCAACGTTTTGGCCGGATATCTGGATGGAGATGGTTCTTTTGATAAGAATACTCATTGGCTAGTAGCTAACAACTATTCTAAAGATATGGCTGATCAATTATATGCGATGTTCCTTTCAGTGGGGATTCGCTGTTCCTTAACCAAACATCCTCTCTACGGAGAACATTACGAAACAGATTCAAAATGGGTTTACAGACTTATCATTCCTTCGTCTGATGTTCCTAAGATTTCTCCATACATGAAGAGCGGAAAGATCCCAGAAGATTTCATTGCTCCAAAACAGAATGATCTAAGATTTTTCTTTGAAGAAGATGGCGTAACTTATTTAGCTCAACCTCTTGATTATATTAAACAATATAAATACACCGGCATTGGATTTGATATGCAGATTGACCCCGAACGAGCGTTTGTGGCCAATGGATATGTTTCTTCAAATTGCCGCTACTTTTATGAGAACGAACCCAAGGTTGGAGCGGCTATCGACTTTTACAGTTTCTTCCCAATTAATGGTTTTGAAACTCAATGTGAAGACGAAAAGATCAAAAGATTCTTCGACAATATTAATAAGAGACTCAACCTAGATTTCTGGACCAAGATGATTTCTAAGGAAAACCATTTAATGGGAGATGTTTTCCCGTTTTTGGAAGTGGCTTGCAAGAAATGTCAAGGTTCAGGAGTGTATGACGGTAATGTCTGTGATCATCCGGGCGGAACAATTAAAAGAATGGTAGTTTTGAATCCGGATTGGATCGATGTACAAACCAACGTTTTAGCTGACGAACCAGTTATTACTCTTTTGCCTGACGATGATCTTAAAAGAACAGTTTGGTACAAACAACCATTGGCTATCTACCAAAGAATCCCCGGATACGTCCGTGCCTTGATTCTTGCTGGAAAACCAATCCCTCTTTCTAATGAATCCGTAAGTCATATTAAGTACAATCCTTATCCTTACGGTATTTATGGGACATCAATGATCCGGCGTTTATTCAAAACGCTGGCCTACAAAGACAAATTGATGACAGCCCAATGGATTGTTGCAGAAAGACTTATTCTACCTATTCGTGTTGTTAAAGTTGGTGATGCAGAGCGGCCTGCCGGTCCCGCTGATATCGCAGACGTTCAGCAACAATTAGCAGTTGTTGCTCAAGATCCTAATCTTACATTAGTAACTCACCATTCATTTGATTACGATTGGATTGGAGCTTCAGGAAAGGTTCTCCAGTTAAGCAATGAATATGAATTAATCAACAAGGAAATATTACAAGGCTTAATGATTAACGAAGCCCTTCTTAGTGGAGAACAAGCTGGTTACACTTCGGCAGCAATTGGAGCCGAAGTTTTGGTTAGAAGACTGGAATCGTGGCGTCTGGAATTAGGTCGTTGGATAGAGAACAACATCTATAAACAGATAGCCAGAATGAAGGCTCTTGGTGGCGACAAAACATTTATTGACGAAGAAGCCACCAAGGAGATGGAAGACGAAATAGACGAACCGATCTATAAGTACCCGAAGATCAAATGGAACGAACTTAATATCAGAGACGAGACCCAAAAGGGTCAGTTGTATGTTCAACTCTTCGATAAACAGATTATTTCCGCTCAAACTCTTTGTGAATTCTTTGGTTTCGATTACGATGCAGAAATTGAAAGAATTAGGTTTGAAACTGCTGCACAACAATTTGCTTCGGGTGGTGGTGCTGCTGGAGGAATGATGGGAGGAGCCGGTGGCGGAATGCCAATGCCGGGAGGAGCCGGTGGTGCTGCTCCAATGCCAGATGCAGGAATGGGCGGAATGGGTGGAGCCGGTGGTGCTCCGGGTGCAGAAGGTATGCCACCTGAAGGTGGTGCTCCGGGTGGTGCTGCTCCGGGTGCTCCTCCACCTCCGGCTATGGGTGGGACAACGAATAAAATTCTTACCAAAGGTCGAGCTTCGAAGGTTAATGTCCCTGAGGAAGAAGCAGTTCAGCCTCAGATGATAAGGATGACAAGCCTTGAACAATCCATGTATAAACTACTCTTAAATATGGATATTCCATTCAAGAAATGGATTCAGTTCCCATTAGGAAAATATAAGGCTGACTTTGCAATACCGGCTATCAAACTAGCCATCGAATGTGACGGAGATTATTGGCATCAACAGCCTCAAGCGATTGCTCACGATCAAAAGAGAGATTCGGAATTATCTCAATATGGATGGACTATCATAAGATTCAGAGAGAAAGATCTTAAGGGTAATTTGGAGGTAGTAAGAAAAGACGTTCAAGCATTCGTCAATAAATGTTGGAAACGAACATTGGAGAATCAAAAGAAGGGTGTTCAAGGATTATATCAGGGATCTAGGTCTAAGGACAAGGACTGGAGTTTGACTCAGTATTTGAGAGTTAATAACGTATTGTTTATTAATGATCAGGAATTTAATAATGCCTTTGAAGTAGATGCACTAGCAGAAGAGACAATAGTAATTTCCTCTTCTGAGGAAAGAGCAAAAGAGAAATACGGGGATTTAATCAATGGCAACTCCAATTAAAGAACGTGGGATCAAGTGGCAAGAATCCTATGGGGATAAGAGTGCTCCTCTAAAGAAAAGCATGGAGGAGCAAGTAGGCATCGGCAGCTACTTCCGTTGGGAAGGCTACGATCATACCACTGATACGGAATATTATGTCGTTGTTTCCCCCGGTTACTCGGAAAAGAAGGGCTATTTCTTTTTTGCTGGGTTAAGAAAGATTCCAGCGGAACACGGTGCTTCTGGCAAGAAGTTTAATACATTAGCTGAAGCCCTGAATTATTCCATGAACACATGGAATGTTCCTCGTCCTAAGCAGAGACCCGCCAAGCCTTATAACATTGGTGACATTAGAAATAAACCTATTGTATTAGAAGCTCAGCCTTCTGGAAAACACGCTTCTATTTTTATTGGCAAAGTAATTTCTTCGGAAATGCAAAAAGAAGCCATGTCGATGGCTGTCTCTGGTGGAACAATGAGTAATTTCGTCCAGAGATCAGGTGAAAAGACATTGCCGGAAATGCTATGCTGGTCATACAAGGCATCCGGAATCATGGGTATCTTGGCTGCTTTAAATACCAGAAAAAGATTTGTTGGTACCGATGTATTAAATGTTGGCAAAAAAACCTTTGTTCAGAATGACTTCACGGGGGATTACGAAAAATCTCCTTTGGCTCCTAAACGAGCCACTTGTGATTCTCCAACAGAAGAGATCTTTCAAACTAGAACGGAAAATGGAAGAGAAGACAACCCCTTAGTTGATATCAAAAGAAAAGGTGGAAAGATAGTATCCTATACTCCGCAGGCACCAATGGCCGAACAGGATTCGGAAGGATATTCTCTATACAGATGGAAGAATGTCAGATTGACCCCTAAGCTGAGAATCCCAACAAACCTTTTCTATAGTCCCGCTGCCAAACAAGTTTGGGCTCAACTTGCTGATTTGGGTTTAAAATATCAAAGACCGGCTCAAGAATTTAAAAATTTGCCCGGAAAGCATGCTGATGACGAAATAATTTCTGGAGTAGTTCTTCCTTCCGAAGCTCATACACCTCCAGATCCAAAGTCAAGGAAACAGAATATAGCCGTTTCTTTCTCTGTTGATCCAAGGGCTTATTCTGAATTCAAACAGAGGATAGCTTCTTTATACCCTCCAAATAAAGCTCCTCATATTAAACTTGGTAATGAAGTACAGAAAAATCTAGTTGATCTACTTGATTATCACAGAGAAAGTAATGCTGATTTTAATTGGGAAACTCCGTGTTTTGAACAGATGCGTGTCAATGGGACTCAATTCATCCAATACGACGCGAATGGAATCCTTCCCATTAGTATGAGAATGGGTTCTAACGAAGATAATATGAAAGTCACGGAAGATAACGAAGAAATTCCTGACGAAAAATTATCTGAAATCAAAAAAGAAAGAGATGATAGAACAGTCTCTTATGAGTTTAAATCTATTCCTAATATTGTAGCCAGAAACAGTTCTGCATTAGCCATAGCTTTAGGGAAGAAACAAATTGAAGCTGACTCAGGAAATGTACAGGCACAACAAGAAGTATCGGCAGTTATGATGGCTCTAGTTGAAGCCCGAAAGAATAACGATTTTGAGTCATTTAAGCAGATAGCCAAAAAATATACTGCTGATCCCGAAGTTCAAAAGTGGGTAACAAATATTCAAGGCAGACAAGCTACCCAACCTAAAATTGAGCAAGCTATTACTCAATTATATCAGCTTAAAGGTGAAGTTAAGAGGAAAAATAATAAAGGTGAAGATAGCAGTCAAGAAAGACTTGCTTACGGCAACCTCCTAGCGGAACTTAGACCGATTTTCTCGGGCTTCCAGTTAATGGGAGGATATAATTTCCTCAAGATTCTCCCTACAGACGTTGCTGATTCAAGTACTTGTGATTGTGAAAGAGACAATGTTCCAAGTAAGAGTTATGCTACCGATAATTCGAATCTTCCATTAGACGAAAAAAATAGGCTAGCCGATGGACAGAACGGAAGAGGTTTAGGCTACAGACATTCACGAATTCCTTTTGCTCCAAAAGCTTCGGCAAGAGCCAAAATGGAAAAGACCAAAGATGGCAGAACTGTTGCAGCTTCAAGGTATTTTAATCCTAACGAAATATGGCAAGACGCAGAAGGTAAAACTCATTATGGTCGGGAACACTACGGAGAAAATCCTGAAAATGTCCAAGCTGTTCAGGACGTAACAGGTCTGCCAGTTGTTGTTGAAGATCCAATTATGGTTATTCCTGATGGCAAAGGAGGACTCAGAAAACTAAGAAAAGGAATCCTCCACAAAAAGGATGCTAATAGCCATGGACGTTACATCCCAAGTGGTGTTTATGACGTAA
>Ga0307379_10000839_pt1 | contig 49966 bp, 51 predicted proteins | sample UN2MG_FD_202237 | JGI IMG/M metagenome (GOLD analysis project Ga0307379, IMG submission 202237) | Soil microbial communities from Risofladan, Vaasa, Finland - UN-2 | ecosystem: Environmental > Terrestrial > Soil > Coastal area > Acid sulfate soil | place: Finland: Risofladan, Vaasa | collected... | reverse complement strand
TTCTTTCCTTGAACGTCATCGTCATCGCCTTCCATGTTTAAACTACCTCGCTTAATCGTCTCCTATAAACGAGGATCAATATTCGGGTTTTGGTATTGTGTTCCACTATCCGCTGAGGGTCACCTCTTGAAGACATGTAACTTAGCTGGTTGCACGGCTCAGACGTTGACGAGAAACACAGTGGCTAGGGTCATTTGGAAGGCTAAGCTCTCTCCACCGGCTGCCTCCGGATGGTCTTCAGTTTCTCGGGCTTGGTGCGGCGGGGGTCACCCAGGTATATCTCGTGGTGATGACCGCGTTCCCTGTAGCCCTGCTCCCGTATATAGCCGTGGAGCAGCTCTACGGTGGGGCCCTCCTCGCTGTAGGGGCCGACGTGCATTATCTGGGCGCTGAGGCCCTCATTGAAGGTCTCCAGGACCACCTCGTCGACCGCTGATCCGCTCCTCTCCCTGACGTCGGGGCGGACCTCATCCAGCATCCCGGGGCTGAAGTCGGGCTGCCGGATCATCGACTTCCAGAACCACGCAAAAAACTGTGAGAAAAGACCACTTTACTCCGCTTCCGTTTTCAGAGCTGAATGATCAGTTTCGCGCGCGCGATTATATGTAAAATGGTTTTAACTCCTATTTGACAATTTGAGGACAGATGCGAGCCTCACATCCGCGCCTTTCGTCATTACAATGACAGCCCTTCTCGTGGCTGCAATGATGACGTAACCTTTCAAAGGGGATGATAGCAAGCCCCTTGTACGGGTCCAAGAAGGCGCGCGATGCTCAGCTATATGTACTTATAGTTGGGCGTATTGATTACAACTTGTAGGGAGCCATTATCTTTGCTTGAGAGACCAGGGTTCATAAGGAGACATTCGGTCTGGGTGTTCTTATCCGTAATATTAGCTGTGACCGTTTTATTGTCGCTCTATGTCTTATTAGGTTTCAACATCAATCAGACGATGTACCTTGAGAAGGCTAACTTGAACTGGTTCCAGACCGTCTTTTACAGCAACTACGTCTTTTACATCTCGGCGTTTCTGGCTCTTTTAGTGATCAATCCCTTTGTCGGGAAAAGTGACCTGTATGAAGCGTATGACAGCATCCAGCAATATGCCCAGATGATGTCAGCCACATCAGGCATAGAAATCGACGTCTCTATACCAAACCTGAAGATTAAATGGGGGAGGTCAACCTGGGCCCTCTGGCAGATGGTTAAGTGGGTCATCGCTTTCGTGGTGATAGCAACATCCATGGAGATTCCCTTCGTCGGCCCTTTCATGAACGTCTTCTACATGATGATCAAAGGCTTTGGTAGCTGGTCTCAGGTTCCAAGGATATTTCTGCTGGCTCTCCAGCCTGCGTCCGGTGCTGAGTGGATCAGTTTGATGCCGACGATCGAGGTGCAGTACCGCTTCCTGTTCATAATGATCCTAACGGTCTTCGGAGTGATATCGGTGCGGCTTGCCCTGAGGGCGTTTAAGGATTTCATCGATGCCAGGCCTGCGGCGGCGATGAGGAACGTCTTCATCATCTTGACTCTCATCACGTTCGCCTTCATCTTCGACGCTCCTTACTGGAGGATGGACATCACTACGCCGCACTATTATTACATCGCATTGACGCTTCTCATCAGCTTCCTGGCACTCTCCATAATATACCATCGGGGAGGCTCCCCACTGCAGCTCACTGACATTGGGAGGAAGAACATCTTCGCAACGGGGATTATCGTTGGGTTAATTGGAGTAATCGCGATAAATGGCGCCCTAATAGCGGTCTACAGCTTCAACTGGGACAACAATTGGGCCGCCTATGAGTGGCTCCCCTTCACCTCGAAGCAGATAGAGGTGACCAGGTGGGCCGCCGGCATCGACTCCATAGTCACCAGCCCCATCGAGCAGTATCCGACTGGTAATGAGACCAAGATCCTGAGCCTGGTCCGGCAGTGGGACTATGATTCGGCCCTCACCCGGATGGTGAACATGATTCCTGTCAACTGGCTTAAGATTCCGACTCCGGACATCGTCTACGTTTACGGGAAGGAGTACTGGATCTCTCCAACCACCATAAAGTACCCGAGTGACGACTGGATCAGCAGGCAGCTCATCTACACTCATGCCTCGAATATCTTCGCGATCGAGAGCCACTCGGGAGAATCGGTCCCGATCACAGAGGCCTTCCATCTGAGCAAGGAGCCCAAGATATACTATGGGGAGGAGATCTCTGACATCGTTTATCCGAAGGTGAAGGGATTCAACGAGGTGGAGAACATCAGCTACGCCGGCGAGCCGGATTACGTTCTGTCGGGGTGGCAGAGGATGCTCTGGTTCCTCGCTCAGGGGCAGCTGGGCTTCGCCTTCGCCCCACCGCAGGAATCGATTGAGATGCTCTACAACCGAGAAGTCGTGAAGAGGGTCGAGAGAATACTGATCAGTGGCTTGAAGATCGATCCTGATCCCTACATCGTGGCCGGCAACGACAGGGTGTACTACGCGATGCAGGTCTACGCGCAGTACCCCATGAACTCCAGGTTCGTCGCCAGCGACTACTACAGGTTTTTCGCCTTGATTCTCATCGACGTCGAAAACGGGGAGATGTCGTGCTACACCGTCGGTCAGGACGACGGGTTCCTCGTGTCATTCTACAGGCAGTACTACCCCGACTGGGGTCCCCCGCCGGACTGGCTTATACCCCAGCTGAGATACCCCGAAGCCCTCCTGGGAAGCGTTCTCTTCAGTATACCTGGACAGCTGGATATAGATTTCATCTACCATGTGAGAGACCCCTATGTGTGGCGTTCGGGGTCGGACTTTTATGAGAGGCCGCCTGGAACAGAGGTGAACTACGTCATCCTCACAGAGAATGACAGCGCCCGTTTCGTCGGGGTTCAGCTGGCTGAGTACAGGGGCTCCGCCGGAAAGAACCTGGCCGGAATGTACATCATCGGCGGTGGCTCGGACCTGGGGGAGACCCAGCTGCTGAGGGTCTCCTCGGGCAACGGTACCTCGTCCCTCATCGGCCCCACGGGGGCCGTGAGCGCCTTCCAGACGAACAGCGAGGTGAGGGAGAAGCTCACGCTCTACGGCAGCAACTACAAGCTCGGCAACAGGCTGCTCTACCGCATCAATCAGCGTCTGTACTACTTCATCCCCGTTTACATCACCTCGGGCGGGGGCATAATCACCAAGATGCCGTTCATAGGGGTAGTGGACGCCCTCACGAGGGACGTCGCCATAGGGATCGATTCGGCCTCCGCCTTCTACAGCTTGACGAAGCAGGGCCCGACCGGGCAGCCCGGCGAATCTGAGCGGATCGACGACACCTACGCGGCTTTCACGGCTCGAGGCTATGCGCCCTTCAATGTGACGGCCGTGAACCCGGAGGTGTTCGTGCAGGTGGCCAACATAACCTATGTGAGCATACAGGATAGGCAGGAGATGGAGTCCACGGTCACATCTTTCGTGGATGACTACGTCAGTGTGTATGGCCCGGACGTGTACAGCTGGATATCGGACGGGGACACGGTCAACTATGGCGTCTTCAAAGTCACTCCGAGGGGGATAAGGGAGCTACACTACATCAGCATAGTGGTGAGGTGACCCGCATGAAACATGAGGAGGCTGAGCTGGAGGATTTTGAGATCTGGTTGAAGACCAGGTTCGTAGATCAGGTCTGGATAGGTGGGCACAGCTTCAGGGCGACGAATGAGGGCGCGTTGGAGGTCGACGGGAGGCGCTACACCGAGGAGGAGGCCGGGCTGCTGTATCTGATGCTCACCTCGAGGAATCCTCTGAGGGTCCTCGGTGGCAAGTTTCTGATCTGGGAGAGGAATGGGACGCTGATAAAGATCCTTCAGGTCACAGCGGTCATTGCGTTGATAATCGTTTTCATAGTGGTCAGAAGATGAGCCCCAAACGGGCTCAAGACCGTTGTTTTACTGTGATTCTCTGACTGATTGCCGTCGACGCAGGCTGCCTGCACGAGGCCGGCGGCGGTCAGCACTTCTCAATTGGGTGTCTGATGATTGTCTTCAGTTTCTCCGGTTTGCTCCGTCTTGGATCGCTCATGTATATCTCATGGTGGTCGCCGCGCATCCGGTACCCCTGCTCCGTGATGTAGTCGTGGAGCAGCTGGATTGTGGGGCCCTCCTCGCTGTAGGGGCCGACGTGCATCACCTGTCCGCATAGGCCCTCGTGGAACGACTCCAGCTTGACTTGGTCCACCATGGCGCCCCTCTTCTCGCGGACAGAGGGACGTATCTCCTCAACCATCTCGCCCGTTACGAAGTCGGGCTGCCTTATCATGCTCTTCCACCGCCACTGCTCACGCGGCGCCGGGTCGTTGAGGTCGAAGACGCCGCCGTCCACCCACCAGAGGCCTTCCAGATGCATGACGTTGTAGTCCCTGCCCTCGGCCTTCTGGCTGAACTTGAGGGTGTAGCTCACGCCGTAGAGGGCCATCATAGCCTGCTGATACTCTTCGCCGTTGGGGTCTCCCTTCCCGAGTATGGTTAGGAACATGCCCTCGGGGGCGTCGATCATCTCGGGCTTCCTCTTCGCCGTGTAGAACCTCTTCAGCTCCTTCCTTAGGTCCAGCTTGGTCATCCTAATGACGTTAAATGCGTCTGCGGCTTTATTTGCTGAGAGTCTCCCCCGGGGTAGACCCCATGCCCTTAGAAGGGCTCCCGCGTCCAGGTGGTTGAGCGATGAACGTCGACCAGATACCCATCGGGAGGTTCAGCACCGTGACCAGGCTCACCCGGAAGGCGCTCCGTTACTACGAAGCCAGGGGGCTCCTGGTCCCTGAGGCCAAGGACCCGTTCACGGGCTACAGGTACTACACCGGAGACCAGATGCAGAGGGGCGTAAAGATCAGGCACCTCTCAGACCTGGGGTTCACCGTCGAGGGGATGGCCGAGTACCTTGAGGCCGAGGAGGCTGGGGACAAGGAAAAGCTCTCAGCCCTAGTCGAGGCCAGGCTTGAGGAGACTGAGACGGAGCTGAACCGGCTCAGGCGGGTCGCGTCGTTGCTCGATCGTAACCACACCATGGAGTTGATGAAGGAGACCATGTCTGAACCTTCGTTGAAGATGGTGCCCGGCGTCCGCGTCATAAGCAAGCGGGACAAGGGGCCCATAGGGGAGACCATAGGCAGGCTCATAGGGGAGATCATGGGCGCCGTCACGGCCCCCGACAACCAGGCCAACTTCGTTAAGATCGTGGGGCCTTTCATGACCATCTACCACGATCATGAGTACAGGGAGCTGGACGCAGACCTGGAGGTGGCGGTGCCGGTGACCGGCAAAGTGACCTTGAGCGACCCAAGCCTGGAGGTGAAGAACCTGCCTGGGCGCAGGGTCGCCTGCCTCGTCCACAAGGGCAGCTACGAGACCATAGGGCCGGCCTACGCCAAGCTCTTCGAGTACATATTCCAAAAAGGCTTCGAGATGTCAGGGCCCATGATGGACGTGTACCTCAACGACCCTAACACCGTGGCGCCCGGCGAGGTGCTCACCGAGATACAGGCCCCCATAAAACCCTAACATTTTTTCTATGTGTTCAAATCCCTAGGATAATAAGGAATTTTCATGCCATCGAAAGATCGGTAGGGCCATAAATCATTCTTTTATCATAAGATGTTTTTATGATAAAACCCTTTAACCTAGTGCGTATGCATAATGACCTTTGTTCGATAAAATTGAACAGGTGTTCTATTACCTAGGGTTATATTATTTTAGTGGTTATCAAGAACCATGAAAATCAGGAGGGAAAGATCAAGTAGCCAAGGGGATATAATCATAGATGATGAAAATTCATTATCATCCCCTAGGTTTATACCTCGTATCTGTGATTCTGTTCTGAAGATCTTGGAGCGCGGAGGCGTGTGGAGGAACGCTGTTAGGTTTACCGTCGTGTTCCTGACAGTCATCACGCTGGCTTCGGTCTTCCTCTACCAGCCAGAGGAGGTTGCGCCGGCGCAGCTGGCCCCATCCGTTTCCGTCGAGGAAGCCGTTTATGAGGGGCTCATCGATCAGGAGGACGGCCCCCTCCACGACTGGGACGCTGATCCCTCCGGTCCCAAGGTGCTCAGCCTGGACGTCATCGACCCCGTGTCCGCCGAGTACGTGGAGACGTACATACTGACCAACAGCAGCGGAGGATTCTACAGGATACATCCCAGATACAGCAGGAACGACCCTGTGTGGGGCTACTGGGGCACCAAGCCCGTCAAGGTCACGGGTAACACATCGGAGATCAAGGACTTCCGGGGCGTTGCCGTGAAGGTGCTTGAGGTGGAGCGGATAGAGTTCTCCGAGATGGGGCGGTGGTACCGTGGCATCCTTTCGAGGAAGCATTTCGACTTGGCTCCATACGCCTTCTACAAGTCCGGTGGGAGGAAATCGAATCCAACAGACTTGATGATCTCCTACAGGATACTCGACGACAGCGACCAAGTGGCCATGGAGGTGCCGCTGGCAAGCCACGAGGGCTACCTCTACTACATCCCCATATGCGGCACGGGGCAGCCCATCGCCATGTTCAGCTTCAACCAGACAGTCAGGGTCTACGGGTTGATGATGCCCATAAAGGAGACCACCGGGACAAATATGAACGCCCTCATGGTCTTCGACGCCACCCGGAGCACGTGGTAGTAACTGGAACTATCGCCTGAACTGTTTCCAGAACAAGCGTTTTAACGTTTTTCAGCTAAATCAAACCCATGACGTCGAACAGCATCGACGAAGAGCTCGTCACATGGAACAAGATACTGGACGAGATCAGAGGAGACTCTGAGCTACTGATCAAGGACCTGCTGGAGGGCGTAAGGTACGTGGCCGCCGCCGGCGTGTTGGTCATCGCGCTCGGGCTCTACGTCCTCTTCATCGGCCTCCGCTACGGCAACCTTGACGATCCGGTGTTCATACTGGGGATGATCTTGGCCCCGGGATCCAACTTCGTGGTGGGGGCATACAACATCAACAAGTATATACAGCTGAGAAGTAGGTACAACAGGCTCTTCGAGCTCCAGAAGAAGCTGAAGAAGTGAATAGGTTGAGTGTACGCCGCACCCCCGACGTCATAGCCCTGGAGCTACTGGATGCCGTCGATGAGAGGGGGGAGGCCACCAAGTGGGACCTGGTCAAGGTGCTGGGCAACGACGCCCAGTTCAAGAAGTGGGTGGAGGACTTCATGCTCCCGGAGAAGGTGTTAGCCGAGCGCAGGGATGGCCGCAACTACTACTACACCAAGACTGAGCGCGGCGAACAGTTCCATAGGCTCCTGAGGAGCGGCAACCTCATCAGGCTCTTCAACAGGGTGAGCGGCAGGCGTCTCCGGTAGGGCGCCCAGCAAGTTCTATAAACCGAGGCGCGGACCCTCAACCGATGACCATTGTCGTTCTACCTGCACCATAAGAGCTGGGTCACCATAAAGGAGGAGGCCGGTGACACAGTCATCGTGCCCTTGGGCAGCATGGAGCCCCACGGCGCCCACAAGCCCGTGGGCTGCTGCTACCTGCTAGCCGAGGCCGCGGCCAGGGACGTGGGGGAGAGGACCGGCGTGCCGGTCACCCCGGTGATCCCCTTCGGCGTATCCGAGCCCTACAAGCACTTCCCCGGCACCATGACGGTGAGCATGGAAACCCTGAGCCGGTACGTCTACGAGGCGTGCCTGGGCCTGGCTAAATGCGGCTTCAGGAAGATAATCTTCTTCAGCGCCCACGGGGGCGACAACCTCCCCGCCCTCAGGGAGGTCTCCTACAGGCTCAAAGAGGAGGCGGGGGCCCTCTGCGCCGTCATCCACGTCTGGGGCGTCGTGACCCAGATGATCCCCAGGGACTTCTGGGGCCCGGGCCTCAGGATGGGCCACGGCGGCGAGCCCGTCACCTCGGTGATGCTGCACCTATACCCCGAGCTGGTGGACATGAGCAGGGCCGAGCTCAAGCCTCTGAACCAGCCGCTGGAGGGCCTGGAGACCAGGAGCTACGGCACCCACGTGTTCGACGGCCACCCTCAGAGCGTCTACTACTGGGCCGAGGAGGTGGAGCCCAGCGGCTTCATGGGGGACCCTACGCGGGGCTCAGCCGAGAAGGGGAGACAGCTCTACGAGAAGACGGTGGAGTACCTGGTAGGCTTCGTAGAAAAGATGAGGAGGGCGTAGGCGGGGGAACGTGTTATAAGCGCCCGCTCAACCCTGATCATGGTGTTTCTATGGGAGACAAAACGTCAATCCTCGCGGAGCAGCTCGGGTACGTAATCGACAGCCTGGACAGGCACGTCGAGAACTTGGGCGAGAAGGAGTTCACCTACAAGCTCACCCCTGAGTCCAACAACATACAGTGGATACTCAACCACCTGAGCAGGATCGTGAACCTGAGCATCCCACGAATCGTCAAGGCGGACCCCAACTGGAGCCCTAAGGGCTGGCCAGAGGACTACCGCGACCATGCCTACAGCTTGGAGAAGCTGATGAAGGACATCAAGGCCGGCAGGAAGGCCGCGGTGGAGGGTCTCGGCAAGCTCAAGGATGAGCAGCTGGAGGAGGAGATACCCCTCTGGGGAGGCAAGCAGAAGCGGAAGACGGGGGTATTCGCCTACATCGGTGAGCTGTACCACCACAGGGGCCAGCTCGCCTACATCAGGGGCACAGTGAAGCGCCTCAAGGAGAAGGACCCAGGCTTCCTCAAGTAAACCTCCTTTTTTTTGGTGATCACAAGTATTATTACCGGTACAAGCCAACTAGGTTGTACCCAGTTTTAACGTGATTAACATGACCAATAAGACTGACATGTTGAAGGCCTTCGCATCGCTGGGCTTCGACCGCCTGGAGAGGGCCACGAAGGACCTGAAGCCTGAGCAGCTTGACTGGAAGAGCTGCCCCCAGGCCAACACCATACGGTGGATACTGACCCACCTGTCCAGCGAGCTCCACGCCTTCGTCCCCAAGATAGTAAAGGGAGACAAGGATTACACCCCCAAGGGGTGGCCCAAGGACTACGTGGGCAACACCAGCTACTCCATGGAGAAGATCATGGGGGACATCAAGGCTGGCAAGGAGAACCTGATGAAGACCCTCAGCAGGCTCAGGGACACGGACCTGGCCGAGCCCCTGGACTGGTTCTACGGTGTCCAGCCTAAGGAGAAGTACCTCATGCTGGCCATCTCGGAGATCATCCACCACGAGGGCCAGATCGCTGCGATCCTCGGCGTCGAGAAGCGCATGAAGGGAACCTAAACTCCCATCTTTTTATTTCATCGTCTCCACATGATCCTAGCTACTGTTAGTGAAAGGACTTGAGGATAGGAGTAACCTGTTACCCGACGTTCGGTGGGAGCGGAATCCTGGCAACCAGGCTGGGCGTCGAGTTCGCGAAGATGGGACACGAGACCCACTTCATCACGTACCAGAGGCCCGTCGCCATCCATGGAATGGACCACGATAACGTGCATATGCACCACGTGAGCGTCGTCGAGTACCCCCTCTTCAAGTACCCTCCCTACACCATCGCGCTGGGCAGCGAGATGAGCCGAGTCACCAAGAGATATGACCTGGACCTGCTCCACGTCCACTACAGCATCCCTCACGCCACCGCCGCCTACATGTCCAAGCAGATCACCGGCAAGCCCTACGTGGTCACCCTGCACGGGTCGGACGTCACCATCCTGGGCAGCGACCCCGCCTACGAGCCCGTGAACACCTACTCCGTGGAGGCAGCCGACGCCGTGACCGCGGTTTCCCGGTTCATGGCCGAGGAGGCTAAAAACAGCCTGGGCATCGATCACGAGATCAGGGTGATACCTAACTTCGTGGACACGGAGCTGTACAAGCCCGAAGCGTGCGTCGACCCGGAGAATGCGGAGTCCAGGGACATCGTCGTGGGCCACGTCTCAAACTTCAGGCCCGTGAAGCGTATCGAGGACCTCGTCTACGCCATGTGCGTCGTCACCAAGAAGGCGCCGGGCGTCAGGCTCATCCTCGTGGGGGACGGCCCTGAGAGGCACAGGATAGAGCGACTCATCGACAAGCTGGACCTCAACCACAGCATAATGCTCGAAGGCTACCGGAGCGACATACCGGAGCGGCTCAAGTGCATAGACACCCTAGTGCTATGCAGCGAGACCGAGAGCGCGCCCCTCACCATCCTAGAGGCCATGAGCAGCGGGCTCCCAGTCGTCGCCACCAACGTGGGCGGCATCCCCGAGATGGTGGAGCATGGCCGCAACGGCTTCCTCGTGCCCCTGAAGCACCCCGAGGACATCGCGGAGAGGCTTCTGGAGCTCAACGCCGACAAGGAGAAGATGAGGCGCATGGGCGAGAGGGCCAGGGAGACTGTGCTGGAGCGCTACGCCACCGACAAGATCGTGGGCCAGTACTTGGAGGTCTACGAGAGGGTCACCTCTGGCTAAAAAAATATATTCCGTCGTTGCACAAAGTCAGTCATGACCCAGAAACCAACCTACTACGACAAGAGAAGCGAGTTCTGGAGAAGACACTTCGACCAGGCCGCCGAGCACGAGGAGTTCCTTGAGAAGGAGGATCAGTCCCACGCCGATAGGTGGAGGGAGACGGAGAGCCGCCTACCAGACCTGACGCCCGAGCAGGTCGAACGTCTCAAGGGATACGACAGGGAGTTGAACGTCCTCGTCTACGGAGGCATCTGGTGCGGCGACTGCGTCAGGCAGGGACCAATGCTGAAGAAGATAGCGGATGCCATAGGCCCGCAGGTGCACCTTAGGATCATCGACCGCGCCGCTTCGGAGGAGCTTCAGGACGAGCTCAGGATACTGGGGGCGCTGAGGGTGCCGGTCGTCGTCTTCCTCTCCGAGGACTTCTGGGAGGTGGGGCGGTTCGGGGACAGGCTCCTCAACGTCTACAAGGCGAAGGCGGCGCGGGAGATCGGCAGAGGCCCCATCGCCGGGGTGCTCAGCCCCAAGGCCCTGGCCGTGGAGATGTCCGAGTGGGTAGACATATTCGAGCGCATGCAGATAATGCTCAGGCTCTCGCCGCCCCTCAGACGCCGCCACGGCGACTAGGTGTTCATGAAGTACACCGACGAGTTCGGCGTGTGCTCGTTGTACTGGCGGAGGTAGACCCCAACCACGTCGGTGACCCCGGTCACAAGGGCCAGGTCTATCCAGATCCAGCTCACCTCCTGGCCACGCCGCTCGGGGCTGAACCGGCCGTACGCCCAGGAGAGGTACTGCTCAACCATGGACAGAGTGCCTTGTTTCGTCCTCATCTCCTTGATGAGGGGGCCACGATCCTTGGCTTTACCAAGTCTACCCTTGATGGAGTCCACGTCGCTCTGAAGCGCGTCGGCGTCCGCGACCAAGCCTGAGTACGTCTCCTCTATCGACGCCTCTATCGCATCGTGGCTTCTCTTGAGGGCTTCCCCGTCGCCGTCGTTGCGGGCCTTCACCCACTCCCCCAAGGCGTCGAATAGGCTATCGCCGAGGATCGTTGGGTGCCCCGCCGCCTTGACCTCCATGCTGTATGCCTCGTTCCACGGCGTGTTGTAGAAGGCTCTGGTGTAGCGAAGGTAGACCGGGAACGGCAGGCCGAGCCTCTGGGCCGCGGGAACCACCTCGGCGTAGTAGCTGGTCTCACCTGGGCCCCCTATGTGGGCGAGCACAGGCATCGCGGAGTCCACGATCACCTGCCTCGAGTCGACCCTGGGGCTTATCCAGCCGATCACCTCGCTGAGGTCTGGGCTGGAGGCGCTGAACGAGAACTCGTACTCCGTCTCGCAGCGGGGACACCTGCCTTTCACCGAGGCGGTGGAGCCGCCGCCTACATACCTGGGCTCGATCCTGGCCCTGTTGCAACCGGGGTTGGAGCACTCGAGGAAGAACGGGACGTAGTCCCTGCCCCTCCTCCCTATCTGGGGCCTGAACCCGTACGCCTCCACCCGCTCGGCCGCCTCGTTGGAGGCCTCGATGAAACCGCTCCTGTTGGGCTCAGAGAGAAGCGTCTCGTAGCCCCTCTGGAAGAAGGGCCTTATCCCCGGCTTCGACGGCGACACCACGGGTACACCGAGGTCGGCCTCCAGGTTGACGACGGTGCCGATGATCTTCGCCGCCCAGTCCGAGACGTTGTCGGTGGAGTAGTAAGCGCCCCGGATGACGGTGAGTATGTGGTCCAGGTTCCTATACACGCGCTCCTGGGTCTCCGGCTTCACGCCCTTCATTATGCCCCTGTAGTTGCTCGTGATCTTCTCCACGGTCTTGGTGAGCCACTCCTCGGGCGGGTTGGGGAGCATGTGGATGGGGCTGCCCTCGTACTCAGGGCCGGCCGGGTAGGTGATCAGCAGGCCCCTCGCCGAGGGGCTCGGCAGCCTGATGTTCAGGAGCTCTGCCTGGACCCCGTCATAGTCTGCGTTGTAGAACACGGGCACGTATCCGTCGCCGATGGCGCAGAGGGTGTGGGCGTACGCGATCTTGTTCAGTATCAGGCTGGTACCCGCGAGGCACATGGGCTGCTGCCCCGCCTCCACGACGCCCTCGTCCAGCGAGTCAATCCTCTCGCCGACCCTGCCCGTGAGCAGGCCCAGCTCCCGCTGATAGTCCTTGAGGGCCTTCTTGAAGCCCTCAACGTCCTCCGGCGGCGAGCCGTACTTCTCTCTTATCTCTTTTAGAAGCGACGCCGCCTCACCCATGTTAGCCGGGATAACGCCCCAGAGAGTCTTCGCCAGCTCAGCCCTGGAGCCGTTCTTGACGTAGCCGCTGTAGATCAAATGGGCCTGAGGAAGCGCGTCGACGGACAACGGGTTCACCTAGATTGTATCGAAAGACAAAGGAGGCAATAAAAACCCTTTCAGGCTAGTCCCAGTAGCCTCGCCGCGTTGCCGTGGAATATCTTCTCTATGCTGCCTTGCTCCAGGCCTATCGAGTGGCAGGCCATGAGCTGCTGCCGTAGGTACTCCACGGAGAAGCCTCTGGGGAAGTAGCTGGAGTCGGTGCCGAACACCAGCCTCTCCGGCCCCACTGTCTCTATGACCTTCCTTATGAGGTCCTCCATGGTGAGTTGGTAGGGCATCCACCTCATCCACTGGTTGCTGCCGGAGGAGTCGATCATCACGTTGGGGCACGCCCAGCAAAGCTGGAGGAGCTCCCTCCAGTAGCAGGCCCCGAAGTGGGGGATCACGAAGCTCAGCGAGGGGAAGCTGGACGCCACCTCCCAGAGCGTGAGGGGGTTCATGTTCCTCAGGTCCCTGGGCGGGCCTCCGCCGCCGCCGAGGACGCCGAAATGCATTAGTACCGGCACCTTCAGCCTCTCCGCCGCCTCCCAGAGGGGGTAAAGCGCCCCGTCGTCCACGGGCCTGGTCTGGCTGGACGCTATCATCTTGTAGCCCCTGAGCCCCAGCTCCTCGACGGCGCGCTCAAGCTCCCTGTCAGCGTCTTCGCTGAAGGGGTCGTGGTGCGCGAACCCGGTGAACCTGTCGGGGTGCATGGCGACTAACTCGGCGAGTCTGTCGTTGCCGCCGCCCGTCACGAAGTTCACCCGCTCCACGCCTTTCGACTCGATGTCCGCCGCCCACCTGTCGGCCTGCTCCTCGTCGCTGTGCACCTCGGTCTCCGGGGGATCGAACCCCCACATCCTCCGCCACTCGCCCCTGTAGCGCTGGCTGTTCTCCAGGATCACCTTGGCCTTCTCCTCGCCGTACTGTTCGACGAGCCTCTGCCTCCAGCTGCCGGAGCCGGTTCGCTGCACCGGGAGATGGCTGTGGAAGTCGATCACCCTCAAGCCGTAGAGATTCAATGCCGTCGCCTTAACCATATCAGGGTGGAAGGGTAAAAGATTTGAGTCGCTAGAGGAGGCTGCGCGTCGCCTTTGCCTCGTAGAAGGGGCTGTTCGACGGCACCGGCTCCTCCAGGAACGCCTCGGCGTACACGCAGCCCGCCTGGACGCCCCTGAGCTCGGCCTTCTTCATGTTATAGCTCTGATAGTAGCCCCACGGGAACTTTGCCAGCTGGCTGGTGTACCGCTCCACCGCCTCCATCTTACGGTCCATAACTTTCGAGACATCCACGAGTACGTAGGGCTGAGGGATGAGGTTGTTGACCTCCATCAGCAGCAGCCGCTCCACGAGGCACGGCTCGTCGTAGGTGGTGGTGTGGGCCGCCCACTCCACGGCCTCCTTCACCGCCTCATACGCCGCCCCGTGCTCCCTGTGGTAGTCGAAGGGCAGGTGGGTGATCACGACCCTGGGCCTCTTCTCCACGATCACATCCGAGACGCGTCTGATGAGCTGGGCGCTGTTCCCGACGTGGAGATCATCGAACACGGTGGGCTCGCCGATCCCGAGGGCTTGGGCAGCGGAGAACAACTCCTCCCTCCTCTCCGGCGGGTTGCACGTCAGGCACAGCACATCCACCGGAGCGTTAGACGCGTGGGCCGCGAGTGTTCCGCCGCAGCCGAAGGTCTCGTCGTCTGGGTGAGAGACTATGGCCAACAAACCTCGTTTCATGTGTCCCACTCTAACCATGTGTGGGCTTGATTTAGTTGTTGCTCAGCCCAATATTTTATTTAAACATCAGCACAGTCTATCACGTTCTGAGTGGTCGATTTGATCGAGATAAGATAACCCTCTAACCACTTTTCAAGTGGATGAGCCCCGTTTTTCAGCGACGCTGATCGCAGAGACTGAAGGCGTCTCCATTTATACAGTTACGTTTTCCTGTATCCAGGCCAAACAGGGCACCGTATAAATAACTGGACAACGTCAACCCATGTGCCGCATGGGTAAGATGAAGAGCCTAATTGAGAGGCTGTGGGAGAAGACCTTCAGGGCTGGGTGGTACAGGACGGACCACGTCTCAGAGGAAAGCCCGGTGGTCATAGGCGGATGCGCCCGAAGCGGGACCACCCTCATGCGCGTGATGCTGGACACCCACCCCAACATCTACTGTGGACCCGAGACGGGGCTGCTGTACCTCAGAACCATGACGCACAGAAAAATCAGTAACCTGTCACGGAAGCTGGAGATACATGAAGAAGACCTCAAGGCCATGATGCGGGGCACAGCCTCATACTTCCGGTTCGTGGAGACCCTCTTCGACTACCTGAGACAGAGGGTTGGGAAGCCCCGCTGGGGCGACAAGAGCCCCCAGAACGTCCTGCACCTCGACAGGATACTCCACCACTTCCCCGACGCCAAGTTCATACACATGATGAGGGACGGGAGAGACACCGCCTGCAGCCTGAGGACCTTCCCCCAGTACAGGGTGGTGGACGGTCAAAGAGTCGAGCTGGACACCAGCAACCCCCTCGACCGGTGCGTGAGGAGGTGGGTACACGACGTAGAGGCGGGGATGCGTTACCGTGGAGACCCCAGGTACATCGAGGTCAAGTACGAGGACCTCATAGAGAGCGACGAGGAGACTCTGATCCGCGTCTTCGAGTTCCTCGGCGAGCCCTGGGACGAGCAGGTAACCAAGTACTACGAGATAAAGTCCCCCAGCAGGAGCGAGGACAAGATGCCTCAAAACCCGGGGGCAACCAAACCCATCTACAGGACCGCGTACGGGAGATGGCGAAACGAGTTCACGGAAGAGGATAAACGGATGTTCAAGGCCACCGCGGGGGATCTGCTGGTCATGCTTGGCTACGAGGAGAACAATGACTGGTAAAATAAATTAATATTATGATATATTTCAGTAAAGTAATTTAAAAGAAGGTTAAAACGTTAAAGAAATGGATCGTTAATCCTTATTAATAAAATGATTATTAAGACATGATGTCATCAATGTATAGCATAACCACCATGTTTTCGTTACTTAGAATCGATACCAAATAGATATGCATAATCCCTTTATAAATAGAAAACTGCTCCTTGGTCAAGGAGGTAAAAATGAGATGACCTTCATGAGAGAGAGAAAAGCCATTAGCCCTGTGATTGCCACGGTTATCCTGGTGGCTGTCGCCATTACCGTCGCGGTAGACGTTAGCTACTGGATGGGAGGCATCAGCAGCCAGTATACACAGTTCGAGAAGGTAGAGATACAGACCGGCTACGCAACATACGACACCACCAACACCATCTGGACAGTTACTATGGCCATCAAGAACAGCGGTTCAGCTGACGCAACCATAAACATGGTCTTCATGAACGATGTTCCCTGTTTAGCGGCCAACTATCATGTAACCACTGCGAACGTCACAGCAACTCAATGGGGTGTAAGCTTCAAATCTACTGGTGTGACTCTTCAACCTGGTCAGTCCACGACTGTCTACATTTACATAGACAACCCATGCAGCGGAGTATCGGAGCTTGCGTCCCTACGCGCAGGTACCACTGTAAACGTTAAGCTGCACAGCGCGGGCGGCAGGGACTACATCAAGCTGATAAGACTGCCTTAAACCGGCGAGTCCCCCCTTCTCTTCTTTTACTTTAGGAGGATAGACCTTGGAGATACTGAACAGGTTCATTAGGAATAACAAGAAAGCTGGATCGGACGCCGAAGAGAAAGTAGTAATCTCCAAGTGCAAACCCGATTATGAAGTCATATACGAGTACTGGGTAAACGAGCCATACGCCAAGATAAAGATAGTCGCGTCGGAGGAGCTAGGCGAGGGCAACCACTATTTCGTGAACGAAGTTGAGCTCACAGAGATACAATACGACACTTATGAGAGGATAGTGAGAATACTCAGCAAGGAGTTCAAGTCTCCCCAAGGCGAGCACATTGACCCACGGGACTATGTATTCGAGCAGGCCGAGATAATCGCCGAGAAGTACCACAGGAGCCTCGGCAAGTTCAAGATCGAGGAATGGGACCAGATCTTCTACTACGTCGTCAGGGACCTCATCGGCTACGGCCCACTCCAGGCCATCTCGGAAGACCCCGAGATAGAGGACATAAGCTGCAACGGCGTAGACATGCCCATCTACGTATGGCATCGACGTTTCGAGAGCATACCAACAAACATCATGTTCACCAGCCACCAGGCGCTGAACGACTTCATAGTCAAGCTCGCGCACAAGAGCGCCAAGCACATCAGCAGCGCACAGCCGGTGCTGGACGCCATGCTGCCGGAGAAGCACAGGCTCGCCGCCACCTTCATGAAGGAGGTGTCCCTGAAGGGAAGCACCTTCTGTATAAGGAAGTTCAGGGCCGAGCCCTACAGCATAGTGGACCTGATCAAGATAGGGACCCTCAACGAGAGGATCGCCGCCTACTTCTGGTTCATCCTGGAGCATAAGAAGAGCTTCATGATAGTTGGCGGCACAGGCGCAGGGAAGACCAGCATGCTCAACGCCCTCCTCAGCCTGATGAGCCAGAACGACAAGATCGTCACCGTGGAGGAGGTGCCGGAGCTGAGCCCACCCGTATCCAACTGGACGCAGCTACACAGCAGGGAGAGCTTCAACTTCGGCGACGGCCCCAGCGGCAGCATCAACCTCTTCGACCTGATAAAGGTGAGCCTGAGGTACAGACCCGACTACGTAATCGTAGGAGAGATCAGGGGCGAGGAAGCCTATGTTCTTTTCCAGGCGCTCGCGACGGGCCACGGCGGCCTCTGTACGATGCACGCGGACAGCATAGACCGCGTCGTCAAGCGTCTGACCTCGCCGCCGATGAACGTGAGCGAGGTCTACATCCCGTTGATGAACATCGCCCTCTACATACAACGCGTCGAGCTGCCGAACAAGAAGGATGATCTAAACTTCGGGAGAAGGGTCAGAACCGTCTCCGAGATCGCGGAGTTCGACAACTACATCGAGGTGTCCCGCTGGGACCCGAGAAAGGACGTGTTCAACACCTGGTTCAAGGACAGCTTCATACTTCAGCAGATCTCGACTCAGAGCGGCATACCGATGAAGGAGATCATAGAGGAGATAGACAGGCGAGAAAGATTCATAGAGGAAATAGTTGAGAGCGGAGTCAGGAACCAGAGCGAAGTGGCGGAGAAGATACTCTCCTACTACAACAGACAGAGAAACCAGAGGACGAATGGCGAAAAGAAGAGGAAAAAAGAGGAAGTACCTGTCCCGCAGGAAGAGGAAACCGCGGATATCATCGATATGTTGAAGGATACCTCTTCATCGATGCTTGAAGATATAGTTGCTCAACCATCTTCGGAGCATGAGACCGAGTCACATGAGGTTGAAGATGAGCCAGAGGTACCAGAACCAGAGGTTCCAGAGCCAGGACTAACTGAGCCAGAGGTTCCAGAGCCAGGGCTAACAGAGCCAGAGCTCGACGATGAGCCATCCCCACTTAATGATCTAGTCAAAGAGCAAGAGACTGAACTAGACTTCGCGACCAAGGTGCTCTGGGAACTAGCCCAAGACGCTAGCCAGCTTGTGATTGACAAAAAAATGACCGAAGACGCGCCTGGAGTCGACGCGGAGGAGGTGCAGCAAGCATAAAAAACGTCAACTCGGTCGCGCTAATAAGAGACTTCTGCTACGCCTACTTCGGTTGGTTGGGAAGAATACTTTCTGAGATCTTCAAGACATCCGAACATGACTTGGAGGCGGCGTACATGAAGATCCACGCCGAGGTCTACTTCAGCATCGTGGGTTTCCTGTCCATTGTCTCATGTATGGTGCCTCTGGCTTTCCTCACCTACACCATCATGGGCTTCCTAGACGGTGGCGCCCCCTTAGCCATTCAAAGGTTCATGTACGTGCCGATCTCGGCTCTACTCCCCATAGTAATCATAGTATTCGGGATGCTGCTCCCCAAGATGTTCGCCAGCAGCAGGATGGCCAACCTCAAGATAGAGATCCCCTACGCCTCCATGTACATCAGCGTCATGGTGAGCGGCGGCCTCTCACCATTCGAGAGCTTCCTGAGGATGCGACGCATGGACCTGCTGCCAAACATGCAGGACGAGGTCTCACGGATCGAGACCATGGTCATGTCGACCGGCATCGACCCCGTCACCGCCATGGAGCAGGCGGCTAAGGCTGTGGCCCTTAAAGACTATAACGAGCTCCTGCTGGGCTACGCATCCAGCGTCAGGACCGGAGGAGACACGCTGCACTACCTGTTCAACCAGACACACGGGATGTTCAGACGCCTCACGACCACAGTGAGGGCGAAGGGAGAGAGTGCAGCCATGCTTATGGAGACGTACACCATCATCGCCATCCTAGGCGTCCTCGGCATCTTCCTCATATTCGTGGTCGGTCTCAGCCTCCCCACCGCGGGGGTAAGCATCTCCGAGTACCAGTTCTTCCTGTTTAGCTTCATAATCATGCCTTTCATATCTGTGATCTTCATCTACGCGGGGGACGCGTCTCAGTTCAACTACCCCATCTCCAACTGGAAGCCGTACTACGTTTTCGCGGCTATGGTTCCCATCGGGTTGGGCTTGGCGTCGCAGATGGTGTTGCCTGTATTCAGCCCAGGCTTCCTTGTTTTTCCCCCGCTGTTCGACTTCGTTGTGTGGCTCAGGAAGCTTCTCAACTTTGCAGAGGGCACAGAGGCAGCCCTAGGTATGACCTTGACCCTGATCTTCATGTCTATACCGGTGTACATATCGGATCATCTGACAGCTGGCCGGAGCTCAAGCCTGATGGACGGCATCACCCAGTTCCTGAGAGACCTGGTGGAGGTGCGGAAGAGCGGGCTCAGCCCAGAGAAGAGCATAGAGGCGCTCAGCGCCCGCGAATACAGGGGGTTCAGCAGGTATCTTCAGGATATCAGCACGAAGATCAACTGGGGCTACCCCCTCAGGCAGATATACCAGGAGTTCGCCACGAAGGTGAAGAACTGGATCGCCCTGGTGAACATCTACCTGCTCATAGACACGATAGAGGTCGGCGGAGGGACGGAGCAGAGCATCGAGAGCCTAGCCGAGTTCAGCGAGTCAACGAAGCAGCTAGAGGCGGAGAAGAGGGCCGTGCTCATGCCGCTGCTCATAGTGCCATACATAGGGGCGGCGCTGCTCACAGGCACAACCGTAATGTTCCTAGGCTTCTTCTCGGGCTCGAACCTAGGAGTCAGCGTACCCCAGACGATGCTGCTCAAGACCCTCCTGACGCCGTTAGCGATACACTCGTTCACCCTCGGCCTGGTCACTGGGAAGATAGTGTCGGGCAGGGTATCCGCGGGCTTCAAGCACGCGATACTTCTAAGCCTCGTATCCCTCGGAGGCATCTGGGCGGTGTCGAACCTTAACATCACAGGAGGGTTGATATAGTGTCGAGTCAGATAGAGCTCTGTCGCCGGTCATCGCCACAATCATCATATCCGCTGTGGTCCTAGCCATCGGCGGTGGATTATGGTCTTTTGCTCAGGGAGCTTCAACCGTAATTGCAGAAGACTATGTTAACGATACTCTTAGTCTGGTTGATGAGATAACTTAGCGCTTCGTCGTTGAATGGGTGTCTAATAGCAGTGACGGTGACACTCTTACCGTCTGGGTGTACAACTACGGCGGTGTCAAAGTAGTCGTGGATGTCTACGTCGATGACGGAAACAGCGGAAGCATCATGAGCACAGAGATCACCGCCGGAGACTACGCTGAAATAGATGTATCGTTCGCTGGAGACCCCCTTCAAAAGGGGGATGAGGTTTCCATCAAAGTGTATAGCAGGAGGCAGAACGGTGCATACCGCGTGTACTATATATAAACGTAGGAGAGGCGTGTCCTCAATCCTCGGCACTCTGATATTCGTAGGCATACTGTTCACGGCAGTCATACCCATGTACCTCACCATGAACCAAGCCGATGTAATCCTTGAACAAGAGAAACACGAGATCGCCATCCTGGACGAAGACAAAGAGAGAGGAGGTGTCCTTCTATGTATACCCGGACACCAATGACGACTTAGTGGTCGTCATCCAAAACAATTGCCAATGGCGGCCAAGATTGTACGCGTATGGATAAACAATACGATTCACGATACGTCAACTGAACTAGATCCTATGGAGGGCGGAGTTGAAATTGGCCCATATGACGTACCCCTAACCGTGGGAGCTACCTACAATGTTAGGATAACAACAGAGAGAGGCAACGTCTTCGACAGTAGCTCTGGAGACCTTGAATACGATGGCATAAACTGGGTTGTTGAAACCAAGCTCATCAACGTCGTCATCTCCTCTGGCGGCGTTGTTTTCAAGGTGTACCTATACAGGTGGGAAGACCCTGGCGGAGGCTCTCAATGGGTCCAAAAAGATTATGCTCAAGTATGGAAGATCGGAGGCTCAGCCTTCAAACCATTTGAAGTTTCACAATGGGGCAACGGCGAATACAGAGTAGAAGTGAAGAGAGGCTCGAATGTTATCCATGACGAAGACGGGTTAATGATGGAGTGGCCAGACGGCCCTTCAACGTTATGGGTCTACGCTTAAAACCTTTTTAAACATTGTAGAGATGAATATTATAGTTATTTTACATCTAAAATGTAGAAAATATGCCTGATTATAATTGAGAAACGTTGTTTAAACGTATCTTAAAAGCAGATAATAACTTCATAATCTCTTTATTAACTGTCCTGAGGTTAGGTACAGGTCTCATGGAAAATTTGATCATCAGATTCAGGATTAACTCGGGAGCCCTACTCCAAGGTAACAGGATGCCTAGTCAATGCCCCATAAAAAACGGAACTGAGACGGTGTAAGAGCATGCAATACGGAGAAAAATTTAAGCAGACGTCAGCTGGAACAGGTATTCACAGAATCGTTTTACTCTGTTTCCTCTTCGCCTTACTGGCCTTCTCGATACCGGTTCCCGTCGTCAGGGGAGCCACTGTAACCCTGAAGAAGCCGTTTGAGCCGGTCTTCATCAACATGCCAGCCCCCAAGCCATGGGACGATGGGCAGCATGAGCTCACGATCTCGAAGCCATCTGGCAACCAGTACCCAGTTCCGGGTGAGATAAAATGCGGCTTGGAGAAGGGACAGAAGTACCACATATTCCTTGTGGGCGATTTCGTCTTCAACAAGACCCTAGCTGAGTCGTATTTAACCGATTACGACGTCGAGGTGTACGACCCATACATGCGCCTGGTCTCAAGGCACACCGAGTCAGCCGGAAAGCCAGAGCAGGTGGCCACAGGTGGACCCAAGCAGTACTTCATACCTGAGATGGACGGCTCATACACCTTCAGGATATACAACGACCCCAAAGACAGCCAAGGAAACGAGGCCGCAGTTTTCATGCTTATCAAACACATCGAGATGAACACGAAGTATGAAGTCACACTGTACGGCAAGTCCCGCGTGGGTGACTCGTATCCATTTGATTTTAACTACGCGTACGAGTTCGACACACCCAACGATGACTATCAGCTTGTGATCAAGGTCCCGGACCCTGAAGGGGAGACGGGGTACCCGGGCCTAGACATGTACGAGGCCAGGGTGTACCCGATGGCTGATCCATCTGCAGGGGTTGGCCACTACCTGCGGGGTCTCGGTGTGCCGTGGGGGCACCTTCTGTCGGGAGAGAATAACGGCTATTACGGCGGCTACAACACCTCTATCGAGGGCGCCAGCTGGATAGACTACACTGCAAGCTGCGAGTACAGCGGCCAGGACATGGTAGTTACCTTCGGGAAGCCGGTCCACAACGTGACCGAGACAGTGGTAGACGACCCGACAGTGTTCTACTACCTAGTGCTCTTGGCGGAGTACGACTATGGAACCGTCGAGTTCTACCTCAAGACGGACTACAGTCCTTTGAATGTCACCCTGCTGAACCCCGACGTCGTTGGCTACACTGGAGACGAGACAACCATCTACGTGGACGTCGATGCGCACCACAGGGTAGACAGGGTCTGGATGAACTACACGACGGACGACTGGGAGACGGAGGACACGGTTGAGCTAAGGAAGTGCGAGGAAGGATACAAGGGCAACCTACCGAAGTTCAAGCTCAACGACGTAGTAAAGTACAAGGTATCTGCCTCGGATGAAGTCGACAACAAGGGGTCGACACGAGGAGAGTTCGAGGTAAAGAACGAGGTGGACCTGAGCTTCAGCGCTTCACGTGTATCCCTGTATGGCGGCGAGTCGCTTACTATCCTGGGGGCCTCTTCGTTGTCTAACACGGACCATACCCTCAGATTCGTGAGTGGTAGCCGTTCGAAGACGGTGGCAGTGAAAATCAACACAGTCGGGGAGTTTCAGTGCACCTACACTCCAGAGTGGGTGGGCGACTACGAGGTGACTCTCGAGTACGGCGGAGACGCGGTCAACCATGCAGCGGTCTCATACACTAAAGGGTTCACGGTCGAGAAGAGGAGCCTCACGGTGTCAACACGAGTCGACGGAGTCGCTAAAAAAACTCGGCCCTTCGAGTTATCAGGAACGGTGAGCCCAGCCGTCGGTGGTGTCACTGTAAGCTTCATCATCGTGACGCCCACCGGGAGCCTCGTGGAGTCCTGCGGAACCTCGCAGACGGGTTCATTCAGTGTTACCATCGTGCCGGAGGAGCTGGGCTTATGGGAGGTGCTGGCCCAAGTCGAGGCCTCGGAGTTGTACGCGTCGTCCTCAAGCCAGTTGACTAGCTTCGAGGTGGTCAAGCTGACGATCCCAGAGGTCATAATATTGAAGGCCCAGGAGTTCACCGAGCCTCCGCTGTTATACGTGCCGGTGGGGCTGGTAGCCGCTCTAGCGATCGGGGTGGGATTCAAGACCGGGTTCATACAGAACCTGAGGTCTAAGAAAAAGAACGTGAAGGTCGAGGAGATAATCGAGGAGCCGAAAGACACGACGTCCTACCGGCGCCGCAGCAACCGTAAAGGCTAGATGAATCCTTGCGAGAGCCTTATGGAGTCCTCCAGCCCGATCTCCCAGCCCACGGCGCCGACTATGTCTAGGAGATGCACCGGGTTGCTCGTCTTAGGTATCGCCACGACGTTCTCCTGGGAGACGAGCCAGTTGAGCGCCACCTGGGCCTGGGACTTATCGTATTTCTCGGCCAGCCCGTCAAGAACCTTGTTCCCCGGCTTCGCCAGGAGTCCCTTACCGAGAGGGCTGTAGGCGATGAGGGTGCGGCCCTCCGCCTGCATGGAAGAGAGAAGGTCCATCTTGGGCTTCTGGTCGAGGAGGCTGTACTCCACCTGGTTGGCGACCAGGGTGTGGGACTCAAGGCGGCTCTGGGCCTCCCTCATGAGGCTCCGGCTGAAGTTGCTGACGCCGATGAAACGCGTGTACCCCTCGTCGGCGCAGCGCTCCATGGCCATCATGGTCTCCCCGAGGGGGACGTCGGGGTTCGGCCAGTGGACCAGGTACAGGTCGACGTAGTCCAGCCCGAGGCGTCTAAGGCTCTTCTTCATGCTGGCTACTAGGTCGCTGTGGCGGAGGTTGGTGTGCCACACCTTTGTGGTGATGAAGAGGCTGTCCCTAGGGTAGGGCTCTATGGCTTCGCCGACGAGCTCCTCCGCGTGGCCCGCCCCGTAGTACTCGGCGGTGTCGATGTGGGTAAAGCCCAGCTCGACGGCCATCCGTATCGCCGTTACGTTCTCGCTGTCCCAGCGGTGGTCTTCGATCTGTCTGCCTCCCATGCCCCACGTGCCGAGGCCGAGGACCGGTATCTCCACGCCAGGGGCTATCTCGCGGTAGCTCATCAACTGTCTTCATTTTATATGTGTCCTTAGACGGGAAAAGTGTTTTTGGCGGTTGAATGCTAGAAGCTGGCTTCCTCTGGCTCAGGTCCCTGCTCCAGGGACTTGCTATCCGGGACGTAGAGGTAGATGATGGGCATCCTGACTAGGCCGTCGATTAAGGCCATGACGACGAAGGGAGCCAGGTGGCTCACGCTGTCCCACAGCCAGCCGCCCAGTATGCTGGCAGGCACGGCCAACGCGTTGAAGGCCGCGACGCTCAGGGCCGTCATCCTCGCCCTCTGGCTATGGTTCACCATCTCTGCCTCTTGGGCCTGCCATGCCACCCCGGTGCTATCACCTATCCCCATGAGAACCCACGCCAGTACGAGAGCGACGGGGCTCTTCCCGAGCAGCAGGAAGATTGCGGTTGAGACGTACATCACCAGCCGGCCGCCGATGATCATCTTCTTCCTGCCCACGCTGTCCGTGAGTCTGCCCGCAAGGGGCGAAGTGGCTATCTGGGTGAGGCTCCTCGCCGTGACCATGTAGGCGATGACCATGGCAGAGGCGCCGTGGATCACGGCGGCGTAGACCATCCAGAAGGGCCCGGCGAGGCCTATGCTCAGGCTGCCAAGGCTCTTCATTAGGACCCATGACCTTACGCCCTTCTTGGAGAGGACGGTGCCGTAGTCGTCCAGCATGGTCTTGGCGTTGAGGCTTCGCCTTGGCTGGCCGGGCTTCCTGTCGCCGAGGTACCTCCAGACTATTAGCCAGGCGAGCACGAGCAGGGCCGCCTGCGCCACGTATACGGGTCGTATGCCCTCCACCGTCAAGCCGCCGGAGATAGACACTAGTTTACCTCCGATTAGGCCCGCGAAGAGCACAGGTGTGAGTATGAATATGTTGGCCAAGCCGTAGACGGTGCCCCTCTGCTTGTTCCTGATGCTGTTCGCGTACATCGCCGTCCAGGCGGGGGCGATTATTCCGTCGGCGAACCCGGCGAAGACGAAGGCGGGGATGAGCCAGTACAGGGAGCCAGCGATCAAGTAGGTTAACGGGACGAGTAAGCCGATGAAGGCGCCTATCAGGAACAGCTGTTTCCTGTCAAGGCGGTCGGAGAGCCAGCCGGTGAGCATAGCCATGACGGCGGTTAACCCCAGGGAGAGGGATGTGAGCAGGCCCAGCTGAGTCCCCGTGGCGCCGAGGGCGACTATGAATATCGAGTTGTATGGGTTGAGGTTCACCGCGAAGTTGGCGATGCTGGACCGGGCGAAGATAACCTTCAGGTCCTGAGACATCCCTCTGTAGAAGCTCTTTAGTTCCTGTGTCGTCTTCATGGTCTTTTCTGCGCATCCCCGGAACCTTGCTCAGGGTTCGGAGTGGTTCATATGCGACTTGATATTAAACATTCCTTTTTCGAGATCCATATGACACCCCCAGTTTTTTAACAAAACCAGTTAACTAGATGTAAAAAAGAATCCGGTTTTCACTGAATAATGTAACTCACTGTACAAGCTTCTTCATGAACTCCGTGTACTCTTTCCTGTTTATAGTGGCCTTGAACCCGTCTATGACCTGTTTTGCCCCTTCGGCGTCATCAACGAGGAGATCCACCACCGTGACGGCCAAGGCCTTCGCGGGCCATATATACTGTTTCACGGGGTCGACGACCTTGAGGTCTCTGCTGTGGCCGTCGCCCTCGGTGCCGGCCATGCCGATGCTCGTCGTCGGCATTATGCAGCTGAAGTCGCCCATGTCGGTGCTGCCCGTGCTGTGCTCCCTGTGCTTTATCTGGTCTTTGCCGACGAGCCCCTCGCACGAGGCGATGATAATCTTCTCCAGGTTGGGGTCCCGGGTGTAGGGCATGTAGCCGGGGTGGTCGATGATCTCTACCTCGGCTCCCACGGCCATGGCGCCGGCCCTCAGGGCGTTGTTCACCTTCCTGTTGGCGTCCATGACGGCCTCCACGGTCTTGCCGCGGACGTAGCTCTCCATCCTCACGTCGGCGGGCACGTTGTTGACTATCTCGCCTCCCTTGGTGATGATGGGGTGGACCCTTATGGTGTCCTCGTCGCGGAAGGTCTCCCTGTTGGCGTGGATGCCCATGAGGCCAAGAATGGCGGCGTTGAGGGCGTTGATCCCCTTGTCTGGGGCGCCGCCGGCGTGGGACTCCCTGCCTGTGTAGCGTACGAGCTTTCCGACGAAGCCGTTGTTGCTGCCGCCGACGCCTATGAGCTCCTCCTGGTCCATGGCGCTGTGGCTGCCTAAGACGATGTCCACGTCGTCCATGGCGCCCAGCCTGATGAACTCCTGTTTGCCGCCGAAGAACTCCAGCCTGCCCTCCTCGCGGAGCCTGTTCCTGTAATCGATCTCTATGTACTCCTCGGCCGGGACCGCGACCATTACGACCTCGCCGTCCAGGTGCTCCTTCACAGCGTCGAGGCCGTAGCCTGCGCCAAGCATGGCGGCCATCTGGCTGTGGTGGCCGCAGGCGTGGACGTTCCCTGTGGCCGGATGAGCCTCGGGGTGCACCGGGATGTGGAGGGCGTCAAGCTCACCCACTATGCCGATGGAGGGCCTAGAGCCGTCTCCCTTTAGGTAGGCCTTGCTGCCCGTTATGGCTATGCCTTTCTCGTAGCGCCAGCCCGCCGCCTCGTACTTCTTCTCTGTGAGCTCGGCTGTCTTGAACTCCTTGAACCCGAGCTCGGGGTACTTCCATATCGCGGTCGCGTACTCGATGATCTCGTCCGCCCTGCGGTCGATCTCCTCGAGCACCTTCTCTCTGAGGGTTGCCTTATCCATGAACATCGTCTATTAAACGGCTTCACGGCGATTTAAGACAATAGGTAACCATGTGTTATGCAGCGGATCTATGATTAATTCTAGATTTCTATCCTCTTCTTCACCATGCTGTAGACCGTGTCCGTCAGGTAGCCGCCGAGCACGACTCCAGACACGAAGGCCAAGACGTACATCAACGTGAAAACCTCCACCGGGAACCCCAACCTGAGGAAGAACTGGAGATAGGCGACGTTGCTGGCGGCTGACAAGCCACATCCCAAGCACAGTCCCATCCTAGAATCGTATCCGAAGAATATGGCGGCTGCGTCGAGGACCAGCCCCTGGACGCCGCTCATGATGATCACCGAGAAGCCGTGGAAGCTGAAGAGAACCGCCTCAACCAGCCCCTTCACGGTCCCCGTGGCGGCCGCGGAGCCTCTCCTCCTCACCAGCATCATGGTCAGAGCGGCGGGGAAGACGTGGAAGCCTGCGAGGATCTGGCCTGTGCCCAGCGGGATGGCCGGGAAGGTTTTCAGGTAGTTGCCTAGGTGGCCCACGGGTACGCTCAGGACGGCTCCGAGGGCGCTGAACACCACGATGATGGCGATCTCTCTCGTCTCGAACCTCAAATCATATAACTTCGATTAAGACCTTGATATCATTATCCTCCCTTAACATCGAGGTGGATTTGTTTCTCCCAGAACGAATATTTACCAGCATCGTGTAAATTGGTTGAATCAGTAGAGGCGCACATGATTGAAGCTGCTAGAGTACGAGGCGAAGGAATACTTCAGGAGACACGGAATACCGACACCCCAGGGCAGGATGGTCACCACGCCCCGGGAAGCCCGCGACTACACTACAGGCCTCGGTAAGCCCGTCGTGATCAAGGCGCAGCTCCCGGTCGGCGGCAGAGGCAAGGCCGGGGGAGTCAGGTTCGCGGACACCCCGGAGGAAGCCGCAGAGGCGGCTGACGCGCTGCTGGGGATGAGGATAAAGGGTCTCACGGTGGAGAAGCTATACGTCGAGGAGAAGCTGAGCATAGTCAACGAGATCTACCTGGGTGTCACGGTGGACCGCCGCAACAAGGCGTACGTGGTACTGGCCTCAAGCGAGGGAGGCATGGACATCGAGGAGGTCGCCGCCAAGACACCGGAAAGGATCGTGCGGCACCTGGTGGACCCAGTGCATGGGCTGAGGAGCTACCACGCCAACCTCGTCGCGAAGAGGCTCGGATACGGAGGCAGGAAGATGCTTCAGTTCGTGGCGGTGGTCGAGAGCCTCTACGAGCTGGCGTTGGAGATGGACGCCGAGCTCACCGAGATAAACCCGTTGGCGGAGGTGAAGGATGGGTTCATGGCAGTCGACGCCAGGCTCAACGTCGACAACAATGCCCTGTTCCGGCACAGGGAGCTTGAGGAGAGGCTCCTGGAAAGCTACCGGGGGGAGCTCACGGAGAGGGAGATGGAGGCCAGGTCCCAGGGCCTGACCTACGTGGAGCTCGACGGCGACATAGGCATCATCGGGAACGGCGCCGGCCTCACCATGGCTACCCTGGACACCGTGATGCTTCACGGCGGCAGAGCCGCCAACTTCCTGGACCTGGGGGGAGGCGCCACCCCTGAGCGCATAGGCGAGGCAGCCAAGTTCGTGCTGAGCGATGAGAGGACCAAGGCGCTCCTCGTGAACGTCCTGGGCGGCATAACCCGGTGCGACCACATAGCCGAGGGCGTCGTGGCGGCGCGGAGAGAGGTGGCCGTCGAGAAGCCCGTGGTGGTCCGCATGATGGGCACAAACGAGGAGGAGGGCAGGAAGATACTGAAGGAGGCTGGGATCGAGACCCTGGGCTCCATGGAGGAGGCGGCGGAGCTGGCGGTGAAGCTGGCGGAGGCGAGCTAGGTGACGCGGTTCATAGACAAGGACACCAGAGTCCTGGTGCAGGGCATGACGGGCAGCCAGGGGGCCTTCCACACGCGTCTCATGAGGGAGTACGGCACCATGATCGTGGCGGGGACGGTGCCCGGCCGAGGCGGGCAGACCATCGAGGGACTCCCCGTCTACGACACAGTGGTAGAAGCGAAGGAGAGCCACGGCGTCGACGCCAGCATAATCTTCGTGCCGGCGCCCAACGCGTTGGACGCGGCGCTCGAGAGCGTGGAGGCGGGCCTCGATCCCGTGGTGGTCATCACCGAGGGCATGCCCGTCAGGGACAGCATAGAGCTCATGGCCAGGGCCAGGCTGAGCGGCACCACCGTCGTGGGGCCCAACACGCCTGGGCTCATCAAGGTCGGGGAGTGTAAGATGGGCATAATGCCGGCCCAGGTCTTCAAGAAGGGCGAGGTGGGGGTCATCAGCCGCAGCGGCACCCTGTTCTACGAGGTCGCCGCCCACATCACCCGTGTGGGCCTCGGGCAGAGCACGTGCGTGGGCCTGGGCGGGGACCCCGTCGTGGGCCTCGACTACGTGGACGTGCTCCGTTGGTTCGAGGAGGACCCCGAGACCGAGGCCGTCGCCCTGATAGGGGAGATCGGTGGAGACGCGGAGGAGCGGGCCGCCGCGTTCATCGGGGACGGCGGCTTCACCAAGCCGGTGGCTGCGTACGTCGCAGGCAGGGCCGCTGTGCCCGGTAAAAGGATGGGCCACGCCGGCGCCATCATCCAGGGAAGCATGGGGACGGCTGAGAGCAAGATGAACGCCCTGAGGGACGCCGGGGTGGCCGTGGGCGAGCTTCCGGGGCAGGTCGCGGAGTCCTTAAAGGAACTCCTCTAGTCCTCCCCAAGCGCCACTAAGAGTCTTTCAAGCATCCTATAGGTCAGCCCCCAGACGACGTCTTCCCCCACCTTGAACACTGGGCTGTCCCAGCCCTTCACCACGGCCTGAGACCGTGTCTTCTCCAGCTCCTTCACGCGGGTCCACGTGTACTTTGTGAGTTCGTAGTTCAGCGTGATGGTGGGGTTTTCCTCGTAGAGGTAGAGTATGGGCTGGACCGAGAAGGTGTCCCTCACCCAGGAGAAGAGGGGCTCCAAGTATCCCAGGGGCTCATGGCCCCTGAGGTCGATGCTCGTCTCCTCCATGACCTCCCTGACGGCGGTGTCCACGAGGCTCGTGTCCTGAGAACCCCTTTTCCCCCCGGGAAACGCCATGTCCCCGCTCCACGGGTCCCCCTCGACCTCGGCTCTCTTGACGAGAAACACCTCCAGGCCGTCGTCGACGGGCCTCATCAGTATGGCTACCGCTGCGTTCGCGTTCTCGTCCGGGCTTTCCTTTAGGCGCCTCCTGAGCCTGTCCATGTCTTTCATGGGGTGCAACCGGTTCTCCGTCAAATTGGTGACTCAATCCGTCTAAAATGTTATGATTCGCCTCAGGGGGAAGATAAGGTTATCAACGAAACCTCGGTCACTTACGTCGTGTCCGGAAGACCGTGTAAGAATACTTTTATGAGGTACTGCTACATTGGTAAATGGATTTAGCCTAGACTAAACTGAGATGATGGGTTTGGCAGATAGAGACGATGTCCCCAATCCTTGGGAGCAGAAGGATCACCAGATGGAGTTAATCAAGAAACGCATGAGCTCCATCAAGCACAAGATCGCCGTCATAAGCGGGAAAGGCGGGGTAGGGAAGAGCCTCGTCACCGTCAACCTCGCGACGGGGCTCGCCGTCAACAGCCGAGACAAGAGGGTTGCCATACTGGACGCCGACCTCACAGGGCCATGCGTACCCAAGATGATGGGCCTCAAGGGGGAGAGGCTGGGCGCGGGCCCGGCCGGCATCTCCCCAGTCACGGGGCCCGAGGGGGTCGGAGTCGTCTCCATGGACTTCCTGTTACCAGACGACGAGTCCCCGGTGATCTGGAGGGGCCCCCTGAAGATGGGCGCCATACGCCAGTTCCTCGGCGAGGTGGCGTGGGGCCCGCTGGACTACCTCTTGGTCGATCTTCCCCCTGGGACAGGCGACGAGAGCCTCAGCATTCTGCAGCTTCTACCGGAGATGGCCGGCGTTATCATAGTCACCATCCCTAGCGAGGTCAGCCAGGCTGTAGTCAAGAAGGCGGTCACCTTTGCACGCAAGATGGATGTACCGGTGTTCGGCATAATCGAGAACATGGCGGGGCTGGTCTGCCCCCACTGCGGCGAGACCATCGAGGTGTTCAGCGAGGGAGGAGGCGCCAAAGTTGCCAAGGAGATGGGTGTCGAGCTCCTCGGAAGCATACCCATCGACCCTAGGGTATCGATGGACAGCGACGAGGGAACCCCGTTCATACTCAGGCACCCTGATTCTCCTGCAGCCGAGTCGTTCAGAAAAGTAGTCGAAAAGATAGAGAAAAAGGTGAAACGTGAATGAAGGTAGCGGTATCCTCCACCGGGAGTAGCTTCGAGAGCGCCGTGGACCCGAGGTTCGGGCGCTGCAGCGTCTTCCTCATTGTGGACACGGAAACGATGAAGTATCAGGCAGTACCCAACTCCAGCATAGGGGCAGCCCACGGCGCCGGCATAGGCGCAGCTCAGAGCGTGGCCCAGCATGGAGTGAAAGCCGTCCTCACGGGCCACGTCGGCCCCAACGCCCACATGGCGCTCAGCCAAGCGGGGATAAGTGTGTACACGGGCGCGGCGGGCACCGTGGAGGCGGCGGTGAACCAGTTCAAGTCGGGCGCCCTCAGGGAAGCCTCAAGCCCCACCGTGGGAGGCCACTTCGGCCAAGGCGGAGGACGGGGGATGGGACAGGGGCGAGGAAGGAGAGGAGAGTAAACCCACACAAAGGAAACGTGATGAGAAATGGTGAAGATAGTCATACCCGTAGCGGATAAGGAGGCCAAGAGCCTCTCGGCTCACTTCGGCAGAGCACCGTACTTCGCGTGGTTCCAGATGGAAGACGGGGAGGTGGTGGACAGCGGCGTGACGCCCAACGACAGCAGCCACTTCGGCGGCAGGGGGCTCCCGCCTGAGAGGATGATGGCCATGGGGGCCGACGTCGTCATATCGAGCGGCATGGGCCAGAAAGCCATCCAGATGTTCCAGAGCAGCACCGTCGCCGTCCTCCAGGCCCGCAGCCAGGACGTGGCGCAGAGCATAGAGGACTTCGTCGAGGGCCGCCTCGCGGAGCTCACGGAGGGCTGCCTCCACGCCCACGAACACGAGCACTAGATCAACATGAAAGTAGTGGTCGCGAGCGGCAAGGGCGGCACCGGCAAGACGAGCGTAGCAGTGAACCTCGCCCTCTCCGTGGGCGCGGATCAGGTGCTGGACTGTGACGTCGAGGAACCCAACGTACACATATTCCTGAAACTAGGGGAAAAGGAGTCCCATCCAGTGGAGCTTCTCGTGCCGAGGATCATAGAGGAGAAATGTACCCACTGCAGGAAATGCGCCGAGTTCTGCCAGTACAACGCTCTCTTCGTAGCCGGAGAAACCGCGATGGTCTTCCCCGAGCTTTGCCACAGCTGCGGAGGATGCAGGCTGGTATGCCCAGAGGAGGCCATCGAGGAGGTAACCCGGATGATCGGAAAGATATTCAAGGGGCAGGCAGACGGAGTCGAGCTGGTCTACGGTGAACTCAACATAGGCGAGCCCCTCGCCGTCCCCATAATCTCGAAGGTCAAGGAACAGGCCAAGGAGGAGGGGCTGGTCATACTCGACGCCCCCCCGGGCTCAGCGTGTCCCGTCGTGGAGTCCGTGCACGGCAGCGACTTCTGCCTGCTGGTGACGGAGCCCACCCCCTTCGGTCTGCACGACCTGAAGGTGGCGACGGAGGTGGTCAAGCAGCTGGGCGTCCCCCTGGGCGTGGTCGTGAACTTCGCCGGCGTAGGGGACAGAGGCGTATACGAGTTCTGCGAGGAGCAGGGCATACCCGTGCTCATGGAGATACCCTTCGACAGAAGGATAGCGGAGCTCTACTCCAGGGGCGTGCCCTTCACCGAAGAGATGACCGAGTGGAGGGAAAGGTTCCAGGCGCTCCTGGAGACCATGGAGGTGCTAGCCAAGTGAAGCAGCTGACCATACTAAGCGGCAAGGGAGGGACAGGGAAAACCACCATAACCGCATGCTTCGCCGCCCTCTCGGAGAACGCGGTCTTCGCCGACTGCGACGTGGACGCGAGCAACCTCCACCTGCTCCTGAACCCGGAGGTGAAAGAGACCGTCGAGTTCAAGGGCCTGAAGCAGGCCGTCATAGACCCGGAGAAGTGCACGAGGTGCGGCCATTGCGTGGAGCTATGCAGGTTCGACGCCATAGAGGAGTACCGCGTAAACCCCATACACTGCGAGGGCTGCAAGGTCTGCGTCGTGAACTGCCCCGCCGAGGCGATAGACTTCGTCGACAGGGTCTGCGGCCACGCGTACATCAGCGAGACCCGCTATGGCCCCATGAGCCACGCCCGCCTCACCCCCGGCATGGAGAACAGCGGTAAACTTGTCACCCTGGTCCGCCAGAACGCGCAGAGGCTGGCCGAGGAGAACGGCTGCGACCTGGTGCTCGTGGACGGCCCGCCCGGGATAGGCTGCCCGGCGATAGCCAGCCTCTCCAACGTGGAGGCTTCCCTTATCGTGGTGGAGCCGACGCTGTCAGGTATCCACGACCTCAAGCGCGCCCTGGAGCTCCTCCGCCACTTCGAGGTGGAGCCCCTGGTGTGCGTCAACAAGCACGACCTGAACACCGAAAACACGGACGAGATCACTGGGTTCTGCGAAGAGAACGGCATAGCAATGGTTGGTTGTGTTCCTTTCGACCCAGAGGTCACCAAGGCGATGGTTCAGGGGGAGCCGGTCGTCGAGTACAGACCCGAATCACTTGCTAGTGCCGCCATAAGAAAGGCTTGGGCCGAAACCCGGACATACCTGGGCGTCTAGAGGCTCTTCACCCAGTTCTCCACTACTTCTTTGACCTTCGCCCCGGGCTCAGCCTTCTCTACACGTATCTCTATGGTCTCCAGGATGTTCGTGGCCCCTGGCCCTATGTCCCCGGATATTATCACGTCTACCTGGTTTTCCTTCAGCGTTCTGGCGGCCACTGGGCCCGCTCCTTGGCTCATCTCGGCCGCCTTGTTCTTAACTACCTTGACGTCACGTATCTTGTCGTCTTGGATGGTTACGATGGTGAAAGTGGGCGCCCGCGAGAAGGTGTCGGCTACTCTGTCTCTCAGCCCTTTCTCTCCCTTGGAGGGTACCGCTATCTTCATCTCGATCACAAAAAAGGGGTTTGGGTCTAGTCTGTTTCCTCGGAGCTGAGCTCCTCTAGGCGCTTCCTGATGGCCGCCAGCTCCTGCTCCAGGTACTTCGTCTGGTCCTGGAGGAAGCTGCGCTCATCGGGCACCGGGGCCGCCGAGGCGTCGGCCGGGGCCACCGGGACGACGCCTTGGTAGTCGGGGTTGCTCCACCACCACCTAGGTAGCCAGGGGAACCTGGCGCACTTGGTGGGGTCGCCCGCGTACCCGTATCCTCTGCCATAGCCGAGACCGTATCCGCGGCCGTAGACCCGGCCTGGCCTCTGCCACGGAGGGTGGTCTCTGAAGGGCCCGTTTCCGGGGCATCTTCCTCTGTATCCCATATCGTTCACCTTTCTGTGCATAGACACAGATTCATTGTGTGCATATGCACGGAAATATATAAATATTGTGATAATGCACAGAATAGTGTATGATGCGTGGAAGACGGCGACGAGGACGCTACGGAAGGATGCCACTACCGGTGAAGATAGGGCACACAGCGAAGATCACCGGGTTCAGACCGGAGCCAGAGGAGCACGGCACACCCATACCCCTCGAACACGCAGAGCTTGAGGTGCTGCGGCTCCTCGACCTCGAGGACCTGTCACAGGAGGAGGCGGGGGACAGGATGGGCGTCAGCAGGGGCACAGTCTGGAGGCTGCAGAAGAGGGCGAGGACGAAGGTGGCGCGGGCGCTGATCGAGGGCAGGAGACTGGTGATGACGGAGCTGGAGTAGTAGCCGTTAAACACACATTTTTGCTCGTTCACTAAAAATTAAAATACCTATGACTTGACTACATATCAGGGGTTTACTATGGTAAGAGTAATACCAGGTGTAGAGGTAAAAGTCGTTAAGGAGATAATCCCATCGCCAGCTTACCCCTCAGGCACCGTCGCCATCATAGGGACGGCCGAGAAGGGACCCGAGTTGACGCCGGTCCACTTGGGCAGCTGGAGAGAGTTCGCTGACACATACGGCGCAGGCACAGGCTTCACATTGACGCTCAACGCAAAGCAGTGCTTCCAGAACGGAGTCTTCGAGGTAGTCGCGACGAGGATCGTCGGCAAGGGCGGAGAATACGCAAAGGCCACCCTCAAGGACGGGGAGAAGGGTGACGCCGTCGAGCTGACCGCGAAGTCGATCGGCGATGCCGGAAACGAAGTCAAGTTCCAGGTCGAGGATGGCTCCACCGAGAACACGGTGAGGGTCCTCGTGAGCGACGGCGTGACCTTCGAGGTCTTCGATGGCCTCGACATGAACACGAGGTCGGACAAGTACTTGGTCAAGGTGCTCAGCGCCCAGTCTCAGCTGGTCGACGCCAAGGCGCTTAAGTCCAAGAACCTGCCGGCCAAGGTCGAAAGCATCCTCAAAGGCGGCAAGCCGCCGGGGGACCCGGACGTCTCGTCGTTCGAGGAGGCCATGGAGATGCTGGAGGCCGAGCCCGAGGTCGAGATGGTCTACGCGTGCGAGTCCTCTGACCCCAAGGTCCACGCCCTCGTGGAGGCTCACTGCGCCAACATGAGCGGCGAGGCCATGGGAAGGATAGGCATCGGCAGCGTAGCGCCCGGAGAGGACATCAACGACATCATCAAGAGGACGGAGGCCCTCGCCAGCGACAGGTTCATCATCGTGGCGCCCTACGGCGTCTCGGGGGCCGTCGCGGGGCTCATAGGCAACCTAGACTACTACCAGTCACCGACCTTCAAGCCGCTCAGGGGCGTATCCGAGATCGAGGCGGCGTACACACCCAGCAAGCTAAGGCAGCTACTGAACGCAGGCATACTACCGCTACGAGCCCAGCGCGGCAGGGGCATCATAGTCGTCAAGGGCATCACCACCAGCAAGGAGCAGATCAGCGTCATCAGGACCAGCGACCACGCGGTAAGGCTCGTCAAAGCCATCGGAGACCAGTTCATCGGCACACTGAACAACGCCACGGGCAGATCAGCCTTGAAGGAGAAGCTGACAGAGGTACTACTCCAGATGGAGAAGGAGGGAGCCATCGTCCCCAGCACGGACGGCACAGAGCCGGCCTTCTTGGTGGACGTGTACAGCTCCCAGCTAGACTTCGCACAGGGCATCGTGCGTGTAGACCTGGCTGTACGACCGGTACGGGCCATCGACTACATATACGCGACGGTGACCGTGCAGGCGTAGGAGGCGATGTAGATGTCACTAATGTTAGTGTCAGCGGCGAAGAGCACGGTAACCATCGACGGAGACGTCGTGGACGGGATACAGAGCATCGACTTCAAGGTACGGAGAAGGCAGGCCGACGTGGAGAGCATCGGCTGGGACGAGCGCATCGGCGTCGAGTCGGGCCAGGTCATCGTAACGGGCACCCTGAGGGTCAGCAGCATGTACAAGAAGCTGGACGATCTGCTGTACATGCCTGTCCCGCTCAGCTTCAACATGGTGGCTGAGCTCAACAAGGGCGACGACCTGGTCAAGAAGATCACGTTCGACGAGTGCTACCTCGACGACAAGAGCTTCGAGATGACGGCCAACGGCGTAGGGTTAACCGTATACAACTTCACCGCTACACGAGTGAGAGAGGAGTAAGGGCGAGGTCATAGGTAAGGCATGAGCGGCGCAAGGCGACTCACCAAGGAGGACATCCTGAAGGGCAAGGAGAGGCATGAGCCCATCTTCGTCGACGACTACGACGCGGAGGTGGTCATCAGGCCCCTCACAGACGGGGAGCTCACAGAGATATTCAATCTCATCGGCAGCGTCCCCCTGAACCCGGACGGGTCGCCGGACATCACCAAGATGGACGTCAACAAGAACTTCGAGGCGTTGCGGCTGGCGACCTCCCTGGGCATGGTGGAGCCCAAGCTGTCGCTTGAGGAGGTCGGGGACATGAAGTTCGGTGTACCGGAGTACATCGGCACCAAGGTCCTCGAGCTCAGCGGCGTCACCAGCCCGGAGGACGCTAAAAAAAAAGCCTAGAGATCGAGGGGCTGGCGAAGAGCCCGGAGGGGCTTGAGCTCGCCGCTCTATGCCTCGACTACGGCTACAAGCTGGCCCCCCAGCCGGGGGACCTCACCCGAGACCAGATCAATTTCCTTATTTTTTCACTTTCCCATAGGTTGAAACAGGTTGGCTACCAGAGGCCGGTCGAGGAAGGGGTCACAAGGATAATATTCGAGTGATGAGGTGGCTGCATTGACGGGCGTCGAGAACCTTGTGAAACGGATATACTCCATGAGCGAGGCCAGCCCGGTGAACGCCGCCCTCGAGAAACAGGCACAGTCGGTGCTCGCCCTCCACAGGGATGGTTTAGGGGCCTACAGGTACGGCTTCCTCACCCTCGTCGAGAGGGTGATAACCACCCTCCGGAGGATGAGCACCCTCCAGGTCACTTCCTTCGCCGAGGAGCCTGTCATGCCGTCGCTCCCGTCCGGAGCCGTGGAGATGGGGTGGGCGACGACACGCGTTGCTCCAGTCCCTGAGCCTATAAGCGTAAGGTTGACTCGGGAGACCCCCTCGATAGGCGTCGTCATACGGCGGATGATCAGGCGGCTGCGGGGTCGCAGGGAGCCGGTGGAGCAGCCGTCGCCTCCGTTTGAGAAGGTGAAGGTAGTCGAGGAGGTCGTCACGGAGGAAGGCAGGCCGCGGCGGATCCCACCGGGGCCGAAGCAGATCGTCTCTATTCCTGAGATCAAGGAACGCGTGGTGGCGAAAGTGCCTCCTCTGTTCACTCATCCCACGGAGCCTGAGAAGCCTGAACGTCTCTTAACCAGATATCCAGTAGACTTGAAGCTAAAAGAAACCGTTCCACCGAAGTTAGAGAGACCTGCTACGACGATCCCCAGGGTGAGGCTCCCAGAGGAGCCGTGGAGGCCCACACCCAAGGTGGCCCGGGTCTCAGAGATGGGTAAACGCGTCGCCGTGATGGCGGCGGCGAGGCAGGCGGCGCCGCCGGTGCAGCTTCAGGCGAGCGTCGTGGAGACCATGGTGGAGACGAAGGCCACGGTCAGAGACACCATCGTGGACAGGGTGGAGGGAGGAAAGCGTCGAGCCGCGCCTCTCAAGTGGAGCCCCGTGGTCATAGAGGCCATAGGGATGCCCAGCGCGGTGAGGGAGGAGCCGAAGGCTCCGTCTCCCGGCGTCCCCGTGCCCATCCGCGCGCTCGTCGGGTTCCCCAAGGTCACCGAGACCGTGGAGCCCACCGACTCGGTGCTGGAGAGAGAGACCGAGAGCAGGGCCGCGCAGGTGGCTTCACAGATGAGCCAGATGTCCAAAGGGGTGGCCGAACGGGTGGCCCAAGTATACCGTAGAGGCGTCATCGAGAAGCTGCCCCCGGCTGAGAGGCTCAAGGGGGACGCCGTCTCGCAGGCACCGGTCCTCAACGAGGAGAAGACGAGGAGAGTGGCCGCCATGGCCGTGACCCTGCAGAAAGCCGAGGCCATGGAGGGGGTGCAGAGGGAGAGGGCGCGAGAGCTGCGTCGCCTCCCAGCCATGCTTGAGCTCACCCTGGCGGGCGCGCAGATCGCGGCCGCGTCGAGAGAGGCAGGCACAACCTTCTCAGAGGCCTTGAGGAAGATGACCGACTCGGTTCCCAAGATGGCGGCGGCTGGGGCCCGTGCGACGGGTCTGGCACCCACAACCAAGATCCCGGGGGTCCCCGACTCGACGGTTTCATTAGATCATATAAAGGGCATCGGGGCGGCGATGGATCACGCGGGGTCTACAGTGTCTGACTCCCTCAAAAACATGGTCGTAGACCTAAAGGACGGGTTGGTGGGAGATCATCTGCTGGACAAGGGTCTGGATGGGTTGGAGGACGGTCTGCTGGACAAGGGTCTAGACGGGTTGATGAAGGACGGTCTTCTGGGCAAGGGTCTAGACGGGTTGATGAAGGACGGGCTGATCGGGGATCATCTGCTGGGCAAGGGTCTAGGCGGGTTGATGAAGGATGGGCTTCTGGCCAAGGGTCTGGATGGGTTGGAGGACGGTCTGCTGGACAAGGGTCTAGGCGGGTTGATGAAGGATGGGCTGCTTGACTCGCTCGATGGGCTAATAGGCAACCGCGTTCTGGAGAGGATGCCCCTTGAAGGCGTGCCCCCCATCCCCGGTATGAGGCTCCACGAGGTTCTCCCAGCCTTGACGAGGCAGACGGTGCAGCAGCCGTCGACGCCGCGGCGGGTCGAGGCGCGTCCAAGGCCCTCGTACGAGAGGCCCAAGCCGATAGAGGTAAAGCTTGAAACCAGCTTAGATGACATTGATCTCAAGGAGCTGGAGAGAAGGTTGGCGCGCATCCTCAAGGACGAGGCGCGCAGGTATGGTGTCTACTGATGAGCATAGAGCTGGATAAGATCAAGCTGATAAGGCATGACAGGGCGGAGGGCAAGACAAAGGTCCTCAACAGCGTCTTCAACTTGAACGTGTCCGAGAAGCGTGAGATCGTCGAGCACCGCATCCCAGGGATGGAGGGAGGTGTCCTCCAGGACATGGGGAGGAGCCCAGTCAGGATAGACTTCGACGGAATGGTGTACGGGAAGGACGCCAAGGAAGTGTTGAAGGAGCTCAGAGCCAGGTTCAAGGCCGGGAAGCCGATGCCGTTTACCTCGGACCTCACGGCGGTGACCGACATCACGCAGGTCATCATCGAGGACCTAGATATCTTTGATGTCAGCGGCTCGCCCCAGAACTACAAGTACAGAATCAAGCTTCGTGAGTATATTCCTCCTAAGAAGAAGGACGACCCCGCGCCGAGCCAAGACGCGGATGCTAAGAAGTCCGTGGATCAAAAGGCCGATGACGCAAAGAATAATGTTGACGCCGGGGACTCCGAAGCCCAATCACAAGCAGGTGATGATCAGCAGGGAGATACAGCTGACTCCGATGCCTCGCAGTCTCAGGACGATCAGCAGGGCGACGCATCTGACACTCAATCACAAGCAGATGGTGAGACAGCTGACTCCGATGCCTCGCAGTCTCAAGACGATCAGCAGGGAGACACGGGGGGAGACACAGGCTCTTCACAGCAGCCCCAAGACGACCAACAACCAGGCCCGCAGACCGACCAGCAACCACAGGGCTCACAGACAGAGGATCATCCAGCGTCAGGTACTGATGATCAAGCACCAGGAACAGACGACCAGGCCCCAAGCAGCGGAGACACTGGTGACGCACCCACCTTATCGACACAGCAGCCATCTGGCACAGACTCACAGCCAAGCGGAGGCGGGGACGCCCCTGCATCATCCACTGAAGACCCCAATACAGGCAGTGGTGGAGAAGACGCTCCCTCATCGAGCACCGGTGAACAGCAGAATGACGGCACACGGGGCATCGGGCAGTCGACTGGGGGTGGCCGACTAGGAACCGTGGGCATCGTGAATCCCGAAGAGGAAGACGAAGAGGAAGACGAAGAGGAAGAGCAGCCTGTACAGCGTTGATAAGCTGACCCAAGTCGCAGATACTTTTTATACTTAAAACAAATGGTTCTTTTTTTCGGACTGACGCATTTCATATATACTCGGAGACTCAATGAGAACTTGAAACTTCGATGCCGTTTGCTCCTAGTCCCGGGGTCCTAAAACCCAGCTACAAGATACAGATCGAAGGAACAACGCTTGATACCGAGAAAGAGTACCCCGTGAAAAGCATCCGGGTAAACCAAGACATGGCTATCCCCGCCCACAGCTGCGAGATCGTCTTCGGGTTGAGCGACGAGACGACGGAGATCGAGAAAGGAAAGGAGATAACGGTCGAGATGGGCTACGAGGATTCACTCGTGAAGGTCTTCGAGGGCCCCATCGACAAAAACAACCCGGGCATCTCGGAGATAAGAGTCGTGGCGATGAGCCCCGCTGTTAAGCTTCTTCTATCCAGGAGTAACCGGGTCTTCTCAGATCTGTCGGCGGGAGACATAGCTAGACTTCTCGCTGATGCTTCAGGGTTACAGTCGTCGACGTCCCCTGGCGCAAATCTACACGCTTACTACATGGACAGCAGCAAGAACGCGTATGAACACATCAGGGAACTCGCCGTGAAATCCGGGTTCAACTTCTACATGACGTCAGATAACAAATTATTCTTCGGTAAAGACAGTGAAGGCGATTCATATACGCTGGAGTACGGTGTCAACATAATCCAGGCAGACGCCCACGAGGATTTTCAAGCGGCGAGCAACGTAAGGGTGGTCGGGGAGACATTTGTAGAGCATTTCATGAAAGAACAGTATTCAGCGGAAAACGATGAAAAACTCAAAGACGTGAAAGAGCACTTGCGCATGGATGCCGAGTTCGTTGTACATGACGCCAGCGTAAAAAACGAGGAAACGGCGGAAGGCATGGCGAAGGGTCTGAATGAAAACATCAAGAAAACGCTCTCCGGGACGTTCAAGATCATAGGCGACGCCGAGATAAAGCTGGGAGACGAGATTCAGGTCTCAGGCATGAAGCACTCGAAGATGAACGGAGATTTCCAGGTCAGGAGCGTCGAGCACTATATAAGCAAGGCCGCTGGATTCACGACTCTAATCGGCTGGAGAGAGAAATGATGTCGGGAATGGTTGAGGTAATCAGGAAAATCGTGGAGGCAGAGATAAGGAAGATATACGTGACGGAGGTGGGGGTGGTGACGAACGTATTCCCCGGCCCCGACGACTTCTACCGGTGCCACGTGAAGCTGCTCAGCAGAGGCGTAGTTGCTAAAGATGGCGACATAGAGCTGCGCGACATCCCCATCGCGACGCAGCAGATCGGGTTAGTGAACATACCCAACATCAATGACCTCGTCCTCGTCTCCTTCTTGAACGGGGATCTACAGGCCCCCGTGATAATTGGCCGATTATATAATGATACGCAGAAGCCTCCAGCCAACGAGATCGACGAGTTCGTCTACGTCGCGCCGGAAAGAACGGGCAACGCTGAAAACGCCCGGAGAGTCTATGTGGAGTTCCCCAGCGGGATAAAGCTGACGATGACAGAGGATATCGTGAACCTGGAGGCCGGGAAGACCATTTTGACGATAAACAGAGACGGGAACGTGGAGATCGAGTGCAATGAAGCCGTCTCGATTACGGCGACCGGCGACATGACCTTCAAGGCGGACACGATTACCATGGAGAGCGAGAAGGCCATGAAGTTCAAAGCGGAAAAAACCAAGATGGAAACCACGCTGGACATGGAGTTCAAGGCGGGGACGAAGACAACGATAAAAGGAGAGACCGGGGTCTCGATGACGAGCAGCACAACCATGGACTTCAAAGGCGCGACGGGGGTCAAGATGGAGAGCGACACGACGGTGGAGATAAAAGCCGGCCTGACAGCGAACATCGAGGCAACCGCACCGTTAACGCTAAAGGGAGCACAAGTCAATATAAACTAACAAACGGTGTGCATTCATTGAGGGGGGAGAAGCGTCTGAGAAAAGCGCCGCCACGGAGTACACACTGTCATGCAGCGACCCCCCAGACTAGATATTTTAGTGTAATATGGTGAGTACATGTCCAAGGAAGAGCTCAGGAGAGACCTGAAACTGGTCGAACTGGATCTAGGCTACGACCTCACATCGAGCCCGAGAGGCGACCTCGAGATCATCGGCGAGGAATACAACCTCGCCCAAGCCATCATCCTGAGGCTCAGGACCATGGAGGGCGAGCTCAGCGAACTCGGCCTCTCCAGCTACGGCTCGAGGCTCCACGAACTCATCGGCGAGGTGAACAACGAGAACACCAGACAGCTGGCTCGTAACTACGCCTACGAGTGCGTGTCCCAGGACGCGAGGGTCAGACGGATAGCGGACATCGCCGTGGAGACCGTGAAGGGAGAGCCCAACAGGATAGACATATTCATCACCGTCGAGCCAGTGGGGAGCGTCGAGCTCGTTGAGATAATGTACCCCTTCAGCCTGGAGGTGGAGGTATGACGTTCAAGAGGAGAAGCTACGAGGAGACCCGGGACAGCGTAATCAGGCACATCACGGAGGGCGTGGTCAACGAGAGACACGGCTACAGGAGAGGCAGGAACAGCTACGTACTCGGCTACCCGTCCGCGAAGAAGATAGAGAAGCTAGAGGGGTACGTCGACGGAGAGGAGGTGACGTTCGCCGAGGGCACCGACTACAGGCTGAACCAGGGCCGGGTCGAGTGGCTGCCCGAGGGAGCCAAACCCGACGACGACACGGCCTTCGAGGTCTTCTACTCGATAGGCGAGGCCCGTGTCCTCACGGACGCGAACCCGGGCAGCGTCATAAGGACCATAGTCGAGTCCGTGAGCAGGGAGATCGACTACATGTACGCCCAGCTCGGCCACGTCTACGACGCGGGGTACATCGACACGGCCAACGGCAGCTCGCTAGACCTCGTGACCTCCATCCTCGGCGTCACAAGAAAACAGGCGGAGCCAGCCACCGGGACGGTTACCTTCGGCAGGAACACGCCGCCGCCGGACATAACGATAGAGAAGGAGGCCCACCTGGAGACCGGCCGAGACCGATACGAGCTCAAGGTGACCCCGGTCAAATCTATCGTGAAGGTGGAGGCCACCGTGGACGGAGCCGCACAGGAGCTCCAGGAGGGAACCGACTACGCCCTCGACAGGGACCGGGTGAGGTGGCTGCCAGACGGCGGCAAGCCCGACCCAAACACCAACTTCTTCGTTGACTACGTGAGCTACGACTCCATCACCATCCCGGCGGGGACTCAGGTCTCCAACTACTCGAGGGTAGCGGAGTTCACCAAGACCTACGAGACCACCGATGAGAGGTCCTTGGAGCGAACCCCCGACGGGAAATGGGAGGCCCAGGCGTCGGTCCGGGCCCTGGAGCCCGGCACCGCGGGGAACGTGTTCGCGGGGGCCCTCGTGGTCATGCCCCGGCCCGTGGTGGGCGTCGAGTACGTCGTCAACAGAAGCGACATCATGACCGGGGTGGACGTGGAGACCGACGACGACTTCAGGGAGAGGGCGAGACACGCCCTCGAGGTAGCCGGGAAGGCGTCGCTGGCGTCCCTCGGGTCGGCGATAAAGGGCGTCGAGGGAGTCACCTCGGTCCTCATCGATGACATGCCCGAGGGCGTCCAGGGCGTCGTGAAGGTCGTCGTCCAGGGCGGCGACGAGGACGCCATAAAGGCGGTGATAGACGACACCCGCGCCGCCGGCATCAAGGTTGAGTTCTCGAGGCCCAGGATCGTCAACATGGACGTGAACGTGACCGTCACCTACAACTGGGGCGCCTCGCCCACCCGCGTCAGGAACCACGTGGAGGAGATGATCAGGAACTACGTCTCGTCGCTGGACATCGGGGAGGACGTGGTCTACCACAGGATCGTGAACTCCAGCCTGCAGGTCGAGGGGGTCTACGACGTGAACGAGCTCGAGCTCACCGCCATCAGGCTCGACGCGGAGCCCGTCACGAGCGTCAGGGAGAACATACAGATAAGACCCGAGGAGATGGCGCTGTCCAGGGACGTCAACATACTCCTGAGGGAGAGGGAGCGGAGAGGAGGCTAGTTGGAGAGGACCCAGAGGATACTGGACAGGTTCCCGGAGTTCTACATGACCTGGGACAAGGCCTCCATCGTTTACGAGCTCGTCACGGCTCTCGGTAAACGCATCGACGAGTCCGAGAAGGACCTGGACTCCATCCTCGAGGCCCACTGGGTAGACACGGCCGCCAGCGACGACCTGGACAGGCTGACCCGCATCTACAACCTCGGCAGGAGCCCGGGCGAGTCTGACCCGGAGCTCAGGAGCCGCCTCAAGAGGGCCATAATAGAGTACAAGGGGGGCGGAACCATGAGAGCCATACTGGACTCGGTGAGGATGGCCCTGAGGCTTCCCCTCGACTACCCCATCGAGATAGTGGAGAACCCTGAGGCCGAGGTGCATAGGGAGTTCACCGTCCAGTCCGGGGACATGTGGAGCTTCAGCAGCGAGAGCATCTACGACGCGGAGCCGGTGATCGAGGTCACCCTCGCACCCGAGGAGGAGGACGCCATCACCGACCCCACTTTGACCAACCTGAAAACAGGCGAGACCATAACCTTCAGCGGCGAAGTGAAGAAGGGGCAGACCCTCGTCATCGAGAACGGGAAGGCCAAGGTGAACAACAAGGAGGTAAAGAAGAGCCTCTCCGCCCCGAAGCCCCCCACGATACCCCGGCGGATGACCCGGTGGAGCTACAGGCAGCCCATCAGCGAGGAGATAGGGGTCTTCGACGCAGCCGTGTTCGACGAGTCCAAGTTCGCGGTGGGCATACCGAAGGTGAAGCTGGCCCTCAGATGGATGAGCAACCAGCTGGCCACCTTCGAGCTGAGGATCCCAAGGTCGGCGTTGACCAGGAAGAATAGTCTTCAGATGGCCCGGGACGCCGTGGAGAGCATCAAGGCCACGGGCGTCAAGGCTATAATCACGACTGTGGAGGATTGATTAAGTTGAGTAAGTTTGAGCCAATCCGGAAGAACCCCGGCGAAATACTCCGGTCAGAGGACTGGAACCAGATGCAGGAGGACATAAAGTCTGAGATGGAGCGCCTGCTGGAGGAGATCATGGTGCTCCGGAAGTACATCGACACCATGGCCAAGAGCGTCACCCTAACCAACATGGAGAGCCCCGTGGGCGCGTCATACGCGTTGAACGACGCCTCGATAGGCGACTACGCCGCCACCGTCCTCGGCTACATAACTCGACAGTACATCGCCGGCGAAGGCAACATCGGCGAGATATGCAAGTTCGGCGTACTAGACTACTTCGACCTGCTCTACTACTGGGCGGGGGCGCTCCGGAGCGACAAAGGGTGCCTGGAGATAACCCTGGAGTACGTGGACGGCACCATCCACATACAGCCGGACCTGTTCCTGCACAACTACACCCAGCTGCAGGTCAAGGGCGACAGGAACCCTTACTACGAGTACCTCCTCTCCCCCAACGAGAGGGTTTGGTACAAGTACGCCATAAGGAACCCCCACCCCGACAAGGAGGTCAGGTACGTCGGCTTCAAGGACACCGACGACGAGAACGCGCCCAGGATAGCGAACGTGATACAGCACCTAGCCAGGGTTAGGCCGGTATAACAAAGTAAAAAAGGGAAAAAAGAGGGCTAGACGTCTTCGCCTAGTTTCTCCGCCGCCACATCGGGCTGACCGGCGCCACACTCGCCACAGAAATTCGCGACTACCGGTATGACATCGCCGCAGTTCCTGCACTCCTTCACGTCCACGCCTGAGGGCGGCATCCTTCCGCACTTGGGGCACAGGTTTTCGCCGGTGCTCATCTGGGCGCCGCAGTGCATGCAGTACCGCTTCTTCTCCACCACCGAGAAGCTCCCAGACCCAGCCCTGAGTCCCTCGGCCTCGGCTTTCACGGTGGCTGCCCCAAGCTCGAACCCGGCGGTCAGCGTCGCCCTGCCCTCGGACTTGCCCTCGACGATTGTCAGGGGGCTCTTGACGGTTCCGAGGGTCGTGGAGAGGCTCACCACGGTGTGTTTATCCACGGCTATCGGGGCGCCGGCGTCGTCCAGCACCTCCACCTTGACCTGTGCGGTGGACCTCCCGTCTCCCGGGACATCGGACGGGTCTACGGTGACGCGGAGAGCCGTCGCCTTGACCACCGGCTTCTTCTTCATCACGAGGAAGTAGTAGCCGGCAGCCGCGCCGCCGACCACCACGAGGGCGCCTACTAGGAGAATGATCGGGAAAGGCTTGGGCTCAACGGTGACGGTGAAGGTAGCGGTGTCTGTGCCTTCTCTGTCGTCGGTGACAGTCAGGGTCACGGTGTATGTGCCCTCCTCGGCGTAGGTGTGGGCGGGGTTGGCGTCGTTGGAGACGAGGCTCCCGTCCCCGAAGTCCCATGTGTACCCCACTACCTCGCCGTCGGTGTCCACCGACCCCGAGGAGCTGAAGGTCATGGGTGACTCCGCGGTCCCCTCCGTGGGGGCCGAGATGTCCGCCTCGGGCGGCACGTTGGGGGGCAGCTCTATGATACAGTAGGTGGTGGCTGTGCCTGTTAGACCCTCGTTGTCCTCCACGGTCAACGTGATGGTGAAGTTGCCCACCTCGGTGAAGACGTGGCTCGGGCTCTCTTCCATGAACACCCCGGACCCGTCGCCCAGGTTCCACCGGTACTCCACGATGTCTCCGTCTATGTCGTAGGAGCCCGCGGAGCTGAAGGGGATCGAGTCGCCTGTTATGCCGGCGTAGGGGCCGTTAGCGTTCGGTACGGGAGGCCGCGGAGCGATGTCACACCAAGTGGTGTCCGTGTCGGTCACGTTATCGTCGTCGGTGACCGTGAGGGCCACAGTGTAGTTCCCCCGCAGCGTGTATACGTGGCTCGGGTCAGCCTCGAAGCTGTGCTCGCTTTCGTCGCCGAAGTCCCACTCGTACTGTGTTATGTTGCCGTCGGGGTCGTGGGAGCCTTCAGAGCTGAACTCGATGGCGTCGGTGGCTCCCCCTATGTACGGGCCGTTGGCGTCTGCTATCGGCGGTTTTGGTGAAATGGTGGCTGACGTTGTTGCTGTATGCGAATCACCAGAGTCATCGGTTACTTTGAGAGACACGGTATACGTTCCAGGCTCGGCGTATGCGTGTGAGGGATCAGCGTCCGTTGAGTTGGTTCCGTCGCCGAAATCCCAGAAGTTCTGGACAATGAAACCATCGGGGTCAGTTGAGCCCGAGGAGTTGAAGCTGATGGAATCTGTGGCCTCCGCGGAGTACGGGCCGTTCACGTTTGCTGTGGGGTAGTGGTTAATCACTATGTTGAGATAGTTTGGGGTTAGTGTAGCTTGGTTACCATAGAGAAACACATACTTGACGCTCGCCTTGAAGTCGGCTCTGCCATTCACGTAACCAGTCTTGCTCGCGATGACATAGTAAGAACTAGTGGTGAATGTAGCTCTCAACGAGAACGTACCAGATGCGCTGGTGGTGCCTGAAGCCTTTACGCCGTACAGGTTGACGGTGGCGCCCGCGACGGGGTTTCCGTTACTGTCTTTAACGATACCAGATATGGTGGCTGAAGCGGTTTGAGCGTGGCACATCGGAGTGAGCCAAGTCAGAGAGAGTAATACTATTAGCAGTATAGCTGCTTTTTTCTTAAAACTATACATATTGTAACACTAGAAGTAGTCTCTGTTCTATCATAATAATTGTCTTTCGGGTGCTGAAAAGAAATGATTGTAACTAAATGATTCTAAACAACGCCTCGGGGAACTGTATACATCAGTATTTTATGTCCCTTTATTGGTGACTCGTACATGGAATCTCCAAAATATTTTATCACTAGAGGACAAAGTCCTATGCACAGGTGCACCGGATGTTCGCTGAGATCGAGGAAGCCATCGTAAAGGCTCTGCAGGAGAATCTGAAGGACGTCAAGAAGGGAAGCATCGGCGGCACGGGGGTGACTCCCAAGACGGGGCTCCCGTACGTTCAGGTGACGAACAGCGGCTTCAAGCCGGCTGACTCGGGCATCGGCAGGCCGGTGGTGCCGGACGACAAGGTCCAGGACGTCTTCGACGGCGACGGCGAGGAGAAGGTCTTCACCCTGTCGGAGAAGCTCGTCAGGCCGCTCCTCGGCGTGGAGGTGGACGGCATTAAGGCTAGCTCCCGGGCGTACACAGTGGATTACAGGGAGGGGACCGTGGCCCTCGGTCGGCCGCCTAAGAAGGGGGAAGGCAACGTCAAGGTCACTTATCTTAAACCCTATGTGACGCTGGGGCAGAGGCTGAGCCTCGTCTACGAGGTAAACGTCTGGGGCAAGGACGAGGCGCAGAGGGACAGCCTGGCGGAGGGCGCGATGATGGCGTTACTCAAAGAGGAAGAGGCCCTGAATAAGCAGGGGCTGTTTTTGGAGCTTCTGGAGGGCGCCAACATGGAGGAGCCAGGCGTTGAGGCTCTGGGGAAGAGGGTCCTGTACGAGGTAGAGGCAGACCTTGTCGTGAAGATAGACGTCGGCCGCATGGAAGAGATTGAGGTAAGGAAGCCCGAAAGGATCTAAGCTTTGAATAGGTTTCCATTACCACACGACAGCTGTAAACGTGATGAGGTTGACGCGCGGGGGTGTGTTTCGTCGGACTTGATCAGTTATTTATAAATGATCGATCAATCGATTGATCGATTATTTATAAATAAAGGCTTAGACGTCCACTTCCTCGCCCTGCTGCCCCGGCTTCCAGCCCTTGACGTGGTCGAAGGCCGCGTTCACGCCGTTCCTGAGGTACATGGTATCGCTGTTCAAGGCGCAGAACAGGAACCCCCTCTCTATGGCCTCGTTGATGTTCGTGGGGCCGGGCGTCGTGAAGCAGTGCATCCCAGGCGCGACGCCGTGGTCCCTGCCCGCCTCCACGATCCTGTCCAATGTCTTCAGGAACTCGGGATGGGTGTACTGGCGGTGTATCCTCATGTCTAGGCTAAGGTCGCTGGGCCCCACGAAGCACGCGTCCACGCCCTCGACGCTGAATATCTCGTCGATGTTCTCCACGCCCTTCGCGGTCTCTATCATGACGACGCAGAGGGTCTCCTCGTTGGCCGACGCGAAGT
>Ga0307379_10000837_pt1 | contig 50054 bp, 31 predicted proteins | sample UN2MG_FD_202237 | JGI IMG/M metagenome (GOLD analysis project Ga0307379, IMG submission 202237) | Soil microbial communities from Risofladan, Vaasa, Finland - UN-2 | ecosystem: Environmental > Terrestrial > Soil > Coastal area > Acid sulfate soil | place: Finland: Risofladan, Vaasa | collected... | reverse complement strand
AGTTACGTGACTCAGACATTTGGGAAATAAGGTATAAAGAATCTGCTAGTAAGGCTGTATCAAAGAAGGCTGTGCCAGACGAGGCAGTAGATAAGAAAGTAGTAAAGAAAGGTAGTAAAAAATCTACTGATGTATCTCAAACAGTACCATTTGTTACAACTAAACCATCCCCAGAAGACCTAGCAAATCTTTCTGTGCGTAATGCGCGTGATGTTATTAAAAAATCTACAGATCAAAAAATATTAAAATATGCATTGAATATAGCTAGTCAATTATCTAATAGAGATACGTTATGTCAGATGTTAAGAAAACGGATAGTTGAATTAGAACTTACTAGGAGGTAAAGATGACTAATTACACTCAGGGATATGATAGAAATACACCGTCTCCTAAGTTCTATAACACAATTGTTGGTCACGAAGGGTATAATCCTACTATAACTAGATATTACGATTCTAGTGATAATGTTGTTAGGGTAGAAGAAGTATTTAGAGGAACAATGTTTGCTCAGACTATTTCTGGAACTAACTATGCTCAGCAATGGCCTACATATACTTACGCTGTTACGTATTATTCTTGGGAAGAGACAACTATATCTTAAGTATATATATTAGTATAAGGGGAACTAACATCTAATGATACGACTAACAATACAAGTTGCTGATATCGATAATGTTATGTTGTTGTATTCCTATATCAGAATATATAGATCAGATGCTAGGGATGGCACATATACACACTTAGCTTTTGTAGCGCTTGTGCCTAATCAATCAGAATATATATATGACGATATAACAGGTACGCCTGATTACTGGTATAAATCATCTTATTATAGAGATGAAACCATGGAGAGCGCGTTGTCTGATCCTGCTCAGGGTGTTTCACCTTCATTGTTTATGGGTGCGACTTATCCGTCTGAAATAGATTTTGATACAGAGCAATCTACTATTATACGTAAAATAAGGCGTTATATAGGTGATAACAAAAGCTTATCTAGAATATATTTAGAAGATTGTGAAGATGAGAGTTGTAATTATATACATGAAGATGGTAAGACACTTGAATTGGATGAAAAGGGTTGGCCAGTTTATGTTTCTTTACGAGTATTGTCTGATAGTGCTGCTGAAGAAAAAACAGAGTTAGATGATCCTACAGTTCAAGGATATAAATTCTTGACTTTTAGTGGGACACTAAAAAGCGCTACTCAGTGTATGTATAGTATCATAGATATATGGTATTATACGTTTAAATATTCTGATAGAGAAATATATGAGTCGTATGGTGACGCTATGATACCTGCTAATGTACCTACTGATAGGGTTACGCAGGATCATTTAGTTTTACAGGCATCTATAGATTTGTTGGAGAATATGACATCAGAAGATATGACTGAGGATGGTGCATCTATACGAGATGACCAAAGTTTATATGATCCATCTCCTGGATTAAGAGAGCGAGATAAAACTATAGGAAGACTTAAAAAAATGCTAGACGATTTAGTTAAAGAGTCACTACGTGGTGCAATGATGTCAGTGACAGGTGTGTTAATAGATTAATGTGGGGTAGTTAGATTATGGCCGTAATACTGACTAAAAGGCGTAGTAGTGGTGGATCTGGTGCTTACGCGAATGTATTTATAGCCAATGAAAATGCTGTAGGCGTAAGAGACAATGATAATAGAATTTTTACCACTGCATATAGCTATATAACAGGAACTTTACTAGTAAACTATAATGGTCAACGGTTAGTAAAAGATAATGATTACAAGGAGCAAAGTTCTAATAAATTCAGACTAGTGTATGTGAAGCCTTATAATGATGATAATTTGGTTGTAGACTATCAAATACCTACTTAAGCCAAAATTTAAATAGGAGGAATCGTATAAAATGGCTAGAAGTTTAATAAGACAGTTAGAACAAATTAGACGTTCAGCTACTTATGATGACCAGGTATCTAACGTTGCTTCTGGTACCGTGGCAGAGCCTACCGTTTCTGGTTCTTTACAAGAGGACCTTAACGTTATTAGAACTTTAGTACGTTTGACTAAAGGTACTTCTGATTGGTATGGCGATCTCGGTAATTATTTTGATCCTACTAATACAACTAGTGGAAGTGCGGAACAGAAATCTTTGAGTTTAAACAATTTAAAGAATAGCACCCTAGATTCCAAAACTGTTATTCTTGCTGTACAAGAAGATAACTCAGGTAATGGTTTCACGGTGTCTGGTACGTCTATTGGTGTATTACTTACGAGTGCTAATTCCGATATATATAATAAACAATATGCTACTGCTACTGATCGTACAGGTTTACCTATATTTAGTTCATCTGGTGATTATTGGGATGAAGGTGGGGCTGATAGAGTTGTACGTGTAGATGTATTGGATTATGGAACAGATGCTCAAATACAAGATGGAAGTGGAAACACTATATATGCTAAATTTCACGATGGTGCTGACAATAGTGGTTCTGGTGATGGTACAGATGTTTATGTTAGATTTTATGCTAACGCTGCTGTAACAGATCTTTCTACTGTGACAGGCACTCTAAGTTCAGTGTACTTTGTAGTACCTGAACGTAGATTAATGAGTGACATGGAGGAGTGGGAATGGCAAAGAACTGATTTTGTGAGTTCTTGGGAAGGTGATATAGAACTTGTAGAAGATATATCAAATTTGTGGGGTTATACAGGTGCTACGGATGGTGTAAGTAGTACAGCTGGTTCTTGGACTAATGCTACTGGTAATTATCCATTATCAGGAGACCCATCTAATCTACATTCTGCAATTGATAGTTTGAATGATGCTGGCGGTGACGCAACCTACACAGAAAGTAATTATATAAGTGATGGTGAAAGTTTTGCTAGTTCGTTGGATTCTTTAGATCAACAAGTTAAGGATAATACTGATGCTATAGCTGCTGGTGCTGCTTCTAAATATGTAGAAGAGTTATCAGGGGACTTAGCTGCTGAAACTGTTCATGCTACACCGGATACTTATACTCCAGATGCAACTGCTGGTCAGGAAGGTAAGAATATGGATGTCTATGTAGGTGGTCAGTTACTTGCTGCTGATGCATTAGGAGAAGAGCGTGATTATGATGAAACAAGTACTTCTGGTATAACATTTCATTTTAATTTACAATCAGGTAGAAACATTACTTATGTAATTAGACAATAAAAATCTCATTAAAGGAGCTATAACAAATGTCTAGAAGTCTATTAACTCAGTTAGAACAGATTAGACGCTCAGCATCCTATAACGATCAAATAGCTGATGCTGTTTCTAGTACTATAGCTGAGCCTACGGTCTCAGGGTCTCTTGAAGGTGACCTTAATGTTATTAGAACTTTAATGAGACTAGCTAAGGGAAGTACTAATTGGTATGATGACTTAGGTAACTATTTCGATCCTACTAATACAACTAGTGGAAGTGCGGAAAATAAGACACTTAATTTAGTTAATTTGAGAAATAATAGTTTGGATGCGAAAACTGTTATCGTACCTGTTATGTCTGACAATAGTGGCTCTGGTTACTCGGTCAGTGGTACACAGAACGGTTTTTTGGTTTCAGTCACTACACAATATGCGGATGCGTCTGATAGACGTGGTTTACCTATATTTGATTCTACATCCGGTGATTATTGGGATGAAGGTGGTTCTTTAGATGTGTGTGCTATAGATATTATTAGTGTAGCAGATAACGCCTCTATTACAACTACTAGTGGTGACGTAGTCTATGGACTGTTTCATGATGCTGCAGACAACGGAGGAACAGGCGATGGTACCGATGTTTATATAAAATTTTATGCTAATGGAAGTCCAGTAGAGTTTCCTTCAGGATATGAAGTATCTACCACTACAACTAGTGGCGGATATGCTCCACCTAGTGGCGATGATGTTGATTTTGATTTTGGTGGTGCTTACGTAACGCCTAGTGGTAATTTAATTGATTTTGATTTCAATACGTATTCAGAAAGTGGTGGTATTAAGATTATTTATCCACACAGGCGTGTTCAGGATACTTTAGAGGAATATGAATGGTTTAGAACTGATTTTATTACTAAAGTAGAAGGCGATCCGATACTAGCAACAGATTTACGTAATCTTATTAGTTATGCAGGAGCAACCGATGGTGTTGATTCTACAGCTGGTACTTGGACTAATACTACTGGTAATTATGGTTTAAATAGTGATGAGGCAGATTTACAGTTAGCTGCGGATGCTATAAATAATATTTATGGTGATACCACATTTACTGAGGATAACTACATAAATGATGGTGATCCTATTGCAACTGCACTTGATGCTTTAGATCAACAAATAAAAGATAATGCAGATAATATTATTGAATCTCTTGGTGGAACTAAATACATCGAAGATGTATCTGTTGCCATTAGTAAAAACATTGAACATTCATTACCAGCTGGAGTAACTTATACTCCAGACGCAACATCTGGTCAGGAAGGTAAGAATATGGATGTTTATGTTAATGGTCAGTTAGTTATGGCTGATACTGGTAGTAATGGGGCTGACGCTAATAGGGATTATGGTGAAACAACTACATCTGGTGTTACTTTTAGGTTTGATGTTGCTGCTGATTCAAATTTAATTTATGTAATAAGACTATAAAGTAATACATAATAGGTGCGCTAACACAGCGTGCCTATTATAATATTTATAAGTTTAGGAGGAAAAGGAATAATTATGGATAATAATAAATTTAGACAAGTTATTGATAACGCTAGAGATGAAGAAGTAATTACTCAGGAAGAGGCAGGTTTTATAGTTACACTTGCTAACAAATTTAGGGAAGATATAGAGCGTAAATCTAGAGCACTTATATCATTGCAAGGTGAGATATCACAACTTAAGGCAAATGAAAGTATAATTATAGACATAGTTAAAAATCTAGTATCAGCTCAACATAGAGCTGTTGATAGAGAAAAGACTATGGCTGCTATAAAAGAGGGTAAAAAAAGGAAAGGAGTGGTTGTCGTAGAGTCGGATGTTGACGATGAGAACCATGAATAGAATTAAATAATATAATGTTTATATAAAGAGGAACGTGATGGCTAGAAGTCGTTTATCAGAAGCACAAGTCCTTGACGCTGATTTTTTATCCGAGGGCGAATATGTGGCACTATCAACTACGATGTCTGGTCATTTACAGGCTCAGATAGATCAGATAGGATATTCCTCTTCTGATTGGCAGATTATAGATTCTAGTTATACAGCATCTGTTAGTGATAGATTAATGATAGATAGTTCAAGTTACATTCCACCTGGTGGAAACGATGTTAACTTTGAATTTTCTGGTGGATATACTGCTCCTGATGGGGATGATATTAATCTTGGTACTGATATAATAGTTTACTTACCTACAAATCCGTCAATAGGTAATACCGTATATTTTTTAGATATAGCCGGTAACTGTAGTGCAAATACTACTACCATTTCAGGAAATGGTAATAAAATCATGGGCTCATTAGAAGATCTAGATGTTGATTCTGATGGAGCCCATTTTGCTTTAATTTACAGTAATGAGACATATGGTTGGAGAATAAATTAGTCTATGTGGATACTCGCATTTTTTACAGAAGAGGGTATACCTGCCACTAGTCTTGATCCACTTGTTAAGATTCTTGATGTTGAAACAGGATTATCAATTGTCAATAATGAGTCAATGCTTGAGACTGGCGACGGTTTTTATAGGTACGAGTTTAATGCGTATGAACCTTCACGAGATTATGCTATTATTTGTGATAGTGTTACGCTTTCTGGTTCCGAAAGGTATACGTATGCCTCAAGTGGAGAGTACCATGAAGTACTTGATTCAATAGAGTCTACTGTAGGTATAGTTGATGTTAGAACTAGTTTACTAAGGAAGATACAGACTAATAAACTTGAACTTGATGACGGTGACACGGATAATTGGGTATTGTATGATGATGATACAGCGTCTCCGTTATTGACATTTAGTGTAAAGGATAAATCAGGCGAATTAATTATACAACAACCACATACACCTTCAAAAAGAGGTATGGCAGATGGTGATATATGTGGATCAGGTATATCTCCAAGTGTTGATATATACATGAGAAAGTCTGTATATGATCCTGATAATGATGGTATAGTAAGTGTAGCTGAGGGTGTTAGTGATGGTGTTTATACATCTACTGCATCGGGAGTTAAATTTGCGGTTGACCAGTCTCATCCACCATGTCGTTTAGGTACAAAATGTATAGATGAAAGTGGTATAGGCGATCAGTTCGTAGTAAAATATGATGTTTCGACTGATAGTTTAATTTATGGAATAGCAAATATATCTGGTACTTTGTCTGGTACTATTCGTCATGATTGGTTATTGGGATTAGATGAAGATGACCATACTCAGTATATTTTAGTTGATGGTACTCGTGCTTTTACTTCAACTGTATCAGGTGTTTATCCAGTATTAGATGATCATTTATCTACTAAGCTTTACGTTGATGATAATATTACAAGTATAAGTGGTAATTTAGAAAATAACTATTATACTAAACAAGAAGTACTAGATTTAATCGGACAAAACCAAGCTGGAATAGAACCATTAAGTAGTGGTCAAACAGAAACAGTAGTGACATTTGGAACAGCTTTTACAGAAGATAATTATGCTTTGTTAGTAAGTTTAGACAATGAATATGATTCACCTGCTTCAGAATACGCAATGACTATTACAGAAAAAACTGTAGGTGGATTTAAAGTTAAATATTCTGGAGAAATAGACTCTAATAATTATATTTTGAATTGGTACGCTACTTTATCAGGAGTATCTGGTGGAGTAACACGCACTTTATCAAAAGATTTAATGAGAAGTTTACCATCATTTACAGAATTCAATAGTTTACCAGCACTCCCAGCTGGTAACTATATGGTTAATTTGATAGATGATGCTTCACCACAATTAGGTGGTGATTTAGAATTATGTAATAATAGTATAGTGTTGAATACTACTCCAAGTGGATATGTAGCTCATGGATACACCGTGGGTTGGAGTGGTGATATATCATATATGACTGTTGGAGATAATTATAATGGTTTTGGATGCCCATTGTATATGATGCCAAACGGACAATTGGGAATGTGTACATCTATAAGTGGTACTATACAGATGCCTTGTATAGCTTTATCACTAGAAGAAGGTGTTGGTTTAAAAAAAATACTATGGAAAGGGTTAGCTAGAAAAGGGGCATGGTCGTGGAGACCAAATGATATTATTTATGTTTCAACGGTAGAGGGGGCTTTAGTTAATAAAAAGCCAAATGATAGTGCGTGGGAACAACCAATTGGTATTGCAATTAGCACAGATACTATAAGATTTGATCCTGGATTTAATGTTGGAACTATAAATAAGTAAAGGAGGATTAATACGTTATGGCTAAATTTAGAGGTGGCGATTTATTATTAAAGGATTTACAAAAAGTCACTTTCGGTACCAATCAAGATGCTAATATTTGGTGGGATGAGACAGCTCCACACACAACCACTAGTGGTGATTTAAGGTTAGATACTACTATAAGTGGTGTAACACCAATATATAGCTATCACTTAACCACTAAACAATATGTTGATGGTGAGATAGCGACATTAAGTGGGTCTATAATATTAGACCATGGTGGCTTGACTGGTCTTGGTGATGATGACCATTTACAATATATACTAGTAGATGGGTCTAGAGGTTTTACTGGAACGGTATCTGGTATTGCTCCTACCGATAACGCACATTTAACTACTAAACAATATGTTGATAGCGGAATTGCTACTTTAAGTGGTTCTATTCCATATGAGCATGATGAATTATTAGGTTTAGGCGATGATGATCATACTCAATACATATTAGTAGATGGTAGTAGAGCTTTCACTGGTACTGTAGGTGGTATTACTCCTACTGCTGATGATCATTTGACTACTAAGCAATATGTTGACGCTATATCTACAGGGCTTGATTGGCAAGAATCGGTAATAGATTTTGCTACACTTGCTTCTGGTGTAGCTGTAGAAGGTAATAGATATATCTCGCTTACTACTAGTGGTACATGGACAGAAGATTACATTATGGAGTATACTGGTACTTCATGGAGTGGTATTGAACCTAACGAGGGGTTCGCTACATGGGTAGAAGCAGAAGACGGATTATATGTGTATAACGGAACACAGTGGGTACAGTTTGGTAGTACTATTACACATAATAACTTGAGTGGTTTACAAGGTGGTACTTCCGATGAATATTATCATCTTACGTCAACACAACACAGTGATTTAACTGGTGGTGGTGATGCTAGTAGTCAGCATAATCATGATGGTAGATACTATACTGAGTCTGAAATGGACACCACTCTTTCTGGGTATTCATTAGTAGGACATACACATGTATATACTGATGTTACTGGTTTTAACGAAGCTGCTCAGGATGCAGTTGGTAATATTATGAGTGGTGCTGGAACTGTAACTGTAACTTATGATGATACAGCTAATACAATTACAGTTAGTGGTGTTGAAATAGGAAGTATTAGTCATAGTAGTTTAGCTGGATTAGGTAACGATGATCATATTCAATACGTATTAACAGATGGTAGTAGAGGATTTACTAATACTGTGTCTGGTGTAACTCCTACTCAGGATTATCATTTAGCTACTAAAGCTTATGTTGATCAAGGCGGTATGGATAGACATGGTAGAACTGCTGTTTCTAATGGTGCTTCACAAGTTGTAGCTAGTTTCTCTGATTTAGGGCATACTAACTACACAGTTAGTGCGACTTTAGAAAATATATCAGATTCTCCTCCATCAATTTATGCTTTTATTGTATCAGCTAGAACATCAAGTAGTTTTACTACTACGTTTATGGGTGATATGGATAGTGCTAACTATGTGTTGAATTGGAGTGTTATAGAAGATTAGTAGATAGTTATGGGGGGATTTAAAATCTCCCTATAACAAAAATTAGGAGAGTGGTTAGATGGCAAAATTTTCACAAAATAGTATTGAACTTAAAGACAGTGAAAAAATAATATTTGGTACTCATGATGATTCTTTTATGGAATGGGATGAGGTAGCTAGCCAACTAATTGTTTCAACTGTTGTTAGTGGTGTAAATCCAACAGAGAATCATCATTTAACAACTAAGTATTATGTTGATAATGCTATAAGTAGTGGTACTGGTAATATATTTCATAATACATTATTAGGATTGGATAGTGATGACCATTTACAATATATACTAGTAGATGGGTCTAGATCTTTTACTAATACAATAAGTGGTGTATACCCAACAGATCCAAATCATCTTACTACTAAACAGTATGTAATAGATTTAGTAAGTGGTAATATACCAGTAGCTTCTGGTGATCCTATAACAAGTCTTACTAATTATAGTTTTATTCAAGAGTTAGGTGTAAGCCAGACCACTAGTACATCTTACGTACATAAAATTAGGTTAACTGCTTCTGGTGTACCATACGGTAATTATAGAATGGGATGGACATTTGAGTGGCGACAGAGTAAGACTAATAGTGAATTTTGGGCTAGATTACAGATAGATGATAGTAACACTATATTTGAGTACGAAGCATCACCATATGTAGATGTTGATTTTTGGAATATAGTTACTGATCTTCATTATGAAACTTTGAGTAGTGGTACTCATTATATTGATTTGGATTATAGCACTGGTAGTAATTCAGTGGTATCCTACATAAAAAATGCTAAGTTAGAAATGTGGAGGGTTTTATAATGGCTGTTTCCTATGAGTATATTAAATCACCTGTAGATATAGGTAGATTATCATTAGAAATAACCAGTGACCAGGATATTACTACTGAGTTACTATATTCTAATTTTATAGAACCTGAATCACTTGAATTAGTGTTTGAATCCTCTTTATCTGTTAATGAACAAACAACTGTATCTGGGATTGTATCGGTTCATGGAGGAGTTAGTTTACCATACCCGGCTACTCTACCAACTGGTGATATAGTTGCAAATTATATAATAGTTTCTGATGGTGATAACAGCACTCAATGGTTAGAACTTGATAGTATTGTATCTGGGACATTTACTCGTCTTTCTGATACACCAACAACATATAGTGGATCTAAAGGGTTTTTAGTTAGTGTAAATGAGGATGAGAACGCTGTAGAATTTACTGATACACTAAGTGGTATTAATTCAGTTTATCCTATAGAGGATAATAATATAGCAAATAAACAATACGTAGACCAATTTCAGTCTAATTATCCTAGATATTATATAAACCCACTTCTTAATGTAAGTGTATGTGCGTATGGTCAATATGCAATACATGAAACTGGATATATAGAAGTAGCTGGAACTCTTGAATTTGATGAGGGTGGAATGTTAATAATACATAATGTATAAGGAGTATAATTATGGCAAATGCAGGACAAATAATACTACCATATGGTGATGCGCCTAGTACACCATCTAGTAGTAAAAATACTTTATATTTTAAGGATGATAAAGCTCCTTATTATAAAACAGATGATGGGAACGAATATCCTCTTGATGCTACTATTAGTGGTACTATTGAGCACGGTGAACTGTTAGGTTTAGACGATGATGACCACACTCAATATTTACTGGCTGATGGTACTAGAGAATTATCTGGTAATTTATCGGTAGCCTCTGGTGTTACTATTGACGGTGTGCTTGTAGCACAGGCGTATAACGGATTAATAGTAGCTTCTAAAACTGGTGTATTAGCTGGAGGTGTTTTAAGTGTAAATAGTGGTGATAATACTAAGTTTGATATATCTGATGGTGCTGGATTTGTAATTGATAACCACACGAATGCTTTTAGTCCATCATTAACTTATGTAACATGGTCTGGTGTAGTTGGTGAGTCCACTCCATATTTGGCAACACATATACAAAGTTATGTAATGATTGACGAAAACGCTACTGTTTTGGTACAAACCGCTGCTCCATCACCTGACGACAGGCGTGACTATATTATATTAGGTAAAGTTATACATTTTAATAACACTAATATAATGTATACTAACTCGACTGTAGAAACAGCTTACGATATGATGCCACAAGTGTTAGACTTTTTATACAACATGGGATCAATGAATATGAATGGTAATGTTTATAGTACTACTAATAGTGGTCTTAGTATATCAAAAACCGAAGGTCAAACTTTTAGTATTGGATCTAATTATTATGATTCTAGAAAATTACCTTCTATAAAAGACAACATTGCTGGTGATCCATTAACATTTAATTATCATGTGACAACATCCACTCCTGGTGTATGGTCTACAGTAGGCGGTAATACACAAATTCAACCCAATAAATATGACGATCTTGTTGGTGATTTAGTTACTATAAGTGGATCAAAGTGGACTATACAGACAATGTTTCTATTCGCTGGTACAAGTAGTACTAATTTACAGTATGGTCAAGTAGTATACGATACATTAGAAGACGCTTTATCTGCTAGAGGAGATGCTTTTAGTTTAAATCCTGTATTAGAAGAAGCGGTATTTAGAGGATGGTTGATTGTTAATTCAGAAGCTACTGATTTAACTAATGATTCTCAGGCTGTATATATATCTGCTGGAAAATTTGGACTTGCAACTGAGGTAGGAGCTGGTGCATCAGAGATTACTACAGCAACAAATGTAGGTTTTGGTCAAGGTGTTTACAAACAAAAGGATAGTTCAGAATTACAATTTAGGAGTTTAACAGCTACTAGTCCTAAAATAGTATTTACAAATAATGATAATGATATAGGAATAGATGTGGGTGAAAGTAATATAGATCATGGTAATATAGGTGGTTTATCCGATGACGATCACACACAATATTTATTATCTAATGGTAATAGACAATTAAGTGGGGACTGGGATTTTGGATCTAATTCTATATCAGGTACTGGTAGTGTATACACTGGTGATTTGAATATAGATGGTAGTATAGATAATGTAGAATGGATAGACTTTGATACTGATTTAATTGGTAATCCATCTGAAAAAAATGGTAGATTATTTTGGGATAAGAGTAACAGAACACTTAGTCTGTATAATACAGAATTTGATACTACTTTACAAATTGGGCAAGAATCTTATGTTAAAGTATATAATGATAAGTCTTATACAATAACTAATGGTAGTGTTGTTTTTGTAGACGGATCTTATTTAAATACCCCAACAGTGTCTTTATCTATAGCTAGTGATTTAAATATACAAGATATAGGTATAGCTACACATAATATAGCAGTAAGTGGTACTGGTTTTATTACGACTTTTGGTATGATAAATGATGTCAATACTACCACATTTTTACCTGGTGATATTTTATATACTTCCGCTACTGTATCTGGTGGATTAGTAAACACACCACCAATTACTCCAAATAGAGTAAGCCAGCTTGGTTGGGTTGTAACTGCATGTACTGAGGGTAAGATATTAATTGGAGTAAAGAAAAACGTATCTATGTCCATATTGTCTGATGTACATATAGAAGATGTAGAAGATGCTGATACATTAGTGTATAGTACTGTTGATAGCACATGGCATCCAGTAACGGTTAATGATCATAATCATACGTCTGGACAAATTAATCATGATAATAATAATTGGGTTAACTCTGAAGGTGGTTATTACACCGTATTGGATGATATACTAGATAAATCAACAGATAGTTTACTATACTTAGGTGGTAATGGAGCACTAACTGATACAGATTATTTAAATAGAACTGATTACTATGAAGTTACTATATCTTCTGGAAGTGGTTATCTTATAAAAAACAGTAAACATTATGATATAGAATGGGATACTGATATAATTAGTACTTATGGGTTTGCTGATGGTTTTCATTATGTGTATGTAGATGAAACTGGTACTGTAAATGTTACACAAGCAGAACCATCCAATTTAGACTCCATTAAACTTGGGGGATTTTATTGTGCTGGAGCTGCTCTTGGATTTGTGCCTACATGGTATAATGCTGGATTTAGTGTAGATGGTGCAACAAATAGACTAGCCAATGCTTTTTTTAATTTAGGACCTTTTATTACTAATGATGGTGGATCTTTAACTATATGGCCAACTGATAAGTTAAAAGTAACTGGTATATCATGTACTGTTCAAAATACACTAAAAGAAACTTTGTTTCAAGATGTTAGTTCTTCTGATGGTATGACTAACTTTTTTGCATATTTTAAAATAAACGAGTTATGGTATTCAGATCCATATATGTTCATGGTAGAAGAAGGAAGAATTACAACTTCTAGATATAATGACACAAATGCGGACATATCACAAACGCCTGATTTATTGAATTTTACTCAATATAGTCCATATATAACTGCGTCTGGAAATCTTACGTCAACAATAAGTGGTGGTAATATTATTTATGCTGATAATGGTACTCCTGTACCTGATTATCTTTATTCAGCTGTGGTTTCAGGTGTTGAGTGGACTGGCAGTCAAACTATTGTTACGCTTATGACTCAATATTTAGGAGATAGTGTTACAACTTCTGGTTATATAAATAGGGGTATACCACCATTACCAGATGATAAATGGATTAAGCATCTTGTGATGAGGTCTATGGATGGTGCAATGTTTATGGTTTATTCTCAAAATTACTATGATACAGAAGATGAAGCCCTTGCCGCTGGTTTACCTGATATTCCTATAGCTATTAGTGAGCGTGGTATTAAGCTGGCATCCATAGTTTGTCAAAAGGGTGAAACGGATTTGACTGGGCATATACATGATTTACGACCACTTCCTTTTACTAAACAAGTAAGTAGTGGTGGTCAAGGTGGTGGTGGAACAGCTACTGATCATGGATCTTTGACTGGTCTTGGTAATGATGATCATGCACAATATCATACTAATACTAGAGGTGACATTAGATATTATACTAAAACAGAACTCAATGCTGGTCAGCTAAATAATCTTTATTATACAGAAACAGAACTTAATGCTGGTCAGCTAAATAATCTTTATTATACAGAAACAGAACTTAATGCGGGTCAGCTAAATAATCTTTATTATACTGAATCTGAAGTAGATAGTATGCATACTAGTATAGTATCGCAAATTATCACTGATCATACAGGATTATCTAATATAGGTTCTAATACGCATAGTCAGATTGATTCGCATATAAGTAATAGCAATATCCATTTTAGTAAAGGTGATATTGATATAATTGATTTAGGTGATACTCCTGCTAGTTATGATAATGGTAAATATTTAAAATCAACTTCAGATGGTACAGAGTGGGCAACAATAGAAGATGCTAGTGTATTCGGTTCAGAATTCCATCAAAATATATCTGATGGTGAAAGTTCAACTAGTAGTACATCGTTAGTTACTAAGGTTTCACTTACAACTAGTAGCTTACCACTAGGTATGTATAGAATAGGTTGGTTTGCTGAGATGCACAGCAGTGCTACTAATTGGTCAGCAATAGTGCAGGTTTTATTAAATACTACTGAGTTAAGTTATTATAGGGAAGCCTCTGATGGATCATTGTATTGGTCTATTAGTAGTGGTTTTTACAATGCAGCAGCTTTGTCAGGAGTTAATACGATATATATTAAGTATGCGACGTCAAATTCTTCGTATACTGCTTATATTAGAAGAGCTAGATTAGAAATATGGAGGATAAGTTAATGAGTGCATATAGTTACGATAAAAATAATGTAAACATAGATAGACTGATTATTGAGATAAATGATAGTAGTATAGCCCCTGAACTTGATTATATAAATTTTACAGCTCCACATAATGGAGACGATGGAGAGGTTGAAGTTTATTTTGTCAGTGATTTATCTGGTGCAGAAATAACTATACTAGATGGTATAATAAGCAATCACACAGGAGAAGAATTGCCTCCAGAACCAGAACAGTTACAGACTCCTGGAACACCAAGCTCATATGTTCCTGTTGCTGACGGTAGTGGTGGCGTGGAATGGCAACCACTTAGAGAATATAGTTTTTGTATTCAAATTATGGATACTTCTTCGTCATCTGATTCAATTTCAATAGAGTCTAAGAGCTGGACTGTGTGTTCTACTTTTATCTTTAAGGGCACTGATATAAGTTATGTAGACTTATTTAAAATATGCGCTTGTACTGATAGAAGTAGTGGATGTGGCTATATAAGATTATATGATTACACTAATAGGATAGAAATATGTAGTTTAGAAGTACGTGGAAATGAGAAAAAAATATATAGTACGGAAAAACTAACTACATTATCAACAGATGAATCTATTATTGAACTACAGGGTAGACGATCTAGTGGTAAATTAAAATTGTTTTATTCAACGTTGTACTAGGAGGTGTATTGATGACAGATATTTATAAATATAAGTTATATTGTGAAGATGATGTGGCATGGGTAGAAAAGTGGGATGAATTAATAGAGGAAGATGAAATTACGTGTCCTAATGATATAAATCATACAGTTACTTCTGGATCAGTATCTATAGTTGAGCGTCATATAGATACGGGTCCAGTTATGTCTGATGGTAGACCACTCATTAGATCAGACACTAGACCATTAGATACTCAAACATATTTTACTATGGTTGGAGATTGTCCAACTACTGGTGATTTTGGTTGTGGAAATGAAATGCGCTGGGATTTTTCTAATGATGATGATTTATATGATAGTAATGATTTAGAAAATGGGCCAACAACCGCTAGTGGCTATAAATGTAAAAGAATAGATTTAGTTTTTACTGATCCTGTTTATTTAAAAGACGGCACAATATACTTTTTTGATGCTCCATGGGGGGCTAATGGTAGTATGTATATAACAGTACCAGCTGGTAGTTACTATCCTAATCCAAATGGATCTATACCTGCATCAGCTCTTGGTTTACCTGGTGAAGATATGTATTCATACGCTACTAAAGATGTTTTTTATGCTTGTTATGTTAATAAACATTTTATGTATGGTAGTTGTGCAATGGGTGATGAGCTTAATGCTGAGGGGTGTCAGGTGGACGCTGTTCCAGCAGGTTGGTTTTTAACAGCTATGATAAATATACCTGAGTCAGATACAATGTGTAAGGGGTTTATATCATTTGAAATGTATAGACATAGTATAAGTACAGTGTAGGAGTAATTGATATGGCATGGACAGTAGCGTATTTTGAGAGTAATGGATTTCCTGCTTTGGGGTTAGATCCTCTAATTAGGATTAGGTATGCTCATAGTGGTGTTATAGTAGCAGAAGATACTATGGAAGAAGTAGGTGATGGGTTTTATAGATTTAATTTCGTAACTTATGATATAACAAAAGACTATGTTATGTTGGCAGATGGTGTGCGGTTAGGGCAGTCTGAAAGATTTTTAGAAGGGGCCACTGGAGAATATGGTGATATATCTAGTAATATCTATATAATGTCTGATACTGTTGATTGTCGTGTATTATTAATGAAGAAGTTATTTACTAATAGATTGGAATTAGAAAACGGCACTGTTAGTAATTGGATACTGTATGATGACGATGATGTTACGCCTCTGTTGATATTTGATGCTAGTGATGTAAATGGTGAGGATATTATGCAGATTACTGGTATGGCTTCTAAAAGGGTTAAAGCTAAAGAGGGGTAATAAATGACTATATCTGTTTGGGGCTGGGGATCAACTACTATTTCAACGTGGGGCTGGGGAACTCCCTACCATGAATACATCCCAGCTATACTGGCTGCATTCATAGAAAGTCATGCTTATACTTGTGTATTAACTAGAGATTATGTAGAGATATTAGTAAGAGAAACAGGTGAGGTAACACTACGACTTAAACCTGAGCAGATACCACAAAGAGGTTATGGAGAAATACTCAGTAGGATGAGCGAGGGTGATGTACTTATTAGGTCTAAACCAGATCAAATGCTTGATAGAAGTTATTCAGAAGTAGTAGAAAGATTAAGCGATGGAGATGTTATATTGAGAGTGCATCCAGATCAAATACCTACTAGAGATCGTGGTGACGTTATGAGCAGAATAGTTAATGAATATACTGCTAGGAGTAAGGGATGGCCTTGGCAGGAACTTCCATGTCTGGATGACGACAATTAAATGAGGGGTATATTATGTCAAGAAATAGAAAAGTAGGCACTAAAGCTAATAAACGCTGGAAACAGTCTATGTCTAGACTTATTGATGGATTGGGACGCAAGATACTTATTTATTTAGCAGATAGGCGATCAGAATGTCCTAATTGTTACTATGATAAAGTTCATGATAAAAGCAGCGGTATAGCAAAAGTTGATCAATCTAGTCCTACGTATTTTACCTATGGACGCTGTCCTGTGTGCACTGGTAAAGGTGTGTTAGTAACGGCTCGTAGAAAGTGTATAGAAGGTATGGTAATATGGAATCCACAGGGTAACTCGACTAATAATATTACATTTAGTTCTGCCGGCACAGAGGGTATAACGTCAGTAGAAGTAAAGACTGATGTATGTAATTTAGATAATATAAAAGCATCAAAACATGTTGTAATAGATGGTATTAGATGTAAACTAGCCAATCCACCTATAATTCGTGGAGTAGGTGGTAAATCGGTATTAATAGCCCTCTTTGTTACTACAGATAAACCAAATGTAGATAGTGGTGAATATGTGTAATTATCTAACTTTCTTTATAGTAGAGGGATAGGGCTGTGTTTTAAAATAATAGTATGTTGGATAGTAGATATGATAATAAAAGATGAATTAATTAACCTTGTTAAAGTAGACATGAAAAACGATATAGTGTCTCAGCTTATGGAAAGGTTTGATAAAGAAATTATACAAATAGAAGATGAAAATGATCCAATGAGGCCCTCTGTATGTAAAGATGAATTTGAACTTTTCTTAGAAGAAACAATAGAAGAAAGTATTGTTGTTACTGATGATAAAATAACGTTTGGTGTTGGTGATGAACAAAAGTTAGGTTTTGATGAAAAACTTAATAAAGATACAACGGATTGTATTAAAATAATAGGAACAATATTTCAAGGTATTTCAGGTGATTATGTATTAATTACATCAGATTTGTATGAAGAAATGTTTCCATCATCACGTATACGGGATTTGGGTAGAACAGGACAGGCATATTTAATGTCTAGTGTGTCTTATAACCAGGGTGTAGAACGAAATGGTTGGCCTGAAAGATCTAATTGGCAATTTTCTAATTTTTCTGGTATACCTGATTTTTTTGATAAAATACAATTAGATATGGTTAAATACTTAAATCAATTAGGGGCGAGGTAATGAAGAGAGTAAGAACAGAAGATATCAGTTTACATAACTATATAAGAAATTATATTCTAAATGAGTTTGTTGAAACTGATACTGCTCTATTTAATTATCTAGAAGAACAGTCGTCTACTGGATCGTATGTGTATGAAGCAGCATCTTCGTCTATTCCGTTACCTAGTAGTTTAGGAAGAGGATGGCGATATTTAGATAATCCATCTGATACAACTGAACAACAGAATAGTGTTATTGTGTATGATGAGTTGGGATCAGTAATATCTGGTTCAAATTATTTAATAGATTATATAGATGGTAGAGTAATATTTCCTGATCTTAATATAGTTCCATATAGTGTTACTTATTTATGGAATTATATATCAATAGTTGATGAATGGTCTGTTGTAGAAGCTTCTGATCCACCTGTAGTCGTTATTAATTTATCTGGATTTAATAAAGAGGGGTTTCAACTAGGAGCTGGTAAACGTGTTCCAAGACAGGTAAGTTTAGAAGTATTTGCTACGGATACTGCTGAAAGATCAGATATAATGGAAACTTTATATGATGGGTTGTATTTAAAAAGTTGTCCTAATCAGTTGTTTCCAAATGGTACAATGCTAGATTGGAATGGTACTTTTAATCAAGACTATGAATATGCTACTATAAGTGGGTCTAGTTCTTTACAGTTTGAGGACGTAGAAGCAAGAAGTATATCTATTCCATTGTTAACTGTTCCTAATAGAGAAATGATTATGTTGAGTGATTTAAATAGATATAGAGGACGAGTTAGGTGCTCTATGTTTCATTATGAAGAATCGTGGTAATTTATAAGATGCTTTTGTGTTTTATAATTACAAACTGTAATATGTGAGTGATGATATGCCTAATCATTATTCATAGCAGTGATTTACCAAAAAGGTAAGGTGTTTGGATAAGCAGATATTGCCTCGTGCTGTATTGTCTAAACAAGGATTGGATTACAACACAATAAAAACCAACCTCGATTGTGTTAGATTAAATTAAGGAGGAATACTCGATTATGGCTAGAAAGAGAAATAGAATTATATATGGTTCTCAGTCAGTGTGGTGTAATGGTGAAATACTTTATAGAGTTCAAACTCTTGGTAGTACCACTACATTTACATCTGAAGATATTTTCGAACTTGGCCATTTGGACATCGTCGATGTTGTTGATGATGTACCTGCAGTTGCGGTCACTTTGAATACTAATGACTGGGGAGATGTAAAAACTATGGCTGTTCTGGCGCAGGTTACTGCTGCTAAGAGCGCTATGGACGCTACTGCATCTGGAAGTAATGCAAATCTTATCGCTGGTGGCTCTGATTATTTACATGGTGTTTCTCTAGCCGATTTCGCTATTACTTGTGGTAGTTTAACTGGTGTGTCTCTATGGGCTCCAATTCAGAATGAATGTGATCTTAGTACTTTGGCTGATAATATTGACCAAACTCTTTTTATGGACGAAGTGTATGTTAATAGTCTTGAGTTTAGTTATACTACAGGCGCAAATGCTACAGAGAACTACGGAGCTGAAACAGATCAGAAGATGTGGTTGTTAAATGATGGTAGATTCGTTAACTGGGAAGAGTTTGCATACGCAACTTTTGTTGGTGGTAGTTTTGCACTTGGAGCTGGTGTTACTATTCCAGTTCTTTCTGATAATGCTCTTGCATTTTTGAGAACATCTTCAGATGGTGAAAGAGGTCTTAGTTTCTATGATTCAAGCGAAAATGAAATTACTAATTACGCTGTTGTATCTGGAACTAGTGCTCATGCTACTAATTTTGTTTACGATGAAGCTACTGATACTATGTATGTACCTACTGGTTTAACTACTGGTGCTGGTGATACTATATCTGCATTGTTTGCTGCTGATGGTTATACCACAGCAATGGGTAACAAGTACTTTGCTGCCCTTAGTGATGCTGATAGACCGGCAACTGTTGGTGCATTGAGACAGGGTCAAGTAGAAGTTTACATTGTTTCTACTAGTGATTCTTCATACGCTAATGCGTGGAGATTAACTGGTGTTACTATTTCATCAGACCTTACTCGTGAACCTCTTGCTGAATTAGGTCACCTTGGTCCATATGATAGACCACTTACGCTACCTATACCTATTACAGTAACTATAGATACCACTGCTGGTGACTTAGAGCATTGGTCTAGATTTGCTGACAAGTATGCGGATTATGTGGCTGGTACTATGGATGACATAGATCTTGCTGACTTAATGGCTTCAGATGATCTTAAACTAGTTGTTAAAGTGTTTGCTCAGACAGATGAAGAAGCTGGTGGTACTGGTGCGAATAGAACTATCGCTGCTGGATCTTCACTAATAGGGAAATCCTATTTTAATGATGGTGTAAAAGGCACTTATGCTGCTGCAAATGAGCGGGAATTTGCTCTTAAAACCATCGTAGTTGAGCACATTAAGATTACTGATGAAGCTTATACATTAGATATGGGAACAAATGCTACTCAAACATTTGGATTCCGTTCAACTAATGATCTTTATGCGGTTAAGGGAGAAGTTTCACTTGCTTTAGTTCAGGCAAATATTAGAAGAAACGCTTCTTAGTTTTATTAATAGGGATAACTTTTGTGGGGAGGAGTGTACTCCCCACTTAAGTATAATTATGGAGGGGAGGAGAAAATTATGGCCATTGAAAAAATGGATAAGCATAGGGAAAAAATTAATAATATGATTAAGGATGAAATAACTAGAATGTTTGAAAAAGTTTTAGACTACGCTGAAGTAGCTGTGCCTAACGGTGAGCAATATAAAAAGCTTAGATCTAAAATTTTAAGAGTTGGGAATAATTGTATACGCGGTATTCAAAAGGATATTGAAAAATATTATGACGTTAAATACAAAGCCCAGGCTGAAACTATCGTAGAAATTTTACATCGATAATACTTAGGATATATTAAAAGGAGGAATTAATAATGGTAGAAGAAAATAAAAGTGTAAGTATTGAAGAGGAATCTCGCAGATCTTTTCAAGATCCTGAAAATGAAATTAATTACTATATAAAAGCTCCTACTGCTGATGATATAAGAGGGGCTGATTGGCAATATAGTAAAACATACACCAAATCTCTTGTAGAAGGCGGTATTACTACATCAGCAGAGATGATGGATATATTAATGCGAAGAGGAATAGTTGGACCTGAGTTTGAACAAAGACAGAGAGAACTATCTGATAATTTATCTAGTAAGATAGTAGATTTACAGGTCAGTGATGATATTGAAAGAAAGCAAATAACGGCTATGGAAGTAGCTAATGCTAGAGAGGAATTGTTCAAATGGAATCAGCGTCTAAACGGTCCCATGTCAAATACATGCGAGCAGATGGCAGACGATGCTAGATTAGAATATCTTACATCACGAATGATAGAAAGACACGATGGCACTAAACTTTGGGATTCATATGATAACTTTTTGAAGGAACGTAGTCAATCGCTGGCTATTAGGTCTAGGTTTGAAGTTATGCTTTATTTACAAGGACTAGATTCTAATTTTATGGAGCAAACACCTGAAGCTAGAGCTATTAAGGAAATAGAAGATGAGCTAAAGAAAAAGGCAAACAAAGCTATTGAAGATCTTACTAAGCAACAAGAAGATAAGGACGCTGCGGATAGTGTTAAAAACAGTAGTAATACTGTAGCTAAAAAACCTAAGCGTGAGCCAAAATCTACTAAGAAAGCCTCTACTAAAAAGACTAAATAGCATTAGGAGTATCAATGTCATTAACTCACGATGAAGTAGAGGAATATTTAGAGATTATTTCTACTGGTAGTAAAATAACTGAAGTTGATAGTAAAGTTATTTTATTAAGATATCCCACTGCGAATATCAGAATGATGTCTAAGTTTATATATAAGACTGAGTATAAACTATCTGTAGATGAGGGTATGTTAACTCATAGCCAAATGGCAGACATTATAAAAGAACGCAACTGGGTATCTGAAACTGATAGAAATCAATTGTCAAAATTAGAGTCGCAGATAACCGCACAGCGTATATTACTATCTAAAACAACTAGAGTTAAGGCTAATAAAGAGCGTATAAAAAATATAATACAAGATTTGAAGTTAAAGAAAGCTGTCATAGAGAATAAAGAGAGATCTAAGTTTGCTATGACAGCTGATACTAAAGCCGAAGAAGCTAGAATACTATACTTGTGTTATAATAGTGTATTTAATGTTGATAACGATAGTTTGTATTGGGCTACTTTTGATGATTTTAAAAAAGAATATGATTATATGTTTAGACAAGCAGTGCTTACAGAATTTATATCATTTTATACTGGAATTAGCACTACCACAATACGTGCATTAGCGCGTAGTAATTTGTGGCGAATAAAGTATGTTACAAGCGTAAAGACTGGTGAAGATTTATTTGGTGTGCCAGTATCAAATTATACTGGTGACATGTTAAATTTAGCTTATTGGTCTCATTACTATCAGAACATAAATGATATGATGTCAGAAGATCAACCACCAGAAGATATAATAGAAGATGATGATGCATTAGACGCATTTATGCAAGATTACCATAACGAAAGAACTAAAGATATTGCGGAAAGGAAACATAGGAAAGGTAATCGTGGAAAGTTGTCAGCTTTTAATCAGGAAGAAGTCATAGTAGCTAGAACCAATGAATTGTTCGAAGATATTGAATTTGACGAACCTAGAGAAGCAGCAGCTATTAAAGATAAGGCGTTAGTAAACAAGAAAACCCGCCGAAGATAAACCTACATTAGGCTCAGATAGGATAGGATGTTATATATTTATTTATATGTAATGATTTAGGGCATACACTTGGTGTATATAGGAGGAATGAGCCTTGCCAAAGCAAGAGTTTACAATCACACTCGAAACAAAACAACAAGACACACCCAATATCAATAATAAAGATATAATTAGATCGCTAGATAGCTTACAGAAAGCTGTACTAGAAGGCAGAGCTGAGCCTATCAATGTTGGTATCCCAGAACTATTACGCGCTATAGATAACCTAGCGGTAAGTATTGATAAGCAACAGAGTGGTTTTGTTCGTTATCTTGATACTATAGTTAATATGTTAGATATCAATACTAAAAGTAGTGGTCAATCTCCTGACTCAGATGCCAAAGTACTTGATAGAAGTATTAAGTTTTTAGCTGGAAAAATTGATAAATTATCAGCTAAAGATTTAGATAAAACTGTGTCTATAATGGATTTAGAAACAGCTCCTATTGAAAGCGGCGGTAAATATGCAAATAAAGTTGATTTTATTACTCAAATAGGTGTAATAACAGGCACATTGCGTGACATTCTTACTAAATCAGTAGACCAACTTAAATCAGAAAAGATAAATATTAGACCATCTATAAGTGAAGATGCTTATAATGACGTGTTTAAAGGGAAGTCATTTAAACCTATTGATTATAGTAAACTAGTAGATATAGATAGTAAATCATTTGAAGATGCTATGTCCAGAGCAGCTGAAATTGTTGAGGGTTCTGCGATTATTGCTGGTCATAATTTAATGGGTTTTGATATTAAGGTATTAGAGGATGCGTTTAAAGATGCAAAGATAAATATAGATTTAGCTGGTAAAGAATATTACGATACCCTTAAAGAATCTAGGAAAGCATTTCCATCTCGTAAGAATCATAAATTAGAGAATATAGGTAAAGAGCTTGAATCTGTTGGTAGAGATTTTGGTGGCGTTGCACATGAAGCAATTCATGACGTGTCAGTTACAGCTGATCTTATGAAAGCACTAGCTGGAAGTAGTCTTGAATTATCAGATACTATGGATTCTGTTGTATCTAAAATAAATGGTTTAACTAAATCAGTGGATGGGGTTGAAAAAGCGTCTAAAGATACTTCAAAAACTCTTAAAAATCTTAATGATGCAGCTGATAGTACTGGAAAAAGCCTTAAAGATGTTAAAACATCATCAGACCAAACTTCTAAAATACTAGATGAGTATAAGAAAAAAGCTCAAATAGAAATAGTAGATTTATCACAAGTTAGATCTATGCAAGCTGCTATATTTAAAGAATCACCTATATTTCCAACCGATCCTGGTACAAAGTATGATGTTAAGGATCATACTGGTAAGCATGATATTGATCCAAAAATAGTAGCTATGGCTGATGTAGTATCTAAGTCACTGTATAGTTTACAAGCTAGTATAGTTAAATCACTGGAAACAGGATTACGAGGTGGTTGGAAAATACTAGAAGGGGAGGGTGGTAAACAATTTAAACTTGGTAAGGGTGGAAGAGAGTGGGAACTCAACATAGTTGATGTAAACAGTATTCGTAAAAGCCTTAAAAAATACGATGTGGATGTTGGCCCTGGAGCTAGTGTAAAGTCAGTAGTTGATATCTATAAACAAAAGTATAAACAATCAGAAATGCCTAAAGATTTAGGAGTTATAACTAGTAAACTAGAGCGGTGGTTGGATAAAGCCACTTCAGAAGATTTATCAGATAGATCTGATATTACTAAGTCTTTATCTAAAGGTATAAAAGCAGGAACCATAACTACAAGTGATTTAACTGGTATGGGTGAAGATACTTTAAGAGATATCTACAACGCAACTGTACTAGAGACAAAAGCAACTCAGGATATGAAAGATCAATTTTTTAAGATTATAAATGTTCCAGCTGCTAGAATTAGTTCACAAGGTACTTTAGGTTTTGAAACTAAGTATGGATCAGAAAGATCGTTAGCTAATTTTGCAACAATTACTACAGGTTTGGAAAAAATGGCTAATCAGTTTAAAAGTATGGGCGACTACGGTGAGTATTTAAGTGCGTCAAGTAGTATTGCGGCTCTTCCATTTAGACCTGATCCTGTTAAAAATCCTGAAAAATTTAAAGAGTTTCAATCATTAGCCACATCTATGGTAACTAAAATACGGGATATGGGCGGTGATGATTTTATAAAAGACAGCCTTGCTACTACTATCCCATTAAGAAGACATGAATTGGGTATGTCTGAGGTTGATTACTCAAAAGCATCTTTAGAAACTTTACGAAAAGAAGCTAAGGAGTTAGGTATAACTGCTTCAGATGTTGCTATAGCACTAAATGAAGTTAATTTTGAAAATTTCTATGATGTTTTAGATAGACTATATAAAGCAGGTAAAACTCCTTTTCTTGTAGACAAAGCTGCTGGGATAGGTGGGCACCAGAAAGAACGTAGTTTACGACAGATATCTGAAGTAAAAGATGAATTAATGGGTGTAATGCCATTAGTTGAACCCGGTAGACCTAAACGTAAAGCTTATGATGAGGCAGCGGTTAAAATATTAACTAGATCTGTTCAGAGTGCAAATCAATTTTCTCAGACCTTGAGACCAGATGAGCAGAAACGTCATATTTTAGATGTTGCTCTTACTTGGCAAGAAATGGCTGATAATGCCAATAAATTAAATAGGAAATCACTATACACTAACGATAAAACTAATGCATTTGGAATACCAGAAGCAAGTCCTATAGATCTTAGTGATTCAGCTAGTGCACAAATTACTGAATTTAACAAGAAGTCAACAGACGCTTTGAACGATCTTGGTGGTATAATGGTAAGCGCTAGTACAGCTAAGATTAGGGGATTGGCTCCATTTGAAAAGTTCAGTTCTATAAGTCGTCAGATGTCATACGCTGCCAATGCTATATCTGGTGGTGCTAAAGGTGGTCTAGACTTACCATCATTAGTAAGTGAACGTGAACGTGGTATGATAGAATCTGGTAAATATGGCGCTGAAGGATATGGACTTAATGTTCTTACAGAATTAAGAAGCACTGCTGCTACTTTTGAGGATCAAATAGTTATTTCTGGAAGATTGGCAGAAGCATTTACACGTATTGTTAAACCATTAGTTGGTCCAGCAGCTTCTCATATGCAGGCAATATCTGAAATGAAAACTGGTAAGGTAGTTGGTGCTACAGCTAGAGGTAAAGCTATAGATTCTAGTGTTAAAGGTATTTCTCCAAAAGATTTTGAAAAATTAATTAGTGACGTAACATCTGAATATCAGACAATATTAGGTGTACCTAAGTCATATCAGGGTAGAGCTGATGTAGCACAAATATCTGATGAAGTAGTGAATGTTATGAGGGAACATCGTGGTGAATCGATAGAAGTTCAAACAGCTAAATTAAGTGAAACTTTTTTAAACTATTTTGGACGTAAACTATCTACTAGGTTTGGAACTAAAGGTGTATCTGTATCTGCACAACAAGCCAAGTTACCTGAAGGTATATCTAGTCTTGAAGATGTGTCTAGTTTTATGCAACAAGGATTTAAAGCTAAAGTTGCTCCAGGAACTGGTTTGGGCGTTGCTAAGATGCCTAAGAGTATGGGTACATTAGTATCGGACTTAATAATTGATGCGGTTGGCTCTATGAATGCTCCTGAAGCTGGTATGGAATTACACAACAGGCTTATTGAGTCTGGTAACAAGTTTATTATTGATATGTTTAAAGACACTAGTGGTGGATTGGTTACTGAAGAAGAAGCTGCTAAACAGTCTAAACTATTTCAAGATGCTTCTGAGGCATTTAAAAAAGTTTTTGCTACGGCTTTGCCAGAAGGTAAGTCAGGAATAGAAGAGATTAAAGATTTGTATGGGCAACGTTTTGGTAAAGAGAATCTATCCACCATTAAGCCTATAGAAGCTAGAATTAGTGCTAGAGGTGTAGCTAAACGTGGGTTAATGCCAGAGGTTTTAGAAGGATTGGTTAATAATTTAATAGGATCTGTTTCAGAAAGCACTACTATACTAGACACTGATTTAACATCTGATCCTAAACTACGTAAAAAGTTAAATGAATATTTAAGTGCTTTGGCTTATTCTGGACTAGACCCATCAGATGTATCAGCTATGGGTGAAAGATTACAAGCTATAGATCCGTCACTTAGTGGTGAGGCTATAAACGAGTTAAAAGAATTTGAAAAACAGTGGTCGGTATATACTGATGTTGTTGATGAGTATGGTGAAAAGTTAAAGAGTTTTGTAGCACCAAAGTTCTTACAGATAGTTGAAGAACCACATTTATATAAAGACTGGTCTAAAAAAGATATTTCTAAAGGAGTACACGGTGAAAAGTTAAACTTTCAAGCGTTTGCCGCATATACTGGTGTATTTGGTGAAGGATCTAAGATGATGGAGGAGTTGTCTAATGCTACTTCATTAACCTCACGTGAAGGTTGGGAATTTATTAGAGCTTTACAGTTTATGGACCCAGCTATGAAGGATTTGACAAAATCTTTAACAAGTGGTTTGGAGAGAATTAAGCTTAGTGATATTAGATCATTTGATGACCGTACAGCATCTATAGGGGATATCACTCAAACTGTTGAAGATGGTAAGGTAGTTGTTCCTCCTACTATATTTGATATAGGTAGATTTCCTGCTCCATTTAACCTACAGATACCGTCAGTAGAAAAAGGTAAAATGGGTGAATATGAGGACATGTATGTGCCTGGCCCAGCTGTACGAGCTACGTACAAAGAGGAATTAATGGGTGGTAAAGTCTCACCTACTCATATAGCTCGATATCTTAGTAATCTAGTAAGCTCGGCTCAACGTGTAGAAGATTTAATGGCATTCACGGCAGATGAATCAAAAGATTTGGATTCTGAAGGATCACGTAAATTTGCTGATACTATTCGTCGTGAGTTAGTAGATGGTTTAACTTCAACTTATGGAGAGTTTAAATCCATAGAACATAAAAAATTTATTACTCCTGATAATACAAAGTTTATGTCTGGTTATATTGATCAGATGAAAACCGCTTTGTCTTCTACTAGGTACGTTGATCCTTTATTTATGACATATGATGTTAAAAGAACTGGTGTTAAATCACAAACTGAGAGAGAAGCTGTAGAATCATATGAAAGTGAATTAAAAGCTAGTGGTGATAAAAATATACATAGTAATGTACTAAGTCGTATTATGGATATTTTGATAGGGCCTAGTCCAAAATCATTAAATACTGAAGAAGATAAAATAGCTACAGCTCGTGAATATTATAAAAAATCAGGCCAAGTACCTTCTAATTATACTAAAAAGTTTGAGGGATCTAACTTTAAAAGTTTTGAAAAAATGTTGGATGTTCATCAGGGTAGGATTGATGATAAGAGAAAGACAAAAGCTGCTTTTGATGTTGAATTAGAGGCTGGTAATTTAACTGCATTTGTTGATAAAGTTGGTATTGATATATATAATTCGGTTAAGAAATCTTTAGAAGATGCTTTAAAATCTTTAAGTGTGGCTAAGGTATCTTATACACAGGAATTAGCAAAGCAAGTTATTGGACCAAAGCATGCTATAGAACAAACATTTTTTCAAAGAGTTATTCCTAATAGTATTACTGCTAAGGCTGTAACTGCGGTAACAGATAAGACTAAAGATCTGGATAATGTTATACGTGGTTTAGAAGCGTCTGGTAATTCTAGCTTTGATACAATAATTAAAAGAATTAGTGATGTAAAAACAAAACATGAAGAATACGTTAATAAAGCCAAGAAGTCCGGTACACCGGTTCTTAAAGAGGGTGAAATAGGTTTGCACCCATCTATGGCAAAAAAGATTAAACTTAAACAAGCAGGTAGAGAGTCTGATTTAGCTAAATTAATAGAAGATCAACTAGAAGAAGCTTATGTAAGTACTGTTAGATATCCATTCACTGGAACATTAAGTGTTCAACCTCAAAAAGCAAAATTGATGGATGATGATTTTGCTAAACACGCAGTGGTTGTGCCTGGTGCGCCAGAGCTTGATATGACCACATTAAGTCAGGTAGTTTCTGATCTTAGAAAGTATGTAGGTATAGAATCTTTTAAGGGTGACACAGCATCTGAACGTGGTGTTGATCGCAAAAAATTTGTTGATAGGATGGGTGATGAATCTTTAGGTATAACTGATGCTTCAGATTTTAAATCATTAATACAAAAACGAGAGGATGTATGGAAAGCTGGCGGGCCTGATGCTGAATTGCAAGCTTCTAGCTTAAGTGATTCTATAAAACAACTTACTTCATTAATCAAAGAACTTACTCCTAAGTATGCTAATATGGAGCAAAAACTTGATTTTGATGGAGACGCTCTATTTTTACATACTGGTCAAGTTGAAGAATCACGTATGGAGATAAAAAAGCATTTTGATGCTTTGGGCGATGACGTAACTTCTGTTAGATCATTATTTAATACTCTATTTACATCAGTTAAACCAGAGGAAATAGATGTTAAATCTTTATCAGAAATGGCTTACGTGTTTAGTAAAAAACAACCAACTGAAAAAGGCTTTGAATTTTTGACCAAGCCGTATATAGAAAAAGATGTAGCTAATTTGAACTTAGATGAAGTTTTTAAAGCTTTATTTAGTTATAAAACTGGTGATGTTGAATTTAGTGATTGGATTAATAATTATTTAAATAATACTGTATTTCCTGAAGTTTTTAGAAAAGTAAGTGGTACAGATTTAGAAAAACAAGACTTTGCTGGTAAGGCTATTAATGCTATATCAGGTGGTGGAGGTGTACCAATTGGTCCTAATGCTGGTGAGTTTGAAATTACAGCAGCTAAATTAGTAGAAGACATGGTGCGTCAAAGATTATGGCAGCAAAAGTATAGCGATGCTATAGTTGGGCAGTTATACAAATTACAGACTGGTCCTACTGTAGAAGGTATAAGTAGAATAGCTAGATTAACTGAATTAGAAACTGGTTTTGGTGCAGGACTAGCTGGTACCGGTAAACATAAATTTACGCCTTCAAAAGACTTTTCAGATAAATGGCCTAGCGACAGTATTGCTCTAGGTGAGAAGCCTGTACAAGCATTTGCTGCTCGTATGAATGAGGTATTAAGATTCGTTATTCAAAAAGGACTTGATGAAAAACATGCAGGTGTTGAGGCTGTCGGTAGTCACATAATAGATAACGTTGGTAAAAAAGGCGGAGCTGCTGCCATAATGGAAATTATGGAAAAGGATAAAAAGCAGTTTTCAGAGTTGTGGGATTTTGATGCTCAAATATCACAGGAAGCTAAGCTTAGACTTGGTGAGCACCCAACTAAGGATTTAAGGAAAGAACTAGGAAGATTTCAGTCAGATATTTCATCCGAACTTTTGTCAGGTATGTCAAGAGAAGAATTAATTGATCAAATAACTAAACAGGTTGATCTTAGTGCTGTATTTGAAGAATTATTTAGAATGATAAAAAGACAAGCTATTAAAGGTTATACTAAGCAGTTACAAGTCAAACTATCTGAGATGCCTATAGATCGTAGGGCTAAGCAAGAAGCTGATATTGCTAGAATTGGAGGAATTGAGCCTTACGCTGTTAATAAAATAAATAAAGATATTGAAAAAAACGATAGTATTAGTATTCTTAAATATGTAACATCTAATATGGAACCGTTGTATAAACTACGTACTAGTATGGAAACTATATCAAGCGCTGGTAGTAGAACAGATTTAAAGACAGATTCAAAGGCATTACTTCCTGGTAACGATAAAGAAGTAAAAATTTTGAAATATAATTATGAATTAGCACTAAAAGCCGCTCATGTGTTGTCTAGATCTATGGGTGATGTAACTAAGGATGCTCGTGGTGGAGCGTATTCTGCCATGGCTATAAGTTCTGTACAGAAACGATTACGTGAATTAGAGGGATTAGATAAAAAAGCAGGTGCTATTGGTATATCCCCAACTGTGCGAGGTGTGCCTACTAGTCGTATGGAATATGCCGGTGGTGCGTATGTTGGTGAATCTCCAGCTTTGTTTGAGAGTATGTGGGAAGAAGCTAATATTGGCCAAATGAGACTTGGTCCAACAAAACGTCTTAACTTAAAGGAATCAGTAGAAAAATCATTTACAACTATTGATAATATAAAGAGACAAGTTAAAGATGAGCTTGATTCTATGTCTCAATCTCTTGGTATTCCTATGATGAGTACTGAAGAGGAACAAAAATCATTTTTTGATTTTGGTGAAAAAAATAAAGATGCACTCCTATCTATATCTATGAAAGCTGAATCATTAGGTGCTGCTATATCATCAGAATTACCTGATATGCCTTTAGATGATATTAAACAGACTACTGATGAATATACTACTTTCATGACTAAATTATTAAGGTTTCAGATAGCTATGTCCGAACAAGCTAGACGTGTATCTGAAGCTATGAAGACTATACCGTTTCAAAAGGAATATTTAGAAACAGCGTTTCCTGGAATATCATCATATTCTGGAGTAGCTACATCTGACATTGCTGATGAAGTATCTAATAGAAACAATGAAAAATTAGCTGAATCTGATAGAAAAATAGTTGATAAAAGAAAACGTAGAATTGATGATATACAAAAATGGTTCGCCGACCAAGACCCATCCACTGTTCAGCAAATTGTTGATTCAGTAAAAACAAACCAACCAGATGATCTTATAGAATCTATACGAAATGAAGTAATTAAATCACTACTAGATAATGATGGTGATACTGTTGGAGATAAACTATCTCCTGGTCATTTATATTTGCCAGCTGGTGGTAGTGCTGTACCTATAACTGAAGGTATGAGGTTTGATAAAACACCATACAAACACGGTGAAGCTAGTGATGCAGAAGAGAGGTTTAATGATATACTTAGTGGATGGAAAAGTGAATCTTTAGGTACTTATCCATATGATGAGAGTTACGATATGCCTGAGTTACCATCACTTACACCTCGTTCTACTGGTGATGATATAACGGCTCCTGCTGGTGGTGGTATGCCTCCTGCTGGTGGTGGTATGCCTCCTGGTGGTGGTGGTAAGCCTCCTGGTGGTGGTAAGCCTCCTGGTGGTGGTAAGCCTCCTGGTGGTGGTAAGCCTCCTGGTGGTGGTTTCGATGACGCAATGTTTGAAGCTTTATATGCTCGCATACAAAAAATAATAGCTGACCTAAAAGCTGGTACTAGACCAACTGATGCTGCTGTATATGAGTTAATGAAGTTATATAATGAATTGATTTCTGTGTTTGAGCGTACAATTAAGGATAGAGATATTGATGCATCTAAAGATATAACTGATAGATATGATGTATTACTTAAAGATGTAAAGGATACTCTTAATGATAAGTATTCTGGTGGATTTAAATCTGCTGCATCAGTACATAATAATCTAAAGTCACTTGACAGCGTGGAGTTTAATAAAGAACAAAGTAAAGATAGTGACTATGATTATCTTTCTGATATTAAACGATATACTGAAAATCCAGAAAGTTTTACTACTATGCATAAGAATTTAAAATCATTATTTGAAGTTGCTAGGGATAGACATGCATTACATAGCTCTACTGTTGATAAATTTGGCGAAGAAATAAAACAACTATTAGCGTCTGTTTCATCTAGTGGTCCAAGTTCTGATATAACACAACAAATAATGGCATCTGTTGATACTTTACCTCAAGAAAAGCGTGGTTATATTGTTAGTATATGGAAACATTACCGTAAGGCTGTTAGTGAATATTTTTTGGGTGAGTTAGATAGATTAAAGTCTGAAATGGATAATGCTAGAGGAGATGATTATGCTAAAGAAGCCTATGGTGAGTATGCAGATAAAATTAAACATTTTAGGGGCACCATAGTTAAAAATCTTGGAAAGACTAGCGATATATACACTGAAAAAGGTTTTGGAGGATCACGTCAATTTGTAGATCCAGAGTTAGCTAGACTTACAGGTGTTTATAAAACTAAAGAAGAAATAGCAGAAATAGCTAAAGAGCAGTCTAAATTGTCTGGAGAATTTAGTCCTATTGTTGATATGCTTATAGACAATAATGATTCTAATGATATAACAGCTCTTGTACCACCTATAGAAAAAGTACGCAAAGCTTTTATGATGCTTACTGCTAACGCAGAGGAGTTTAAGGCTACTTTAAGAGATGATGACTTATTTAAAAGAGTTGGTAGTCAGATGGCTGACCAATGGGATTTTGGTAAAGTTGTTGAAGGTGTAACCCAACTAAGAGCAGCTATGGAATCATGGAATAGAATGCAAGCCTCAGGATTTGGTGATGTTGGTCCAGATGCAGCCTATACCGAATCTAAGCGTAAAAATATAGAAGAGACTATAAAACTACTTAAGCAATTAGAAAAATCTTTTGTTCCAACTGGTGGTTCTGCGGTATCTGAAATGGGGTTGGTTGGAGTCCCAAATTTTCTTGATACACCAGAACAAGAAGCACTACATAGAAGAAATATCGCTATGACTCAACAGTATTTCGCTAAGCCATCTGAAGAAGGTGGACCTGAGCGTGGTGAAGCGTTTACTTATAGATATAAAATAGTTGATCCAGCTACTAAACAAGTATTACGTAATATTGCTGATGAATTCAGGGGTATGGGTAGTGCTGCTGATGGAGCTGGTGGAAAAGTTGGTTTGTTTACACAGAAAACAGAAGATTTATTAAAACAGTTTCAAGATAAGCAGGGATTTGGACAGGCATTTGGTCGTGTTATTAGATGGGGAACTGCTAGTGGGTTAGTATGGGGAACTGTAAAAGCTCTTAAAGGTATGGCGGATACTATAACAGATGTAGAGTTTGGTATAGCTACATTACGTCAGGTTATGAGTCCATTATCTACTGATTTTAACGAGATAACTAATTCTGCTTTGGGATTTGCAAAAGAATTTGGATTACCGATACGTCAAGTAATAGACTCTATGAGGGTATTTGCACAACAGGGTTTGGTACAACAGGAAGTTATAGATAGAACTAGAACATCAGCACTAGCTGCTAATGTTACTACATTGTCAGCGGCAGATGCTACAGAAGCTATAACAGCCGCTATGAAGGTCTATGGGCGTGAAGGACAAAGCACATTAAAGTTTCTTGATGCATGGAGTCAAGTTGAAGCACGGCATGCTATTACTTCTGCTGACTTAGCTAATGCTCTTAAAAAGGCTGCCGCAGCTGCTAAAACATCTGGTATAGATTTTGATCAATTGAATGCTATAGTAACTGGTATTGGTGAAACATCTCGTCAAACTGGTAAAGAAATTGGAACTTCTTTAAGATTTATATTTAGAAGACTTCAAGGTGAAGAAGGACCAAAAAAACTTGGAGAAATAGGCGTTCCAGTGGTAGGTGAATCAGGTGATGTTAGGTCAGGATTTGAGGTGTTAGATGAGTTAGCGTCAAAATGGGACGGCTTATCTAGATCGCAGCAATTGTCTATTGCTCAAGCAGTTGGTGGTAGAAGACATTATAATAGTTTGATAATACTGATGGATCATTGGAATGATGTATTATCTACACTTGGTGATAGTATGAACTCCAAGGGTGCAGCTGAGAGACGTAATGCTATTGTAATGGAGACCTATGCTAAAAAACTTGAACGGTTGAAATCATCTATGTCTGAATTACAGGTTCAATTTGGTAAATTTGCTTTACCTGTAGCTAAAGGTTTTGTAACTGGACTTACAGCGTTGGTAGAAGCTTTAGCAAACATACCTAGCTCAGTTAAGATAGCTACATTAGCTATTGGTGGTTTATTCGCAGTATTATCTAAAGGTGATAATCTATTAAATACATTATCAACTAATTTTAAATCTGTGCCATCTATTTTTGGTGATTTGACTGGTTCTGTGAGTAAACAACTAAGTACAGGATTATTTGAAACGTTTGGTAAAAAAACTGGTGGATTTAATTTTAGTGGTCTTAAAACAATTAAAGAAGCTACTAAATTAGAAGATATAGAAAGTATTCCTGGTAAAATGGCTTATGGGCTATCTAAGGCAGGAAGGTATTGGAATGACTTTTTAGCAGACATCACAACTGGTGGTGCTACTGTAACTGATAAATTATCATCTGTATTCAATAGAATATCATATATTGCTGGTAGTAGTCTAGTTGATTTAGCGTCACTTACTGTAGCTAATCCGGTAGTAAGTGGTTTAGTGTCTGGTGCTTCAAAAGTAGTATCTGGTGCTTCTACTGGCTCTGGTATTATATTTGGACAACTATCTAAATATAGTGGTAAGAGTGCTGAAGCGTTAGCGGGATGGACCCAAGGTAACACTGGTTTTGTAAAATCAGTTGCTCCTATGGTAGGGTCTTTGGCTGTGTTAATACCATTAGTTAAAAAATACTGGAATGAAATATTGAAAGTAACTGTATCTGCTGCTGAATACGAGAATGCTATGGAAGGTGCTAAGCGTAAACACAGCGAACAATTTGATTCTATATCTAGATTAATAGCTGGATATGACAATCTTGAAATGCGTATGAAGAAGATAAACGAAGCTAGCACACCAGCTGGCAAATCACGTGGTTTAAGAAGAGAAGAATATGTTAGCCCAATGTTGGCTTCAGCTGATTTGTATAAACAATCAAAACAATATGGTAATGAATTAGCTAAGAGTAATATATCACTTGTTTCTAGTTATGATGAGTTCGGTAATGCTGTAGTTACTTTTGATAAAAAGTTAAAAGACCATCTAGATTTGTTATCTAATATGGAGAAACAACAAAGAGCGTCTTTAGATGTTGATGTTGCATCTAAGTATGTTAAAGATTTGACTGATACTGGATTTGGTGAGTCTCTTAAATATGAATTAAAGAACTTTTTAAAAGAAGTTCCAGCTATTGGTGAATTATTTGGTGATAAAATGGAAGTTTCTCCTGCTAAAGAGTTGGATGTTATAACAGAGAAGATGAATAAATTATTAAAGCTTTCTGCTGAATCCCCATTTGCACCTATTGGTCCTAAATTAAAAGATTATACAACACAACTAGATAAAGCTAGGTCAAAATTTAGTGAATATTATACTAGTTTTGTACGTGTAATAGCTGATATGGCTACTGAGGGATTAAATCCAACACAGATAATAGAGAAGTTCAATGATCCAGGTTTAAGAAAGGGTTTTGAACTAGCTCTTAGAGTAGAACCTAAATTTCAAGCAATGGGTGTGAAGGATAAGTTTAAAACTGATGATGTAATAGGTGGAGAAATTTTAAGGCGCATTTATCCAGATAAACAATTTGATTTAGTAGGTCCTTTGACTAAAGAAATGCTGCTAAGTAGGAATATATTACAACGTGAAGGACAGGCTTTTTCTGAAGACATAGTTATATTTATGGATGGACTACCAGACTCATTTAATATAGCAGCTAGACAAGGTGTGCTTAAATTCAAAGATGGTATTGGCTGGATAGTAGAAGCTGTAAGTAGAGATATGGAACAAATAGATGTACCATATAGTGCAGTTAAACAATTTGTTGATTCTATATTTCCTGTTAATGCTATTGAGGATAGATTACAAGAAAATTTAGATGTTATAGATGAATTTATGACTGGTTCGGCAGCTGGTTTAAGAGGGGTTGCTGATAAAGAATTCAAGAGAGAATTTAATCTTGGTTCTAGATTTTTTAGTGAATTACCAACAAATACTTTGTTACAATCATCACGTGGATTTGATCCTGTATCAAGTAAATTCGGTGAAGTAGATTCACAGCGTAGCTGGCCAGATTTAATTGAAAAGACATTTTTTGAACCATATGAAAAACTAAAAAGTTTATTGGCACAGGCATCTGGTAGAGATGTAGAGGGTGCTGATGAAGCTGATGGCGGTGGTATATCACCCGCTCTTAGAGAAGAGATAGTTAAACTACAAGATCAGTTGAAGAATAATCAGATTGCATGGCAATATAGATCTGTTCTTGTTGATCTTAACAAACAATTAGAATCAAATATTCGTACTACGGAAGAATCAGTTGCAGTAGAGAAAATTAAGAATGAAACTATTAGGCAATCTTTTGGTCTATTATCTGGTTTATCCAAAGAACTGTCTGATTTGAGTTTAGGTGTTCAAAAATATAGTGATCTTACTACTCAACAACGCATACTATTTAGAGAGCAGGGCGAATCTCCTGATAAGCGTGAATTTACAAAATCGCGTAGTAATATTTTAAGTTCCAATATTAAACAGCAAGCTGTCGCTGATAATATATCAAACATAGAAAGAGCTAAGGTTCAGGTGTCATATTTAGGAAATATGTATGAAGAAATGGATTTACCTTTAAATATGGATGAACTAAAGCAGTACATAGAGACAGTGGCTATTACTGGTGATAAAAGTACTGGGTTACTACTTAGTCCACTAAAAGATACTGCTTCTTATACTGGTAGATCTGCAGATACGTTGGACCAGATGTTATTGGAAATGAGCAACGGTCCTCAGAATGTAGCACAGATATCTTCTATGCTTAGTGCTTCGGTAAAAGATGCTAAGTCACAATCACCTACTGATATAGCGGCTGATATATCTAAATTACTTAAGGTAAGAGACACACTAGTTAATAAGGGTCAAATAGACGCGGCTAGATCTTATGACCAAGGCATTAATAAAATGGTTGGTGTACTAATAGAAAGATCTGGAGGAGTTAAAGAAGCTAGAGAAGTAGTAAATACACAAGAAGGTAATGTATTTAAACGTACATTTATGCCTGATAGATTTAATGAGCAAGAACTTATACGTAGATCAATTGGTGTGAATGGGTTAGAAGAATTCATTTCTGCTATAGATATTACTGCTAAAAAATTACAGTCTTCTGATTCTGGTGAGGCTAAAGGACTTTTTGAAAAACTAGGTTTTGGAAAGATAGCATGGCAATCATTTATAGATTCCAAAGAGATTAAAGAATTACGTGAAATATCAACAGATGATGATAGAAACGTAGAAGGAACAGCTAAGAGTATATCAAAGTTATTTGCTGGGTACACTGCTTTGAATGATATATTACGAAGATCTTCTAATAGGCAGGTAAAACAATATGATGTTGAAATAGATCTTATACAAGATCAGCGTGCTGATTTAGTTGGAGAATTTAAAAATGGTAATATATCTAGAGAGGATTTTTCTAAACAGGTTACAGGTCTCAATAAACAAGTAAGTACTTTAGTAGATAAGCGTACTGAAGAGCGAGCTGTTTCAAAACAAAGGGCTACGCGTGAAATTGTAGGATCTGTAGGCGCCGCGTCATTTTCATTCGCAAAGGCTGTAGGATTTTCTGAAAAATCGTTAGATTTATTAGGTAAAACTGTGTCAACATCTTTAATAGGTTGGTATGCTTGGAATAAATTATCAGGTGAACCTATCCCAGAATATATACGTAAAGTTGGTGAAAAAGCTAAAGAAGCAGCAGCAACTATGGCATCTTCAGGTGCTGTAAAGGCAGCTAAATTTTGGGTATCTAATAAGTTAGGCACTGATGAAAGTTTAAGAACAGCTGTTGAAGAAGCAGAGAAAATTATAAAAAGTGAGCAGGTATTATCCAAAGAAGATATGAAAGAGGCAGTAATTACTACTGTAATGGATAATACTAAACAGGAAACTGATAATTCTGATGCATTACTTAAACAAGCCGAACAGAGAAGTAAAGAAGTTTTTACACCTGATCAGAAGTTGTTGGAAGAAACCCAAACACAAACAGATATATTATTTGGTATTTTTGGTAACACAAAACAGGGTAAAGATAACAATAAGAAAGGTGAACCTTCGTTTTATAAACAACTTTCAACTAGGGTTGATAAATTAAGTTCAGAACGTGTAAATCAGAGAGGTGTAAAAGATTTAGTTAGAGACATACTTACACCATTATTACTAACTGGAGCAGCTGGATATATATATAGTAAAACCACTGAATTGGCTGAACCTGATAAATATAAAGCATTAGGTAATAGAGCTGGTAGTATAGTAGATAAGTTATATGATGATAATCCAAAGGCTATGTTAGAGATTGCTAATAGACTACAAGAAGAACGTAAACGTAGAGAATCTGCAATAGGTACTGGTGGTAGTGCTGTTGAAAAAGAAAACGTTATTACTGCCGAGGTGATTAGTAATGCTTTATCAGAAGTAGTGTCTCGTATGGATGATATTAGCCGTGAAGCTATATATGGTAAAGAGGGTGCTAACAAAATAGAACGTGATCTTGGTATAGAAGGATTTAAGTTATCTATGGATGTAGCTGCTGAAGAATTGCGTAAAAGTATAGAGGATTTTGCAATGAGTTTTACGGATTCAGTGTCGTCGTTTTTAATAGACATGAAACATAGTATAGAAACATCTGGAGCTATGAAAGGTATTGGAAAATATCCTGAATTAACTGTTGGTAAGGCTGAATATGATCTTACACCTACTGAACGTTTATTTAAAATAGCTTCAAATGAAAATAGTAATTTAAAAGGTTTAATGGTATTATATCAATTATTGAATATGCTTAGAGAACAAGAAACTACTCATATGAAGACGTTGGTAAATGAATACAAAAGTACTATATCAACTTTACCACAATTGAGTAAAAATATAAATCAAGCTAACTATGAAATTGCGTCTATTGGTAAAGAAAGATTATCTACTAATAATAAAAGTGATAGTTATGCTAGTGATATGTTATCTAATTATAAAGAATTATCGTCTGGTGGATATCTTAAAACTGTACTTGATCGTGTAGAAAGAGGTACAGCTATAGACGGTAAACGTATGTCAACAGCTAATGTTTCACAAGGTACTGTTGATATTTTAAGAAAAGTTTTATCTAGTAGTGCTGAATTATCAGTCGCAGCTTTAAAATCACTTATAAAAGGTGATATAAAGGAAGCAATAGTAACGCTTTATCCAGACAAAAAATACGAAGACAATATAAATAAGGTCACTGCAGGTGAAATATATAGTGTTAATCAAATAGGTGTTGTGGAGTTACTTAGAGCTGCTGAATCATTGAGATCGTCAGTTGATAGTAAGTATGCGGATATACCAGAAGAGATAACTTATGGTGAAAGTTATAGTTATAAAAACACACGCAGACCAGGTTTATTTAACGATATGGCTTCCGCTATGCCAAAAGGCAATTTGTTTGAATCACTTGGTAATATAGGTTTTGCTACAGATAAAGAGCAGGTAGTAACTCCTATGAAGTCGTATCCAAGAAGTGCTGCTAAGATGCTTGATACTTTAAGTGAGGACAGAAAAGAGTTATTAGCTGATAGGTATAAATATACTGCTAAAGAATTAGAACAACAACTTAAGATTATTGATGATTGGTCAAAAGAACTTTTAGACGAGGTTAAAAGCGGCACTGGCTATATGAAAGCTATTAAAAGACCTGTAGTTAATGTAAAGCTTAAAGATATAAGGGAACGTGTGCTAGAGGATACTAGTACTATATTTAGACGTATGGAATTATATATAGCACAAGCGTATGAAGACTATAAGGATGTGCCTTTTTTTACTTCTGATACAGGAGGTAAAGGGGCTAAATCTAGATATTCAAAGATAGCGAACTTTACAATTAGACCTGTTATGGCAGGAATAGATGCTGGTATAAAAATAGTAAAATCAGCAATTAATAAATATAATTATAATTCAGAACAAGTTTTAGTCAAAATGAGAAAGAACCCTTTACTAAGCTATATAGCTGGATTAAATGATGCTTATTTGGATTTACGTAGTATAGATTATGGCAATAAAGATACTACTACGCTCAATAGACCAAACGCTATGCCTGGTGATTTCAATGAAAGTACTACTAGAAAATTTTTAGAGCCAATTAAACTTTTAAATTTACTTACTTTATTTACAAGAGCTAGTGAATATAGTAGGGGAGAACGCAAACGTCCTAGTGGAGATATTGCGTATGTTACTGAACCATCTAAGCAAGAAGTTGATGCGGCTAAGATAGAACAAAAAACCACTGATTTATATACAAAGTCATCTCAACTTATAAGGTCATATGAAAAAACCGGTGATGCTATTAGTAGTTTGGAAACTAAGCAACAAAATCTACAATCACAATATGATATTACAGCCTCATCCGCTGAAAATATTACTACTGTGTTTGAGGAAATTTCTAAGAGTTCACTTAGTCTTAATGAAAAGTTGTCAGCTATTAAGCAGATATTAGACACTGGTCTTGGTTTTAGTGCATTAATAGGTAGTATATCACAACTTAAAAATACATTATCTACACAAGAATTAGGACGTGTTGACACAACTTTACGTGATCAAATGGTAGGTGGGTCGCATCCACTAGCCAGACAAGATCCTAGTTATGAGGCTGCGATAGGCGCTGAAATGACTGGTGTTAGTATGCGTGAACTTATGGGGATGGATAAGTATGAGCAAGCACGACTTGAACAAATTGGAAAGGGTGAACCTGTTACAGAAGATTTTATAAGGCGTCAAGAATATGCTAAAGCTATGGATCTCAATAGGTATGATCGTAAAGACGATACACAAAGTATGGAAAACCAGTATCAGGCTGTTCAAGGTATGTTACAAGCAGCTATTGAGGGGAGGAAACAAGCACGTGGTAGAGGGGCTGATGCGAGTGAAGTTGATTTGTATGATACAATTATAAATAAATTTAAAAAGATGCAGCTTGCAGCGTATGCAGTTATGACTAAAGAAGAGTATTTGGGTGAAACTGATAAAAGAATAAAAGAAACAAAGACAGATCTAGATACTGCCATTGATAGTGACGCTTCTGAATCTGTTATTAATAAATTAAATGAATCTTTGAAAGTACTTGCAAATCAAAAAGCTCGAGCCGAATCGCTTGAGGATGGGGCTAGCATTTATAGAGGTTATTTTGATGAGCCGCAGGGCATAGAGTTAGAACTATCTGACATGTTATCTAAACTATCTGGGGATAAAGCAGCTGATATTTATGATCCTATAGTTAAACAACTGTTAAGTAGTGATTCTACTGTGGTAAGTGCTATACAGGCTGGTGTTCAAATTTTAGTAACCGCATTTAATAGAAGCAACTCTATAGTTGGTAAGATGCATCCTAAATCTGTGCCAAATATGATGCTTGATTTGATGAATAACTTTATGCCGGCTGTTGCTGATCGTATGAAAAATAATATGAAAAATGCAGCAAAGGAAAATAAAGCATCAGGTGGTGTAATTACTGGTCCTGGTGGCCCTACATCTGATAGTATATTTATGAACGCTAGTGCTGGTGAATATGTTGTAAAGACCTCATCAGCTAAAAATATAGGTTATGATACACTTAATTATATAAATTCATCAGGAAAATTACCAGCATTTGCTGATGGTGGCGCTGTTGGTAAAACTGAAGAAATACGTAAATATACGTTAGGTAGACCTGGTGCTTCTGCTTATAATCCTAGAACTGGTAAATTATACTATGTGCCATCGGAAGAAGAGGACGTAGATACAGTTAAGCCTTCTAATGTACTTAATTATACAAAATCAACTGATTATGATCCAAATGAATTATTTGCTGGTTATGTAGACAGTGATATTTATAGTAATCCTACAAAGAATCCTATGGTTAGAAGATCTAAACGTTTAGACTTAGAGTCAATGGGATTGAAAGAAGAAGATGTAGAAAAATATTTACCAGTAAGACATGGTCCAGAGGATATGCGTAGTAATGATCCATACAGACGTACTAAATCAATGGCAATGTCATATGCGGATCATCTTAAATCTATGAAACCTTTAGATAAAGCTTCTTATGATAAAGATCACGCTAGTAGTACTGATAATGTATTTATGTCTTCTAAGGTATTTTTGCCTGGAATGGAAGGTTTAGATATAAACAGTAAAGGTAATTTAAATGGAACATTCTTTGATACACATAGTTCTGAATCGGTAGAAATTAAAAATATGCCATTTTGGAGATTTATAAATAAATATCATGCTAGAGAAGATTCTAACAAATTTAATACTTTGTATGAGTCTTTAATGAAAAGAACTAGTAGTAGGGTAACACCTACAGTGAGTGATACATCTCCTTCATTATCGTTGAAACATATGACTGGTAGATATAAGGATATTGACGTATCTGCGCCAGGAACTTTTACATTAAAGGCTAATGGTGGTGTTTTAGGTGCGTATAGTGCTGGCGGTGATGTACCTGTAATGGTAAGTAATGGTGAATTCTTACTAAATAAAAACGCTGTTAGGTCTGTTGGGTTGTCTACTGTTGATACTATGAATCAAACTGGTGCTTTACCAGGCCTGTATGAAGGCGGTGTGTTGTCAGCAGAAATGCAGAAATATGTAGATGGCGGTGAAACATTAGAAGATCGTGTATCTAAATATGGGGAGATAAGACCTTCCGATAAATCTGAAGATTTTTGGCGAGGAGTGAAAGAATTTATTCCCTTTGCTAACTATGAAGAGAAAAAACTTAATGATCCTAGGGCTTTAATGACCCAATCAGCTATGTTGGCTGACATGCTTTTACCATCTGGTGGTAAACTTATGGGTTCTAAAAGAGCTATTGGTAACATAGGTAGTGGTGTTATTAATAAACTAAAGGATATGTTTGATAATGCTACTATTAAATCTAATTTTAAATCACCTGATAAATTAGCTGATTATTTTATTAAGAGCGTTGAAAAAAATAATAAGAGCTTAACAGAGACAGCGTATAGAGTAGGTGAGGCTATGCATAGTAAAGGTGATTTAAAATCCAATATGAAATTACTTTCAGATACTAGGAATACTTTTAAATCTAGGGCTGATAAATTTAAAGACACAGATTTGAATGAATGGGGTAAGTTATATCAGATGGGGCAAGGACCATCTGAAAGTATGGAAGCACTAATAGGAAAGGGGGGTAGTAGTGATGCTAAACGAATAGTTGAAAAATATCTTGAAACAGGATCTTTGCATTTAGAACCTGGTGGATCTGTAGTAAATAGTGAACCTATAGTAACTAGAAAAGATAGGATAGCCAGACTGGAAGATACTGTAAAGAAATATGCTGAATATGATGTAGATGAAAATATTATTGACAGTAATAGTAGTACAAGTGGTAAGTCAGTAAGCTCACATTTATTTGAATTTATGGATACAATAAAGGACATTAAAGATTCTTTGAATGAAAAATATGAAAAATATGTTTCAACTAATGCCAAGGGACATGTAAATAGAATAGAAACTATGAGGGATTTAGCTGGACTAGATCCTCTTACTAAAATAGCATCTAAGATGGATGGCGGTAAAATACCAGAATATAAACAGGGAACTAGATATGTTCCAGAAAATCAACTTGCTTACGTACATAAAGGTGAGAAGATAATACCGGCTTATGCAGAAGGTGGTAAGATAACTACTCCTGTAGTTGATTCTACTGCTATAGCTAGTGAAATAAAAGTGGCTGTTGAAACAGCTATTAAAGATACTAAAATAGAACTTAATATAAGTAATATACCTGAGTCTATTCCAGTAGCACAGCCAACAGATCCAATATACGTTAGTATGCGGGAAGAAGATAGGATGTTAATAATTCCTGAAATCCCACCTATTAAAGTATCTGAGGATAGCTTACTTAAATTAGAAGGGGTAATGTCTACACCTGTTAAATTAGATGCCTCTATTGGTTCAGTTGGTGCTGATTCTGTTAATGAAATACGAGAAATAAAAGAACTTTTAGGTGAACGTCTTTCTGCTTTAGAGTCATCGTTTATTGATCAAAGTGGACAGATTGTAGACCTAACTAAGGACTTGGTTGGTGTTAAGTTTAAGAGCGAGGATTTAGTGTATGGTGCAGAATTAACAACGAGATTGGATAAGATGCAGAGTGATTTAGATGTTGGTTGGAGAACTGATGTAAATATATTATCTAATAGTGTTAGTGTATTAAGTACTAAAGTACAGGATGTAGGAATTAAAACTAATGAGCAATTTGACCAGATAAATTCATTGGCAAATAGAATTAATATAATGGGGTAATGTTTAATGGGTGATTATGACCAAAATAAATTGCGAGGAACTGGTGGTGGCACAAATGCCACTATAGAAGATATCATTGAAGGAACTGGTGATACCGCAACTACTAGAAGTTATTTCAAGGAAATGTATGACACTGATTTTCCTAGTCAACCATATCCATTTGGAATGCCTATGACTGAATATGTTCTTAGTAATTTCGGTATATCTTACAGAGAACCAGTAATAGGTAGTGATTTACCTGGGTATGATATTAATAATAGAGACGCGTATCAAATGATACAGATGTCATTAGTAGTAAAAATAGCCGACGAGCAAATGTATGAATGTTATGCGGATGGTGAAGGTATAGCTGAATTTATAGAGATAGGTAAAGATCCAGCTGAATTAGGTACATTATATTATTCTTTAGAGACTAGATCATATAAGTTACCTTGTGAACATGTATTGGTTATAGGTTATGATGAACCGCCTGTTCGTTTAATAAGAGGTCCTTATGATTTATTTACACTAGCATTAGACGAAGATGATATATCATCTGATGAAGTAGGTCCTTGGTATATAGCCTATGGAGAAATTTTCCCAAATTGTGGTAATAACAAACAGGGATGGATTGAATATCGTAAAATAGATTGGGGAGATCCAGCATCTTTATCGCATATATACAGTAAATATGAGTTTGAGCAAATAATGACTTATGCTTACAATATAGAAGTGGGCTTTTTTCAACCATCTACTACTAAAGTACAGTTTAAGAATACTTCTACTAGATTTTGGAGTTTGGGTTTGGGTACCGATCAGACTTATGGTCCAGATATTGCATATGCAGATGGTGATTTTGAGCCCTACAATGGTTTCGAAGAAGCTTTATACGTACAAAAAGATGGTGAGCGTCCTGGTTGTGTTGTACCATTAGATCCTACTAATAAAATACCATTACCACTTACGAATGATGAAAAATTTTTAGGAATAAAAGATGTTATTATATATGGATATAAATTTGATCATATATTTTATTATCGTACATCTAAAGATGGTGATATTCAACCATATGTTATGCTTAACACCATGATACCTTCGGCTATATCATTAAGGCGAGGTCAAGACTATATAATTAATAGAGATAGGGATGGTGGTTTATCAAATATATCTTTTTTATGTGATGTTAAATCGGAGTATAGAGAGTTATTTGGTAAGAAAGGCGCGTTTCAATTTCACGTGCATTCGTCTAGTATACTACATAAAACACCAGAAGGAAAATTTCAAGATACTGATCCAAGTGATGATGAAATATTAGGGTATTTAAAAGATGGTAGTACTTTAGTTAGAAGCGATCAAATTTTTGCGGAAGAGGGTGTAGTATTTCCATTAAATCAGGGTATGTCAGGATATGTTATAAAACGTATGTATTTATCTGTTGAGTGGGATAACCCATGCATGTATTTTGAAGATGAACGTGATGTTATTACATCAGAGTCACTAGCTGATCAAGTGTCAATAGGTGTGTATCCTATAATAACTAAAGATACACCAGCTCCAGTAGGTCATAATGGTGAATTACTAGATCAATCAGAGTTAATACCAGATGATGATCCTACTACAACAGAATTGTGGCAAAATACTGAATATCACCAAATATTTGATTCATTAGAAAAAGGTGATATGAAAATAACTATGCCATTTTTAAATACTGAAGGGGTTAAAGCTGTATCAAAATATATACTTGAATTAAAGCAAAAAGATGCACCTGAAACAGTTTATGTATGTGGACCAGATGCAGAACCAAGATTAGGTGATTTAACACCAGACGGTGGTGTTGTTAGTGATATAACATATTCATATCAAGATAGTAGTCAATACACTATTACTGTTCAATCAGGACCATTTTGGAGAGATGCTGGAAGTGGTTGGAGTAATGCTGTGAATATGGCTAAAACTGAACGATTAACGCTGGAGGGTATAATAATTCATGCTGCTCCTAACAACATGGAATTTACTGTTTATTGCGAAAAGTTAGGTTTACTTCCGTGTATAAATTTAACTAAAGAAATATACGCTAGTGGCGATAAAGTACAAGTTACTGTGTATAACAATCCACAGGGAGAAAATTAATGGCTGTATCTATTAAACGCGTAAAAATACGAGCTAGAATAACATTTGGTGCTATAGTAGTAGTAACTCCTAATATTCTATCCTTTAATGTTAGGAGGTCTAGAGGACAAGCATCAGCTAGTTTTTCGGCTAGTTTAAAAGTAACACATGATGAATTATCTTCTATAAATACAGGGTTATCAGCTAATATTAAAATTGAAGCCGGTGAAAATGATCCTGATAAAGTTATTTTTACTGGATATGTATATAAAGTAACTATAAATCCATCTAGATCAGACTCATCTTACGCTATTATAAATATATCTGGTAAAGATATCATGTCTGTTATGGAGGGTCAAACTGTAACAAGAAGAACACCAGCTAGACAATTAGCTAAGTGGGGAGCTATTACTAGTTTGTTAAGAAAGAGGGATAAATTTAAAGAGCGTTTTCCATTACAAATTAGAGATAGTAAACCAAGATTATCGTATAGTAAAATAATGGAAGCTGAAGATACAAATATTAAGTCTCCATCCCCTTTTGTATCTGATATAGATGGGAGTGGCATGACTGGTACTGCTGGTAGACATTCTATTACACAGTTGCCAAAGGAGGAATAAAATTATGGCTGAAGTAGATCCTTGGTTGGATACTAGCGGAGACCCAGGAGTTCAAAATTTCTCATGTGTTGTTGGTGATAAAATAAAAATATGTCATTCAAACTTTTATAGAGGTATTTCATTTACAGACACTAGTGATACAAGATATTTATTAAAAGGGTATCGTGTGGTGTATAAGAATATAGGTGAGTTAGAAGATTCAGATGAATGGAATTGTGTTGTGTACAAACATTTGAAAAGTGGTAGACAAATAATAGAGTTTACAGAGGACGTTGCTTTTAGAAAGTCATATTTCGTTATGCAAGGTGTGGTTGTACATGATCATGCTAGTATACCGACTGGTGGTCCTGCTTATGCTACTTACTATAGTGAACCTAATTTACCTACTACAGAAGAAGGGGGTTAATAATGCCTATCAATACATATAGTTGTGCATGTAATATCGCTGCAAATTTTCCCTCACTGAATAATATGGGGTTTATTTCAGTATCATTGAGAGCAAATACACCTATAGTGTTAACATCAGAAAGGGTTGTTTTAGAAGGACCCACTGTGGGTGAGTTGTCATCCACTGCATATAGTAGATATGAAAAATTCAATTGTCCTGGAAAAGCTGGTGTTAGTTATGAATGGATGCAACGATATGATTGTGTTAATGATATAATGTACTTTATACCAAAGGGTGGAGACAGAGCTTATTATGAAGGTGAAATTACCAATGATATAAGCATGACTTCTGTGGTATCGTATGAGACATTTTCAGCATCAGCTGCTAGTGGACCTCATACACCATATTTAAAATATCCTCATCATGACGGGTATGATTTTAAATATGGCGGTAATCCTATACCAGTTACTGGTAGATGGACTGGTGTTGGTCCTATACAGGCTATATTACCACCAAGATCTGTTGCTTATTTGACAAGTTTTTCATGGGAACAGACACCACCTAATTGGCCTACTGTTAGTTATTCTTTCATAGTTTCATTAACTGGGGGTGATTTATAATGCCTAGTGTTGGGCATACATATAAAACTAGAACGGGTGGCCCGTTTCCTGTAGATGGTCGTAGATTTTTTGTACATACATTTATGGCAGAAGATACTAGAACTACTTATTATGAAGCCACCACAAATATATTAACTAGTAACGATATGGCTGGTCAAGGCGGTGATTATGTATCAGCTAGTTATAATGGATTACCTTACCTATTAAACGGGGAGTTTGCATTCACTGGTCAAGAGGTAGAAAAACCAGAATATATGGATGAGGATGATGTCCCTGGAGGAGCGCTTAATTACTAATGGCTACAGCACAGGAAAATATAGAGTTTATTGATTGTTCTACAATTTCTATTCAATACGAAGCTACTGGTAAAGCTACGTTATCTTTTACTGTGGTACGTAGTGACATTAATGCTCTAGAGAAGTTGTATACTACTTTATCGTTTGGTGGTGTTACATTTAATGGTGTTCTTATGAGTGCTAGTAAAAAGCCAATTGTTGGTGGTGAAGGTTGGACAGAGTGGCAATTACAAATACAGGGGGTAGGAAACTAAAATGGCATGTTGCGGAAAAAGCAGAGCACCTAATAACACTCAGTTTGCTGTTATGGGGGGTTATAAATATTTAACAGATACACAAATTAAGGCTAGGTTAGAAGTATTTAAAAGAATATATTGTAAATCATGTAGTGAGAGGTATAATTGTAGTTTTGATATCTATAATGAATGTACTATTAGACCTCAGATTAAATAAGGAGGTTAGTTATGGCTATAATAATTGGAGCTAATACACAAGTAACAGGAGATGTGCAGGGAGTAATTTCAGCGCAATGGGGTATTAATCCACAAATAAATAGGCTATGGCAACTTGGATCATGGGACCCATATAATCAATTAGCTACTCGTATAACTAATGTGAGCTTAACGATTTATGCTGGTGGAGGACCTGTTATTAACTTACAACCATCTACATCTTGTGTGGATAGTAATGCTAAGTTAAACATTTCTATTACACCAGGATCTTGTGGGGATGTTCCTGCTGGTTTAGGTGGTAATTTTACTGTGTATCTTTCTAGTTTCTCATATAATAAGGGAGACGCTGTTGGATTTGCTCAGCAAAGTTATAGTGGACAGTCTTGGCCTGGTGGTGCTGGTGCTGGTGGTGGAGCTAATGTTGAATTTTCTGATGGTCCCACTGTTGTATTACAAGGAAGAGCCGAAGGCACTGAAACAGCTGATGCTGGGTTAGATACTGGTGTATCGTTTAATGGGGCTTGGGAT
>Ga0307379_10000836_pt1 | contig 50063 bp, 70 predicted proteins | sample UN2MG_FD_202237 | JGI IMG/M metagenome (GOLD analysis project Ga0307379, IMG submission 202237) | Soil microbial communities from Risofladan, Vaasa, Finland - UN-2 | ecosystem: Environmental > Terrestrial > Soil > Coastal area > Acid sulfate soil | place: Finland: Risofladan, Vaasa | collected... | reverse complement strand
CGTTTGCCGGCATTCGCTTTTCCCCATGTGGTGAAACGGTACTCCTTCTCCTGCTCCCAGTTCGGAGACCCCATCGCGGACGGTGACCAGCCAACTGGAAGCACGAAGGAAGGGCAGCCTGAATCCCTGGCCATTACTTCGGACATCCATGGCGTGTGGGCGAAGAGGCCGTCAATGGTTGGGAGCTGGCTCTTGAGTATGCGAATCCAGCCAGGATGAGCCCCGATCAGGTTCGACGAGACTTCATCATACGCCTCCGACCACACCCGAACGAACATCGCTTTTCTATCTGGTGGAGGAATGGGGCAGCGAACTCCCCACATCATAACAAAGGCGCGCTCGTCCGCGGCGATCTCGTCCATCCGTGCCTCGAGCGCTTGATTCGGGAGGATCTCCATCCACTCGTTGTCTTGGGCGATCTCGGAATACAATGCGATGGCATCCCGATACGGCGGCTGCGAGCGCAGTGCCATGATGTACCGCAGCCCGCTCTTGGGATGGTATTTCATACAACCCTATAGCGTATGAACCGGAACGAAAATTGGCGGAAGCGTGCCGTCTCCGTAGGTCTTCAAGGACGAACCTCTCGCCCAAAATGGAGAGCTATAGCAGTCCAGAGTATCTTGGACTGGAAATCCAGAGTCATGGAAATGCTGGGACCATACCGACTGAGAGCTGTTCCCAGCCCCGATACCTCGACCGCACACATACGGGGCCGGATGAACAACTGACCAAACCTCGGACGGTATCACGCCATTGCTGATCGCGGCATGCCTGCCACCCATGGTGGCCATACCGCATACATAGGTGCGCTTTTCTTTAGCGATGGACACCAGGACCTGATCAAAACCCTCTAAGACGGGCGCGTAGTCGTCTTCAACGATGATGTAGTAATCGAACCGTGTCCCAAAGGACTCAAAGCAATGGTTCCACGAACCGTAAGAATACCCTTCGTTCTTGCGCGCCATCACGACAATCGGAGTGTCCCGCACCCGGCCGCCACCGAGCCCCAACACAAAGGCATCCGCCACAGTGTCCCCACCTTCAGCAAGGACGACTGTAACCTGATCCAGTGAGTGCCTAACAGAACGAAGCTGTTCCATGTGCTTACGTAGATAGAGCGATCGATCCTCGGTGTACCGTGGGTCTTCGCGCACGCGCACACCCGTCCAAGCCGCGATCACGTAGTTCACCTTCGCCATCGATCAGGAAACCTTCGCGCACGCCTCCGCGGACTCGGCAATCCATTGGAGATCCTCATCCTCCAACCACCACCCCACCGGAATGGAAACTTGGTGTTCGGCGAACTCCTCCAGGCCATCAAGAGAATCTGCCATTCGAGACTGGCTACGGAATGACCGCATCGTGTCATTTCTGGCGTGGACCGGAGAGCAGCCGATCCTCTTCTCAGTCATCCCGTCCGCAAATGCATACGGCTTGCGCACCTTGATCGTGAACAACCACCAACTGCTGCGCATGTCACGCTCCGGCAACTCAATCCCATGAACGCCATCGAGGAGGTTCCACAATCTCTCCGCATTCGCGCGATGCTGAGCAAGAAGTTTTGGAAGATGCTTGATGTTCTCACGCCCGATCGAGGCCGCCACATCGTTCATGTGGAACTTGTACCCCGCCTCCGGGATATCTTGCTTGAACCGGTACTTCGACTTCGAATGGCGGTCCAGTCCAAACCATCGCAATCTCTGCGCACGCTCCAGCTGATCTACGGGGACAACCAAAGCTCCACCATCCACTGTCGTCAGATGCTTGATCGCCTGGAACGAAAAGCAAACGTAGTCCCCACCCGTCTTGGCCACGTGGCCACCGTTGTACATCGTCCCTACTGCGTGCGCCGCATCCTGAATCACAGGAATCCCGTGAGACCTCAACGCATCGTAATCGCAAGGATGCCCCGCCCAGTCGACCGCCACGATCGCCTTCGTCTTGGCCGTAATCGCGCCCGCCACCGATGCAGGATCAATCAGGCCACTGCGGGCATTCACATCCACGAACACTGGCGTTGCCCCACGCAGCACGATCCCACCATTGGTCGCCACGCATGTCTGCGCCGTCGTGATGACCTCGTCGCCTGGGCCCGCCCCGATCAGGTGCAGCGCCAAATGCAATGCCGATGTCCCTGAGTTCACCGTGACGACCTTGGGGACATCGAAGAACGACTGAAGGTCGCCCTCGAAATAATTCACGATCGGCCCCTGGGCAACGTGTCCGGACATCAGAACCTTGCTCGCCGCGGGCGGCGCGGACTCGGACATGAAGACCTTGAAAAGGGGTATTTCCTTCATACCAGCAACCACTCCTTCCGCTCGAGATACCACTGAACCGTCAGCCTCATCGCTTCATCCATCTCTGTGTACTGCGCCAAGCCTATCTCCTTGATTCGGGCATCATCCAAAGCGTACCGAAGATCGTGGCCGGGCCTGGTCGAATGGAAGTCAACAAGATCGTACTTCAGTGGAATGCCGGCATGCTTGGCGATGAGTTGGGCCATTTCTAGATTATCGAGCTCGGCTACCCCGGGGATGTTCATCTTGTTCGGAAGCGTAAGGGTGCCATCGACGACCTTGTCCAGGATCCCCCGCATCATACGACCGATGTCCTTGACGTAGATGTAGAACCGGCTTCCGGGCGGCCCGTCGTTCGGTGCCACGTGAATGGGGACAGACTTCCCCTCTAGCAGGCAACGCAGCACAAACGGGATGAACTTCTCCGGATGCTGCCCCTCGCCGAATGCATTCATGCAGTGGGACGTCATGACGGGGATTCCGTATGTGTTTCCGTACGCATGCACCAACTCCTCCGCCCCCGCCTTCGTCGCCGAATATGGGTTGCGCGCATCGTGACGATCGAACTCCTTGTATGCCACGCCATCCGGCGCCGGGCCAAAAACCTCGTCGGTCGAGAAATTGAGCAACAGTTTCAGGTTGGGAAGCGTCCGTGCGTACTCCAAGAGCTCCCCGGTTCCCACTACGTTGTCGAACACGAACGACATCCCGTTCGCAATCGACCGGTCCACATGCGTACTGGCGGCCAGGTGAAAAATCGCGTCGACATGGCCGATCATGTTAGCGACCAGGCTGTTGATTGGTGAACGAAGATCGTGCCAGACGAACTTCACGTTCTCCATATCGGCCAACCGCATCATCGTGCTCGTCTGATCCAGGCGATCAAGGGCGATGACCTCATGTCCGTTTTCGATAAACTCGGCCACTACATGATGACCAATGAACCCGCAGGCCCCTGTGACTAGAATTCTCATATCGTTTTTCCCTGAATCGATCCCATGATTAGCCCACGAAACTCCCCCATGTCAGGGGTAGTCTGAAGTAAGACGTCCACAAGTTTTTCCTTGTCCTTCATTTCCGACCCGTGAACACCCTTCCACACGGAACGGAGAGCGTCGAACTTTCCCCCAGGACGGCAGCAGTGAGTGATGTTGTCCAGGATTCTCTCGACTGGATACCCATCCTCCACCGGCTTCGTAAGAATCTCAAAGTTCGCCCGAATGGCCCTGTCCATGCGGCCGAGGTGCCAGCACGACATCGCGTACTCATCCAAGGCTTTCCACTGGTACGTCCACCAGTCCACGAACAAACGATCGTTCTTTGGGAACGGGATTTGGACCGCCGTGGCCGCATGCATATTTGCCAAAGCGTGCTGCTTCGTGCGACGGCACATCATCGCTGCCATGGTCATCGACTCCGCCCTATGCGGTCGGTAGATGTACGCGTCAAGGTACGCATTCAGAACCTCTTCCGTAGCGAAGCCTAGCATCGAGCGCAGCATTCCAATCTGGTATTTCGAATACCAGACCTCTTCCGCCCAGCCGCCCATCCCCGCACGCTTCTCGTACAAGTCCAGCGCCTTCTTCGTCTGAAGTGAATCGCGATAGCTCTGAGCGAGGTAGAAAACCGTTCGACGGTTATCTGGGTTCTCCTCGTAGTCCTTCTCGAGAATGGCCGCCACCCGCTCGTACTTCTTTAGCGGCTCTTTCAGGCGACGCGCGCCGTCGGATCCACATCGGACCAGAACGCCTTCGATTTGCCCCTTGGAAAACGGAACGTCGCAGGCCATATATTCGTGAGCCACACCTTCGTAGCGGAAAGGCTTGCTCGCACGTAGAAGTTGCGGACGCCACCAGGAAAGGCTGCCAAGGCGATGGATGAACTCGTAGACATCCTCGTCAAGCTCTGGCCATTTGAATCCTGGCTCCGGAACCCAAAGGTCATCCGCATCCATCATGAGGTGATAGTCAGCCTTCGGGTATAGAATACGAGCTCGCTCCAAGAGCTCGGTCCGATTGTGGCAAAAGCTTACGAATGGAGAATGCTCGACGGTGACATCGTCCAATAACTTAGGAATTAGCTCAACCGTCATATCGGTAGATCCGGTATCAATGATCAGCGCATAATCAATGAAAGGTTTTAGTGCGCCAAGGCAACGCTCAAGAACATGAGCCTCATCCTTGACGATCATCGTCAAGCAAACGGTTGGAGTCATCGCTGTCCTTCGGACTTTCGTCCGAGGAGCAGACTGTACCAGACCTGCAGGATGTCCGTCCAGCGAATATCACTGCGCGTACTACGCTACCCGAACGTCGTGGTCTTACGTCGGTAGATCATCACCCATCCACCGACTCCACCGACGCCGGCGCTGACCTTCTCCACATGCAGGCGTACGAGCCATCGTTCGGAAACCCACTCGCTTTGGTAGGCGTCCACGGAGAAGGTTCCTAGAGGGTTGCCCATCCCGACCCCTGGAACAAAGAAGGTTTCCACGGCAAAGTCGAGGAGGTTGAATTCTGCACCTCCCGGCGTGGCCGACGCGGTCACCGTTCCAACCATGCGATCCGTGTCGTAGTATCCCGTCATACTTGTAGATGGAACGGGTACCGCAACCGCCAAGTCGATGTCGTGTGACCCATTGTTTGGCGCTGGGACGATGAGGTTCCCGCCCGGAATGGCGACCAGGTTACAGTTTCCGGCCCCAGGGTTTGAAACTGTAACCGTCGCTGGCAGAATTGCGGACAGCGAGAACCAGTCATCATGCGTCCAGTTGGAGACGGCAGTCCACGCGAGCTCGCCATCGTGCAGGTAAATCGGTTCATTGAACTCCAGATCCGCGTCCAATGAATCCCCGCCCAGCAGACTGCCCCTCAGCGGGGTTCCCTTGGCGCGACCGTTTGTCGCATGGTCCCCAGCTCGAGTGTAGTAGGTCTTCCAACCTTTTCCTGGTGACGGCGTCGAGGTTACCAGGATTTTCCCGTCGGCCTCCTCGGGGGAATCTAAGTGGACCATCGGGATTCCGTCCGAGGTCGTTGGATCAATAGCGGGCTCTCCTGAATGATTTCCGACGACGCCCCCTGCTGGCCCCGTCGTATCGCCGTGCAGTACGGTCTCTTCGGCTCCGGAAAGGCTGGCCTTGAAATCGATGGTGAGCACATCGCCTGAAATCGAAATTCCATCAAGGGCGATCGAGATGGAGCTCTGACGAATTTCTTCATCGAGGCGCGCGGCGGCGGCTTTCCCCGCCACGACGTCGCTGCTAATCGTGAAAATGAATTGGCTAGCCATCAGAATACTCTCCAGATCGTAACTTTGGCTTCCTTGATTTTCACAGACCCTCCGCCGCTAGCCTTTTTGTATTCGACGTCCACCGTGTGCGGACCAGCTCCGAACGCGGTGGGGGTGATGTGACCCGAAAATTTCATCTGCTCCGATGGGCCGCCGGGATTCCTCGTAACACTCGTGAGGACCGTGCTTCCATCGAGGATTAGCTGAACCTCAGCGTAGCAATTCGATGATGACGTTTCAATGATTGCGTCATAGAAAATAATGTATTTCGCGTCCGCGCTGCTGGACGTAAACGAATTTCGAACCTTCTGAACAAAGCTCGACTTCGTCGAGCTTTCCTCATCCGCAGACTCCGCGACGATCGGTGCAACATTGATGCAGGTCCACGCACCTTTCTCCCACACCACGGTCTCTCCGTCTTTGAGTGGCGGTGGATCTGTCGCCATGTAGGAGTACCCGATGCTCGACATGTATTCGTCGAGATCCTCTTTCGCCTCCGGCGTCGAATTGCCCAACGTTACGTCAATTAACGTTGGCGGAGGAACTGTAATGGTGATGGGGCCAGCGGCCGACGGAACCTGTTTCGAGATCGCCAAGATCGTCGTAGGCGTTGCAAGCGCCATGTAGCGATACGTAGTAGCCATCTTATGCGAACTCCAACGTCACTGTAATCCCGTCGGGGGAATTCCCGATGTTGCCGGATTTTGAAACCTCGACATCAATGTTCTGCCCAGCTGTCACTGCAACCGTGTCGACTAGGTCGCTCGCCTGGGGGTCGGTGCTGGCCATCGTCACCACCAGGGCTGTAATCGCGCCATTGACGCGTACTGTATAGCTGATGCTGTTACCGTTTCCGTCCGGATTTCCGCTGCGGACATACATATTCCTCAATGTGCCGCCGCGGGGCGCCACATGTCGAGCGTTCGTCGTTCCGTCTGTCCCGGCGATTTGGTTCTGCGCGCCCCATGGATCCAAGTATCGGAGCGAGGTGGTGCCTCCCACTGATTGATTTCCCCACGCCAACGTGGAGCCCCCGCTTGGCGACGGGCCATCGAAAATCCACACCGCGGCGCCCGTCGCATCGTCCATGCACCGATACGCGCGATTTGCGGTCGTGTTCAGCCACACCGAGCCGACTGAGTAACCGGCGTTGTCATCATCGTCAACGGTGGGGTCAACCGCGGAGCCAAGATTATGACGAATATCCAATGCCGTAATTGGCTGGATCTTCGACTTCGTTTGCTCAGAGGTAAGAACGTCACCGTTGAAGGTGACGGTGATCGACCCTGAGTCCAGGTGGACTTGGAGTTGATCGTCATTCAGTACCTCATCAGGTCGATCGAAGTCACTGACAGTCAGCGACCCGCTCCCCGGTACCGTGATGGCGAGCTGCTTCAGCTCAATGGCCGACCCGGTCGTATTGACCAGAATGATCGTGGGTAGGGCCATGCTGACGGCCTACGCTCCCATTCCGCCGTTTTGGACCTCAGTATGAACCATCCAGTTCACAGTCTCACCGACCGCACCAATAACTCGAATCTGAATCGTAGCACCCGTGTTGTTCAGGGTGGTAAGCCAGCCAGCACCTGCATTCGCCGATTGGGTATTGTCCAGATGCGCGGTCAACCCCGTCGTGGTCGCGCCGGAGTCGGTGTAGAACGTCTGGTGGACCTCCCGGCTGTAGATGCCGTTGGTCGCATCTTGGCCGGTCACGTACACCTTGACCATCATGTTTCTCCCTATAGCGGCGGTCCCAAGGGTCACGATCGTCGTCGTGGTGGCGTCGGTTGTTTGGATTCCTTTTGTTCGGTGCCGAACCCCGGACCCCAAATACTCACTGTGTTGGGTGTCGAGTAGAATCTCACCAACGTTTGCGGTGGTCGTATTGTCCGTTCGGAGACGGATTTCTCCGTGAGCGTTTGATCCAACCGCGTCAGTGCCGGCAGTGACTTGAACATCTCCGCCACGTTCGATGCCGTCCCCCGCGGTGATGAAAACCTCACCGCCCACGCCATTTGTCGCGCCACTGCCACCGGCGGTCATAAGGATGTTTCCACCATCACCGGTGGGACCACCCTGGCCAGTGCTCAGGGTGAACAGGCCACCGTTTGCGGCGCCAGTGCCGTCGCCGGTGCCCATGAGCACTGCGCCACCCTGACGATCGGTCCCGACTCCATTCCGACCGTTGATGATGACACCGCCTCCGTCACCATCAACGGGCACGCCACCGCGGACCAACACGGCTCCAGCGACGCCTCCGGCAGCCGTCGAAGCACCGCCCGTAATCGTTACCCCACCACCGGCCGGGTTCAGAGCACTCGTTGGGCCTGCCGCACCCGCAGTGACGAACACATCGCCGCCCTTGTTGGCTCCTCCACCTACACCACCGAACAGGTTGAGGTCACCACCATCAAAGTTTCCTACGGAGGTACCGCCGGAAACAGTTGCCGTTCCGCCGGCACCGGTGGTTGTGATGTTGCCGGCACGAACAGTGAGGTCACCCGCGGTGCCTGAGTCCGAATCACCAGCACGGAAGATCCCAGCCCCACCTGTTCCGGTGGTACTGGCGTCGCCGCCTCGTGCGGTAAGCGTTCCGCCACTTGCCGCAGCAGTGTCAACGCCACGAAGAGCTCGGCCAAGAGACATTACCGCATCGTTGACGCCCGAGAAGTTGCCCGCAGTCAGGACGGCTTCCCACGTCGGCGTCGCGGCCACCTGAGTTGCCCAACTCAAGAGCCCCGCACCGTCCGTGGAAAGAACCTGACCGCCCGCACCATCGGCTGCGGGCCATATCGAGTAGTCGAGGATCAGCTTGCCGCCGAGCCCACCGGTGCCGGGTTGCAGCGAGACGTTGCCGGCGAACTTGCTGCCCGACACGACGTTGCCGGCCGTGAGGGTGATGTTGCCGCCGGTGTTGCCGCCGGCATTGTTGGAGTCTCCGGCGTTAACGCTGAAACTGCCGCCGAAACCGCCCACTGTTGTACCGACAGAACCGTAGGAGGACCCGCAGTTGATGGTGACAGTTCCGCCGTTTTGCCCGTTGTGGGACCCGCCGTTGCTCGCTTCGATCAGTACGTTTCCGGGAAGAGATCCCTGCCCGATAATGTTGCTCTTGCAGCGAATCGTAATGTCGCCGACATTACTGTAGCCTGCGACGGGGACGTTGCCAGTCTCGATCAGAATCGAACCAGTGCCACGCGCCCCGGAGCCTGTGCCTGTCTTGTTCCCGCTCTTGATGGTGATGTCACCGCCGTTGCTTATACCTGCCCCGGCGGTGATGCTCATCGCGCCGCCGGTGCCATTGGTCCCAGTCGTTGACCCGTCGCCTGCCTTAAGCGAGATAAGGCCGCCAGTGGTTGAACCGCCAAATGCCTGACCGGCAGTCACTGTCACGTTTCCGCCAAGACCGGACGGAGCACCGGTACCTGCCGTGATATTGACGCTTCCGGCCGCGCCGGCGCCCGCGCCGCCGCCTCCACCAGCTTGGACCCAAATGGTTCCGCCGTTGCCGCCGGCTCCAACAGTGCCGCCTTTTAGAAACAGTTGCCCCCCGTCAGCGCTTCCAATGCCTGTCGCTGGTCCGGCCTCAATGGTGAGGTGACCACCGCGGGCCGAATTGTGCGTGCTCGTAGTCGTGCCGCCCGTTACGGTGACGTCGCCGCCGTTCTGCAACCCACCGGCCGTGGCCGTGTTTCCTCCGCGGATGGTGAGGGCGCCACCGGTAAGGGCACTAGAGTCACCGGCACGGACGACGAGAGCGCCAGGGGTCCCTGTGCCCGAATCACCAGCACGGAAGATCCCAGCCCCACCTGTTCCTGTGGTACTGGCGTCACCGCCTCGTGCGGTAAGCGTCCCGCCACTCCCCCCAGCAGTGTCAATGCCACGAAGGGCTCGACCAAGAGACATTACCGCATCGTTGACACCTGAGAAGTTGCCCGCAGTCAGGACAGCTTCCCACGTCGGCGCCGCGGCCGTTGTTGTCAACCACACCGCCGCCGATGCCGTCGCGTCAACGCATTGCCAGGCGCTCCCAGTACCGGTCGTATTAATCCAAGTCGATCCAACCGCGTACCCAGCGGCCTCATCGTCCGTTAAGGAGGGGTCCGCTGTCTCAGCCAGGCTATGCTTCAGGTCTAGCGCATTGATCGGCTGGACCTGAGACTTCGTCTGTTCAGACGTGAGCTGAACCCCAGACAGGTCGGTGCCAGCCAGCGTAACCGTGATGTCCCCAGCATCAATGCTTGTCTGTAGCTCGGAGTCATTCAGGACCTCGTCCGGGCGATCTGCGGAGCTCACGACAACGCTCCCGCTACCGGGAACGGTAACGGCAAGCTGGATCAGGACAATGTCGCTGACCGTCTCGTTATGGAGCGTGATTGTCGGAAGGGCCATGGGACTCTATGACGGCTCAACCGTCCCGATAATGACCACCCAAGTTGTGTTCGAAGCGCCGCCATTCTTGAAGGAGTAGGCACCCTCGGTCAGAGTGACCGGCAATGCTGGGGTGCCTTCGCCTGTCTCCCAGCAGGTCGTCCCTGCGGCGGCGGCCGTCGCAGGGCTGACCCAAGCCGTGGCTCCTGCATTGTCGAACACAACAACTGAGGTTGCAGTTGCATCCTCCTTGCTAATACACATGGACGTGAGATCCCCGGCTACCGTCGGCAATCCTCGATTGGCACCGTTCATCGTGATGCCATCAATGGTTCGGTAAAACGACCCGGCGGATGTCACCCCTTGCCGTCCGCCCATCAGCGTAATGCTTGAGGGCGATGGACCGGTCGCTCCAGTAGCCCCCGTGGCCCCGGTTGCGCCGGTGGCTCCAGTGGCCCCGGTAGCACCCTTGTCTCCAGTCGCGCCCTTGTCTCCAGTCGCGCCCTTGTCTCCAGTCGCGCCCGTGGCCCCAGTAGCACCCGTAGCCCCGGTAGCACCCGTGGCCCCAGTCGCACCCGTGGCCCCGGTCGCACCCGTGGCCCCAGTCGCACCCTTGTCACCAGTCGCACCCTTGTCACCAGTCGCTCCGGTAGCTCCGGTAGCGCCGGTAGCTCCAGTGTCACCCGTAGCCCCAGTGGCACCCGTAGCGCCGGTGGCTCCAGTCGCACCCGTGGCACCCGTGGCACCCGTGGCGCCCTTGTCTCCCGTGGCTCCCTTGTCTCCGGTGGCTCCCTTGTCACCAGTAGCGCCGGTGGCACCCGTAGCGCCGGTTGCTCCAGTTGCGCCGGTGGCCCCAGTTGCGCCTTGGGGTCCCGGGCCCGTGGCCCCCGTGGCCCCCGTGGCCCCCGTGGCGCCTGTTGACCCGGCAAACCCAGTCGCGCCCGTGGCGCCCGTGGCCCCGGTGGCGCCCGTGGCTCCGGTGGCGCCCGTAGCCCCGGTGGCGCCCGTAGCCCCGGTGGCGCCCGTAGCCCCGGTGGCGCCCGTGGCTCCGGTGGCGCCCTTGTCACCCGTTGCACCCTTGTCACCCGTTGCGCCCTTGTCACCCGTAGCCCCGGTGGCGCCAGTAGCTCCAGTGGCCCCGGTAGCACCCTTGTCACCAGTAGCGCCGGTGGCACCCGTGGCTCCGGTAGCTCCGGTAGCACCGGTGTCTCCGGTGGCGCCCGTGTCTCCGGTGGCGCCAGTCGCACCCGTGTCTCCGGTGGCGCCCGTGGCTCCGGTTACGCCTGAAGTTTTGATCCAGACCGCCGCGCCCGTCGAGTCATCGACGCAGCGCCATACCGATGGATCTGCCGTGTTGATCCATACAGATCCAATCGCATAGCCAGAGACGTCATCATCCCCAACGGCTGGATCTGTCGTCTCAAAGAGACTGTGCTTAATATCCAGCGCCATAATGGGCTGAATCATCGACTTTGTTTGCTCGGCCGTCAGCGCACCTTGGCCAAGATCAGTCCCCGTGATGGTCGCGGTGATACTCCCAGCATCGATGTGAACCTGGAGTTCAGAATCATTCAGTACCTCATCGGGCCGATCAAAATCGGAGATCGTGACTGTGCCAGGACTCGCCGCAATAGTGACCGCGAGCTGGGTCAGCGTAATCGGTGAGCCGGTGGTGTTCGATAGAATGATTGTTGGAAGTGCCATTTTTCGCCTGCTACTCTTTCACTAATCGGGCTCAACTATTGCCACGACCTGGACATCGCTGGTCGGATTATCGCCAGTTCCGCCACGATTACGAAATGAAATTAATCCCGAACTCACGGCGTCGCCGATTGCTCCTGCGGAATTTCTTCCTGCAGTTGTTGAGACCAAAGTCCGGATCACGGACCCGTTGTTTAGGATTTCCAGCGCCGCTTGGTCCGCATCGGTCCGTGACCATTCCACAGAGACCAGCGTCCCGGCGGGGACCGGTAGCCCAAGGAACGTGGTGCTGTTGTCCGCCGTGTCCATCGTTAGGCCGTCCACCATCCGGTAAAACGCTCCAGTCCCAGTCCTCCCGCGTCGACCTCCCAGCAAAGTGATGCTCGAGGGGGACGGCCCCGTGGCGCCGGTAGCACCCGTCGCTCCAGTTGCACCAGTTGCGCCGGTAGCACCAGTTGCGCCGGTAGCACCAGTTGCGCCGTCGGTCCCTGTCGCTCCAGTTGAACCTGTTGCGCCGGTTGAGCCGGTTGAACCGGTAGCGCCGGTTGAGCCGGTTGAACCGGTAGCTCCAGTTGAACCGGTAGCTCCAGTTGAACCGGTAGCTCCTGTCGCGCCGTCGGTCCCTGTCGCTCCAGTTGAACCGGTTGAGCCGGTAGCACCAGTTACGCCGGTAGCTCCTGTCGCGCCGTCGGTCCCTGTCGCTCCAGTTGCGCCGGTTGAGCCGGTAGCACCAGTTACGCCGGTAGCACCAGTTGCGCCGGTAGCACCAGTTGCGCCGTCGGTCCCTGTCGCTCCGGTAGCTCCAGTTGAACCGGTAGCACCAGTTACGCCGGTAGCACCAGTTGCGCCGTCGGTCCCTGTCGCTCCAGTTGCGCCGGTTGAGCCTGTCGCTCCAGTTGCGCCGGTTGAGCCGGTTGAGCCGGTTGAACCGGTAGCTCCAGTTGAACCTGTCGCTCCAGTTGCGCCTTGGGGTCCTGGGCCTGTAGCCCCCGTGGCCCCTGTGGCCCCTGTTGACCCGGAAAACCCAGTCGCGCCCGTGGCCCCTGATCCAGTAGCCCCCGTAGCACCAGTCGCACCAGTTATCCCTGATCCCGTCGCCCCAGTCGCGCCAGAGCCAGTAGCTCCCGTCGATCCAGTAGCCCCCGTCGCACCCGTGGCACCCGTGGCACCAGTAGCGCCGGTTGACCCAGTTGCTCCCGTAGCCCCATCGGTCCCTGTCGCTCCAGTTGAACCCGTCGATCCAGTAGCGCCCGTAGAGCCATCTGCCCCGGTAGCACCCGTGGTGCCGGTAGCACCCGTAGCACCATCTGCTCCAGTTGAACCGGTAGCACCCGTGGTGCCGGTAGCACCCGTGGTGCCGGTAGCACCCGTAGCACCGGTAGCTCCAGTTGAACCGGTAGCACCATCTGCTCCAGTTGAACCGGTAGCTCCTGTCGCGCCGTCGGTCCCTGTCGCTCCAGTTGAACCAGTTGAACCGGTAGCTCCCGTAGCGCCGGTAGCACCCGTAGCACCTTGAGGCCCGGGGCCAGTGGCTCCAGTGGCTCCGGTTGCCCCAGTGGATCCAGCAAATCCAGTCGCCCCCGTATCTCCAGTCGCGCCAAATCCAGTCGCTCCAGTAGAGCCCGGCGCTCCCGTGGATCCAGTCGCGCCAGATCCAGTCGCGCCAAATCCGGTCGCTCCAGTCGCGCCAAATCCGGTCGCTCCAGTAGCTCCAGTCGCGCCGTCGGTCCCAGTAGCTCCGGTCGCGCCGTCAGCCCCTGTCGCTCCAGTAGCGCCTTCAGCCCCAGTCGCTCCAGTAGCTCCGTCGGTCCCAGTCGCTCCAGTAGCGCCGTCGGTCCCAGTCGCTCCAGTCGCGCCGTCGGTCCCAGTCGCTCCGGTAGCGCCGTCGGTCCCAGTCGCTCCAGTCGCGCCGTCGGTCCCAGTCGCTCCAGTCGCGCCGTCAGCCCCTGTCGCTCCAGTCGCGCCGTCGGTCCCAGTCGCTCCAGTAGCGCCGTCGGTCCCAGTCGCTCCAGTCGCGCCGGTAGCACCCGTAGCGCCGGTAGCGCCGGTAGCACCCGTAGCACCTTGAGGCCCGGGGCCAGTGGCTCCAGTGGCTCCAGTTGCCCCAGTGGATCCAGCAAATCCAGTCGCCCCCGTATCTCCAGTCGCGCCAAATCCGGTCGCTCCAGTAGAGCCCGGCGCTCCCGTGGATCCAGTCGCGCCAGATCCAGTCGCGCCAAATCCGGTCGCTCCAGTAGCTCCAGTTGCGCCGGTCGCGCCCGTAGCACCAGCGTCGCCCGTAGCACCAGCGTCGCCCGTAGCGCCAGCGTCGCCCGTAGCCCCCGTAGCCCCCGTAGCACCAGCGTCGCCCGTAGCACCAGCGTCGCCCGTAGCACCCGTAGCACCCGTAGCACCCGTAGCACCCGTAGCACCAGTCGCACCCGTAGCACCCGTAGCACCCGTAGCACCCGTAGCACCAATTGCACCCGTGCTCCCAGTCGCCCCAAACCCCGTCGCCCCCGTGTCCCCAGTCGCACCCGTTGCGCCAGATCCAGTCGCGCCGGTTGGGCCAGTTGGTCCGCCGGCAGGTCCCGTAGCGCCAGTAGCACCGGTCCCACCGCCGCCGCCAATGCATTGATTAATGCAGGACTGCCAAAATCGATCATTCATTATTGATTAGGCCCGACCCTCCATGGATTCTACGCCAACAGACGGCAGAATCATAGAGATCTTTACCCAGACAAAATCTACAGGTTGTCCCCGGGCGATTCATCCACCGAATTATCGGAGTTCTCTTCAGATTCTATTTTTGCCATTTTCTCCGCGTGATCGAGAAGGACCCTGTGGTCACTCACAATATTCGTAAGCAATTGAATTGATGACCGTAAAATGTCGTGATCCGAACGGGTACCTTCGAATTTTTGGGCAACATGATCCAAAAAACCTACCGCCTCCATCGGGGTAATTTCGACAATTGTTTCGGACGTCTCCTCGATTGTTTCAGGCGTGCTTTCCATGCGCGACCATACTACTACAACCGTGAGTTAGTCCATGCGCAGTCGTGTTGCTGAGCGGGCCGTCGGTGACGGCCCCGTCCGCATCATCAGACTGTTACGAAATCACCGCTGGCACTATCGTATTGCCAGACCACGCCGGCATTTGCCACCGTTAAAATTGCGGTGGCAGCGCGTACCCCTGTAATAGGATCCTGAATCCCGGTTGCGCCACCAGAGCTCACCGTGACTGGGAGCGCGCTGCCAGCATCCTCCTTGACACCGAACTCTTGCCCATGCGCCGGTGTCCCGACCGGACCCCCAATCACAAACGGGCCCCCTGACGCATCGTACTTCACGATCTCGTTTACCCTCGCCGTGAAGGCTACTATCTTCGCGGCGCCCGTCGACAACGTCAACTTATCCGCGTAACAGCACCCAACGACGAGCCAACCCGTCCCTGTGGAGATGAACTTGGCGCTTTCTCGATGGCTTGTGAATGAGTACGAGACCAAGCCGTCGATGAGATTCCCGCCGGCACCCGCCACGGTCAACGGAAATGCCAGGGTCGCCCCCGCTACGCCGCTGACCTCTTTGATCTCGACGACGGTGCCCCTCAGAGCCTCGTAGGGGGCGCCTCCGGCCACCAGGGCCACAGATGGCAAAGTCACCGAGACTGCCGCACCGGCCGACGTAATGTCTATTCGACGAATGTCATTTGCAGCCGTATCGGTAATAGTTCCGGACGAGGTAGTCACGGTACGAAGGGTGCGATTCGCTGAAATCTCAGAGATTTGCGTACGTGCCAACCCCTCGTCAAATCCATACCCAAGAGACGTGAAGGTAAGATCTGCCCAGCGCACAACTGCCGGATTTACGTCGACGACACCGCGAATGCAGGGTCCTGCATCGGAACGCTGTAACTCCGAGTCGACAATGGTGACGGTCCCACCATCCCCAGTGACCACGCAGGCGTCACCGACGGCCTCAAGTGAGCACCTTGAAATAGTGTGATCTCTTGTATTCCCAGGTGTCTGGGCGACAATGCCAGTGACGTTGACCTGCTCGAGTAATACGAACGTACCACCGGTCGCGCCGGCGACTACGGCGTTATTCGTATTATCAACCGGTGCATCGATTTTTGTTTCAAGAGCGATGAACGTCCCATCTTGAACGAAGACGGTAGGATCCGTCTTGTCAGCGCCCCGCTGGAAGATCCCACAGTTCTGAACATCTACACGCGAGCCCCCACCGCTATTGGTCATATTGATCGCGTTACCACCCAACTCGCCGTTGTTGCCACTGATTGAGCAGTTTCTACAGGCTAGGAGTTGCGGGTTTGCACCGCTAAACGTGATCGCCGTTTTGAAAGGTCCTACTGGAAAACCTAACTCTGGCTTGATTGTCAGCCCTTCTAGAATAACCGTGTTTGCAGCGGTGCCCGTCACATCTGCGGTAGCAAATGTTACCACACCGCTAATAACGACGCGATCGGCGGCTGGCCCAACGCGGCCCTCGAATGGTGATACGCCACGGACATCGATACCGGATCGAAGTGCAAGGTCTTCGGTGTATATTCCGTCGTAGACCTCGACCAACGCCGGGCCGAGTCCGCCGAGTCCATAGCCGTCAGTGAAGGCGGCCTCGATCGCAGCCTGGATAGTGAGGAAGTGTCCTTGGATCTTCGATACAGGATATAGAGCTCCGTAGGGACGGATCTGTCCAATGCGTGGCGCGTCTTGTGCGGGAAGGGCTGGGGCTACCATGGTTTATGCGCTCCACCATTGGATGTAGTAGGCATCAAGGGTCACCGAGATATCCTGACCGGCTTGACCGGCAGACACAGAAGCGGGCGCCCATGTAATGACCCCGGTGCCTAGGACGATCGTCCAATTCGTGTCTCCGGTTGAAGTCACGCTTGGGTAAACAATCCCATTGATCCTCAGCGTAATAGCAGCAAGGGATAATGGAAGTGGGGACAATGTGGTCAGGGTTGCATTTCCCGAGCCCAGATCGATGGGCCCAGTAGCTCCCACGGAGATGTTGGGCGTCGCCGGACCCGTGGCCCCAGTCGCGCCCGTAGCCCCGGTGGCTCCGGTGGCTCCGGTTGACCCGGTGGCTCCGTTTGACCCGGTTGACCCGGTGGCTCCGGTTGACCCGGTTGACCCGGTGGCCCCGGTAGCGCCCGTGGCTCCGGTGGCTCCGGTAGCTCCAGTGGCTCCGGTGGCTCCAGTCGCGCCGGTGGCTCCGGTGGCTCCAGTCGCGCCCGTGGCTCCGGTGGCTCCGTTTGAACCGGTGGCTCCGTTTGACCCGGTTGAACCGGTGGCTCCGGTTGACCCGGTTGACCCGGTTGACCCGGTTGACCCAGTCGCGCCCGTGGCTCCAGTCGCGCCCGTGGCTCCGGTGGCTCCAGTCGCGCCCGTGGCTCCGGTGGCTCCAGTCGCGCCCGTGGCTCCGGTTGACCCGGTTGAACCGGAGGCTCCAGTCGCGCCCGTGGCTCCGGTGGCTCCAGTGGCTCCAGTGGCCCCGGTTGACCCGGTAGCTCCAGTGGCCCCGGTTGACCCGGTAGCTCCAGTCGCGCCCGTGGCTCCGGTGGCTCCGGTGGCTCCGGTTGACCCGGTAGACCCAGCCGGACCGGGGCCGGTGGCTCCTGTAGCGCCCGTGGGTCCAGTGGCTCCAGCAAACCCCGTCGCCCCTGTGGTACCGTCCCCCGTAGCCCCCGTGGATCCCGTAGCCCCTGTCGGACCTGTCGGCCCTGTGGCACCTGTGCCCCCTGTCGCGCCTGCACCGGTCGCTCCAGTAGACCCAGTCGCTCCGGTGGCCCCTAGGCCGGTTGGCCCCGTAGCCCCGGTCGAGCCCGTAGCCCCGGTCGAGCCCGTAGCCCCAGTTGCGCCCGTGGCTCCGCCGCCGCCAATGCATTGATTAATGCAAGCTTGCCAGAAATTATCTCGCGCAGACATATGACCCCCTCCGCGCTATAATTACTGATGAGCCCATGCGTCCGATTACGGACTCTCTGAAGCGAAGGGTGAAACCTGAGCGGCTACATCGGCAACAGACGTGGCCGATGGCACATCTACCAAAAACTTAAAGATCGCACCTTCCTGGGTGTCCTGCAGGAAGCGGGCCGGGAGACGGTCCGCATCACGTAGCCGGGCGAACAGTAGGAGTTTGCATGCGACCTGTTCCGCTTTGCCAGGAAACTTGGCGTCGAGTTCGGCCTGAACATTCGCGGCGGTTGTTGAGAACAAAATGTTCATTTTCGTGTATTCAGAGTCGCAGAAACGTCCATCAAACGCAAGGTCAATAGCCGTCCCATCGCTTGGGTCCGTATCCTTTGATCCCGATGCCGCCATCAGCACATATCTCAACTCCGCTGCTGGTGTAGGTGGTATTACAAAAGCAAGAGCCGGCCTTGTGGCATTCGATGGCCCTCTCAGGGCTTTTCCAACGCGCATTGAGATAGCTCAGCATCCCGACGGCTTCACTCATCGGATTGCCGATCCCCTTACGACCATCCGGATAATGTTTGTCTACCGACGTCAGCACGAGCTGCCCAAGCCCCGTGGCCCCGCGACCCTTGGGCGGCTTCCCTCCCGCATGAAGGTTCGACCACACCCCCGGCCAGTACGCCTGATTTTGAATCTTGTAGACCTCCCCGAACTCGTAGTTCGGACGCCCGACCCATCCCCCCGACTCCTTTGTCAGGAGCGTAACCATCGCGGAATTGGGTTTCCCCTCGGAATCTATAATCCACGAAGTCGGAGTTCCAGCAACCTTCGAAGCTTCCAAGAAGAGCTGAACTTGCTCAACGCTCCCGGGCGGGTAGTGCCCACCGAGGGACGAGCTCGAGCTGCTCCCTGAAGATCTCCGTCCCAATAATAGGGGTATGAAAAGGAGGAAGATCGCAGGATCCACAATCTATTCATAGAGGAAAACGTCAAAATCAGCAAGATGAACCTCGATCAGCTCCTCGAACCCCTTCATTCCACGCTTCAAAACGGGCATGTGAATTGACGCATTTCCTCCATGATGCTCCGCAAGAGATCGCGTTCCTTCGGCCAATTTCTTGAGGCAATCTTCGAGCTTATCGAACTGGACGCCCGACTTTGAGTACCGGCAGATGAGTAAACAAAAGGCCATCGTGTAATCGACCATCGACCACTGAACGTCCCCCAGGTCGTTCACGACCTTCGACCAACGCTGCTCCTTGTGCCATTTCTCCGCGTCGGGGCAGAGCTCCCCAATTTTCTTGGTTAGATAACCGCCGTCTGACCAGTTGGATCCCATCGGAAAGGCGATGACTTTCAGACCTTTTTCTGACCCTTTAAAAATGTCGCCTTTTGCACGTTTAATCATGATAAATTGCTGCCTATGAACTGGTTCGCCGCTCTATGGCTCGTCCTCTTTCCAAAGATCCCAGAGGACGAGGGGATTCGTGAACTCGAGATCGAGGAAGCCCCAGATCCGCAACCGAAAGAGCCGGAGCCGGAGCCGGAGCCGGAGCCGGAGCCGGAGCCGGAGCCGGCTCCGGAGCCCACGTCGAAATTCGTTCCCAAGCTCACCCCACCGTCCTCGGCCGACACGGTCACTGCCGCCATCGACATAGAGCCAGAGATTGAGGAGCCAGGTGTCCGGACTGTCGGGGCATGGACCGGAAGATCCTCATTGCGACGAGGGAAGAAGGATGTCGATTTCTGTCTCAAATACGGAATCAATCGGATCGATCTCATCGTTAATGACCATTCGAAATGGCGAAGCCCGCGCAACTTCGATACCTACGAGTTGGCCGACATCATCTCGTTCGCCAAACTGGTGAACGAGGCGGGCATCGAGCTCCACCTGATGTCATGGATCATGCCACACGAGGAGTACATCACCCAAGCCGCCAGCACCCTCACCCGACTCTGCGAAGAAACACGCGCCAAGTCACTCCAGTGGGACGCAGAGGAACCATGGACCCAGGCGAGGAACCCCATGAACTACGAGGCCGCGGCCAAGCTCATCGCCGAGAAGTTCAAGGAACTCCCGTGTCCCATGGGTGCCAATGGGATCGGGTACACCCCAATCTCCAAATTCGGCCCGCTCGCCAAAATCTGCGACCACATCATTCCACAATGCTATTCGACTACTACCTCTGGCATTCGTCCAGATGAGGTCGTCCCGCGTCTCCATCGGCGATGGAAGAAGGTCTTCAACCATCCAAAGCATCACATTGGTTTGGCAGCCTACCGTCAAAACGGAATACCAGGATATACCCCGGACTCCGCCATGCGAACCGCGCTCGCAGGTGCTCAAGCGCTCGGGGGCGTCGACACGGTCATTTATTGGAGTCTTCGCCAGATTCAAACAAATCGGGCGGTCCGCAACTTCATCAAGTCGATCAAGAAGGTCGAGACCAGACGGGCAACCTAGCGCCCGTCTCGGACCGTCTCTGGGCGATCGTCAATCCATACATCGACCGTATATCCGTGCCGGGCTGCCGCCTCTCGCTTTGGCATCGGCCCGGCCATGATGACCCGATGGACATACGGACCTGATTCACGAATCACCTCGGCGGACCCCGATGATCGATTGGTGACTAGCAAGACGATATGACCCCGCGAAGAGGCGGAGCGAGCGAACTGCTGCCATAGCGCAGGGTCGGCGCTCCACGTTTTGTCGTAGTCGATCGAAAGAGTCACCCACGGTATGGTACCCTTTGGGCTACCCATGGCCAATCCGATTGCGCTTATCGCCGCTGCCGCCGCAGCCATGCTCCTCCTTGGCCGCGGAAAAGGTGAAGGGGCAGCCCCCGAGCCAGAGCCCGAGCCAGAGCCCGAGCCAGAGCCCGATACGCCAGGTGAGGTGGTCAGTCGATCTGTACACGGGACACTTATCGGTCAGCAGCCGGTCACGCCGCCAGTCATACCTCCAGTCATACCTCCAGTCATACCGCCTACAGGGCCCGAGGTTCCGAATACTGCCTATTGCTCAGCTGCCGATAATTGGGACCCCGATTGGGCCGCCCTGGAAGTGGAGATCCTCGAAGCCGTCAACGCCCTCCGCGCCACCGGCCAGCAATGCGCAGGCGGCAACATGGCCCCCGTCCCTCCCCTCACCATGAATCCCCACCTCCGCTGCTCCGCACGCCTCCACTCCAAAGACATGGCTACCCGCGGATACTTCGGCCACACCAATCCCGAAGGCATGTCCTCCTGGGACCGCATGGCTGCCGCCGGATACTCTTACCAAAACGCCAGCGAGAACCTCACCGCCGGCGGCGCCACCTCCACCGTCCAAGGCGCCATGCAAGAATGGCTCAACAGCCCTGACGGCCACTGCGAAGCCATGTTCCACCCCGGAGTTACCGAGCTCGGAGTCGGCCTCTTCATCGGCGGCCCACACGGCTTCTACTGGACACAGAACTTCGGCAAGCCCGCGTAGGCTCCTCGACGGCGGCCTAGGCCCTAAAGAACACTCTCATTTTTTCGATTTCTGAGAGATTACGCCCTCTGGCTATCGGTCACGATGCAGTCTCCCGCCGCGATCATTCGATTTCGGATGTAGGAGGCGAGCTTGGGGCCCTCAGATCCAGCCAACGCATCCGCGAGTGCATCTACGACGAAGTCTGGGTCGGCTGCACGGACAGAGAGGACGCCGCGGTCTGCGTTGTATAAAGGATCACCCGTCTGGACGCGCAACGCCCGACGCTCGGAGGTCAGCGCACGGATCATACGATCCACGACGTTCCTCGCCCATTCAAATCGCTCGTCCGAGAAGTCTCCCAAGAAGTTCCGAAGCGAAAGACTATCGTCGCCATACGGCCCACGGGCCCACACAGCCTTCTGCTCAGACGGCTGCCCCTTCATCCACTCGAGCAGCATAAGCGCTGTATAGATGGATTCCATCGCGCCGCGAACAGCCTGATTCAGCGCTCCAGGGGCCTGGACATTCAGATCATTCCACGGCACAGGCGGAGCCTTCACCGCGCATCCGCCCGTGCGAAGGCTAGCTGTCATTTGGGGAGGGACGAGGACCATGCCGCATCATACCTTGCTTCGCATCCAATTGTCGCGAATCTCCTTCATCGCACGCGCATCCTGTACCGCGAGCTCGAGCGTCTTGGCTGCGCCATGCGTCCTGATCCCAAGCCCATCATCCGGGTAGTCCCGTAACGCCCAGCGCACCCGCTCCGTCCACGTGCACGCGAAAAAGACATGCCTGCCATCTGTCAGAACGGTGTGGCCCTCATCATCGATTTCCTCACGGTAGAGTTTGATCTTCATATCGACATGAACAGGTAAGCCACCGTTAGCCCCGAAGCCACGGTCACGATGTAGACAATCACCATCAATCCGAAGAGCCCGAATCGTTCTTTTCGGGATAACGCCGCGATTGCTCTTCCGATATCTTCTTCACCATGTACAGCATCGCCTTGATCCCGTCGTCCGTCTTGGCTCTCACGGCCAGGGCCGCCGCCGTCTTCATGCACCATTCAAACGCCTCTTTCGTTCCGTTCTCATATCCGTTACGCCACGAATCCACGCCCTCTGGGTTGAATGCCATCTACTCATCCTCACAAAATATGCATGGGCAATCGAGCCGACAAACCTCGCAGCCTCCGTGGATGTTTACGAGGGCATCCGATCCGCACATCCCGCAGATACCTTCATAGCTTCCCGTGGCGGACAGCCGAGACGTAGGACTGGGAGCACTTGTGCTTTCGCGCGACGCTGGCCCCGCTGAGTCCGGACTCGATGTCGAGCAAGATTGCATCCCTCGAGAACTTTGTGGGTCGGCGACGCGCGTCAATGCCCTGCTCCCCCAACCATCGGGACAGTGTTTTGGGATGCACGTTATACCGCTTTGCGACTTCGGCGATTGAGACATTCTTCTTCTTGTACCAATTAACCGAGGCACGGCGGGTCTTGTCATCGTGGGCAGGACCTGGATTTTTTTCCTGGCCGGCGTTCTCCACCCACTTCTTTACCGTTGATTCGGCACACCCGAAAACTTGGGCGATCCTTCGATACCCCCATCCACGCCGGTGCAGCCCAAGTGCTCTCTCTTGATCCTCTTTCGTATATTGATGATTCATCGGGTTCTGGCTCGTCATCTTCGAAGAGGTCTGCGACATCGAACCATTCGAGTCGTAGAGCCTCCGCGTAAGTGTAAACGATCCTGGCGCCTCCCACTACAAATGATTCCGAGCTGATCCGTTCCCATCCATTACTTGCCGTCATGCGAAGACCCAAAACCTGACTCGCCGTCAGATACAGTTCCTTACCAGATCCCGTCAGTCCAACCCATAAAATAGAGTCAGGATGATACGGTGATCGTGTAGTGATCGAATATGAGATTTTCTACCTCTTTCAGGTAGGCATCCGAAATCCACCATCCATCCGTCCCCTTCCAAATGCGCTCCGCCTCCGGAATCTCCTCCTTCAAAGCCTTCTGAAAATCCTCGTTCCATGGGCAGCGTAAATACTTCCCATACGGGGCATGTCTCCACTCAATCCTCTTCATAGAGTTTTTTCGCCGTGAAATAACCGGTCATATTGAACATCATATCGGAGGCCATGTTCGTCTGCTTTTTTCGGGACACGACGGTCTTCGAAAGAACTTCTTTCTCGAGAGCCCCAAACCCCATCGTCACCAACAGCGCGGTCGCCGGGGACCATCCCCTCCGCTGCATCACTATACCAGACAAGACATGCAGTGGCGTCCACTGATCCACGATGTTCTGCCCTGATGCCATGCATCACCATCCTACACCTTCCCCCACCGCAATTCCATCATTGCGGCAGCGGCGGTACTCCGCCCCTATCACAAATGTGAAGCATGTACTCAAGGACAGCGACCTCGCCTCGGGTCATCCCGAGCTCCCACCGGTCCTTGATGGCGATGAACTCTTCGATGTACTGGCAACGGAAGGCCTCGTTCACCGGGAGCCATTCGTGCGGTCCGCGGCTTCCCTTGGATCGATTCGCACCAAGGTGAACAGCCCGGAGCGAACGAGGATCTTCAAGATCGTTGGCGAAAATCTCTCGGCGATCTCCATTCCAATTCGAGCCACCGGAATCGTGCGCCTCCCGGAGCGGGACGACATGGTCGACATCCAGCGAAGATGGCGCTGTAAACGTGCGACCCGTGTATGGATCGTCCCATGTACCGGTCGCCACACGGCACCGTCGTTCATCCTCGAATGTGACCGGCGTCGTCGACTCTGCGACCAGTACTTCTTGGCGCGTATCCTGGCAGTCCTTATCTTCATCGATCCAATGCTTCCAATCCTTGCGATTGTATTCGGGTAACTCTTCAGGCCCCGCGAGTTCGACCGGTGGCGCCATGGCGCAGGAGCATAGAAGGAGGCTAGCGATATATGCTTTCTTCATCGGATTCTCATTCCTTGCCCCGTAGGGCCTCAACCAGGTCGCGCCCCAAACGTTCTATCAGTTCGGACCGGTCCTGCGAGTCGAGAACTTCGAGGCGGGCGCGTAGGGCCTGGAGAAGTAACGGGAGACGGTGTTCATCTTGATCATACTCCTGCTCCCGAACACGATCCATATCCAACGGGCTTGCACCCGGCGTCCTACGCGCGATGGCGTACAAAGACGCCGCTACCGTGTTGATGCAGTCGATGACCTCCTCACGATCCAACTTCAATAGGTGACTGTACCTCAATAGGTCGTCGTAGTTCTCTTCGGGTTTCATGGCCTTTCCTTTTCCTTGAGCGCCGATTGAATCTCCACATAGTCTTCGTGGCTATCGGCGAATACCGTGGCTTCGATTTTCACGGATCCGTCGGTCGGTTGCTCGGTGAAGTGGATGGACCACGTCGTGGCGAGTCGATCCTTGGTGATCCGATTGATCTCGTCGCGCTCCAACTGAGTCGCTCGACCCCACAGTTCGTCCAGACCTTCCATCGCCTTCTCTTCGGCAGCGTCGTCATGGCGCCTTCGGGCCTCAAGCATCGTCTCCGCGAGCGCGATGTATTCTTGGATGATGGTCATGGGCCTTGTCTTACTCATGGTCAAGGACCAGGCCATAGATGGCCATGGTGCCGGTGACCCGCTGAAGCCCCTTGAGGCGGATGCGGATCTCGTCACCCATCTTTAGGAGACCCCAGTCCACGTGGATCATGCCGTCCTGTTCTTGCAGGACGACTCCGCATCCGATGACGTGGGCCATCATCGAGACCCCACGCATCATCACCGCATCAAGGATGACCGGGCACTCAGCGTGCACGGAGATCCCCGCGGTGTTCATCGGACCCTCCACGAGGTCGCAGTCGGGGTCTCCATACAGGGGGCGGTATCCGGCGTATTCGTGGATCAGCCAATGGTGGTCCCCACTACCAACGCTGAATGGGATCTCGATCAGTGCCGGTTCCATCAGCGCCGGTTCCACTGCGGGGGAAATCAAGATGGGTTTCACTTCATGCCTTGGCTTACTCATGGCTTCGGCGGGCCTTCTCCCATTGAAGGGCGATGGGTTTGACGAGTCCGCGGACTAGTTCCTCGAGATCAGCGCCCGCGTCGGCGTACGCCGTAATCTTCACCAGGCTGAACGACTCTTGGGTAAGGTGGATGGTGTCGGGGGTCAGTTCGATTTCAAGTTTCATCTTGTCTCCGCTTCCCATCATCAATGTGATCGCACAGCTGGATGACCCGCAGGGCGATCTCGCGAGCCTTGTCCGTTCCGTAGATGGTGATGTCGCCGGACGGTTTTTTCCAATCCTGCGAACCTTCATCCCAGCCGGAATAGAGGATGGAGATCGCCTCATCATCCGTCTCTTTGATGCTCCATTTGAACATGGCGCTCTCGTCGATGACTTCTAGTTCCATGTTTACCCAGTATGTTCTCTTGCCCATTTTGTCCTCAGTGCGTTTCAAAAAGGCGGTCCGCCTCGATACATATCCCGCGCTCGCTGCTCGAGCCAGCGCACGTGTTCGCCGATCTCTTTGAGCACCTTCTCGTAGTCGGATTCGTACGACGGCTCGTATCCGAGCGAACAGGCGATCGCAATAGCGGCGGCGCGTCGGCCTTCGTCATATCCGCGGGCGGCGGCTTCGCGCTGTGCTTCTGTTGTAGCCGGGTACAGGACGTGCGCCTGATTGACGGCGTCGTTGGATGGCTTCGTCATGCTGCTTTCTCTCTTCCGAACAGGCGTTTCCACAGGCGTGCCTGCGAATCCATTGCGCGATTGAAGCGGTTTTGGAGCCACGTCCGTTGAGGCCATGGGTCTTTGGGCTCTTCTCCCGACCTGATGCCCATCGCCTCCAGGACGGCGCCGGACATGTAGCTCCACTGCGTAGCGCCGGAGATCGCCATTCGGTAGACGGAGGTCTCCTCGAGCCTCCTGCCGACGAGGACGTATTCGGTGGACATGGTTTCGGGGTAGCACTCGTTGCAGATTCGAGCTTCGCGTTCTTCACCTTTGAAGTAGATCCGCATCGCCCACGGGAATGCCCCGCAATCGCATTGCAGGTCGGATTTTTCATCTCGGTATAGGGTCATCGGTAACCCACCTGATCCGGCTCATCCATCAGCGATCCGGCTTCGCGATCTTCGAACCACTGGCAATCCCTGGCGGGGACCGTGACGAGTTTATCGTCCGTCCTAAACCAGTCGCCAGCAGGTCTGGTGTAGGAATAAGTTCGGGCCGATCTCGCCTGTATGAGAAAGTAGAATTCGACATCGCCGCGGCTGTCCGTGGCTGGACCGACGGCCATGACGCGGCCGGCATATTCGTATCCGTGTTTCCCGTAGGGGGTGCGGCCTCGATAGACGACCGTCTTTCCTACGGCGAGGTTGGAGAACTCCATTGGACTACTCATTATTCGGTTCCATGATCTTGTACATTTTCCCGCGCCGAGGTCTTGGTCAGGTCGTCGATCCGCTCTTGCGTTGGCGTTTCACTGAATATCACCGCGGTCCAACTGTTCAATCCCCACATCTAGCGCTTTGCGTAGTGCGTCAGCGAGGAGGCCTCGCACGGATAGGTCTTCATCTACGCAGGGGAAGTGGACGCCTGTCCCAGCGCCGCAGATCTCCATGGTTTCCCTCTCGCGGCCGGCGGCCTTCAGGGTGGGGTACCAGCCGTAGGGCACCGTGAGTATCTGCCCATCGTCGAGTTCGACGATGAACTGGCACTGCGGCGCATGCGGGTCCGGGTAGGCGGCAAACGCCAGGGGTTCGGGCGCGCGCGTCATGGAACGACTCTCCAGGACGAACCGACGGTGTGTGGCCATTCCTGCATCGCATTGCATGCCGCCGCCATGAACGCCACCGCCACCCACTCGTGGCCCCACAGGCAGAACCGCACTTGGCCCATGCCGCGGCATGCCCGGCACTCGCCGCGCCCGCGGAGCCCCGTCCCATTGCCATCCGTGTAGCCCATTACCCGCCCCCCAATTCGGATTCAACGGTCATCTTCCACCTCAACGATCTCCGTCTCTTTCTTCGCTATCACCTCGAGCTGATCCCACCAATATCCACCTTCCAATGAATCGTCTGGGACCCGCACTTCGACAAGCCACTCCTCACCGCCCTCACCGACGCGTTCCACCGGGGCAATCTCGGTGCCAGCCTTGTGGATGTGGCCGGGTCGATGGCGGCTCGGGATGTCAACGGTAAGTCGACTGATGAAGACCGTTCCCATAGTTCTAGCTATCCCATTCTTCTTCACGCATGACAAACTTGTCGCACTTTGCACAACGCACGTCTTCCGTAGGTTCAGAGTTCGTACTCATTCGAGGCGGAGGAATTTCCCTCCCGCACTTCGACGTCCGCTCCCCCTGATCGACTAGGTGCCACAAACGGTCTGGAACCTGCTTCGCCCAGAATGACTGCTTACTTGGATCTACTGCCCTCATCCTCATCATATCCCATCCTCCTGGTGAACCTCGGTGAGCAATGGGGGCGCCGGTGGACCAGTCTCGTTCCCCCACACCGTCCAACCCCTTCGAGGTGACCGGGCGAACAGCTCGAGGTACGGACCCGGGCTCACCCGCTCCACCTCCTCGAAGAATACCTCCGGCTTCGCCGAATGCCTCCCACGAGGAACAATGCCCTTCCCGATCAACGTCGATTCCGTCCGTACCTGTGACGGCAATTTTCCCATCACCCCGAACAAACAAGACTCCGTCTGACCACGATAGTAGTAACCGAGGCCAATCCTGTCCTTCGCCCACGTCCGCATCGTCACGTATCGGAATCCAAGACCCTTCATCACAAAGAGTCCATCCTCAAGGAAGTTGTTCGTGACCCACAAGTAAAGGTGGCAACCGCCTGGATCGTGCCCGACAAGGACATCCTGCATTAGATGCAGGATGTCCTTGCTCTTCATCACCGGATAGTGACGATCTGCACCGCGCTTTATCTTCCCACCGCCACGTTCATTCCAGGGCGGGTCCGCGACGATTGTTCGATACCTCATGCGCTCGTTCCCCATTCCGCATCTTCGTGATGGAATTCCATGAATGGTGCCCGTGACTTCATCGCCGCCCATATGGCGGAGAGTTCCGCCATATCCTCCTCGGAACTCGGCGGCTTCTCAATGCGTTCCCAATCATCATCGGAAAGTTCGTAGGCCAAATACTTCAACCCATCCCTTTCCCACAGTACGCGTGTTCCATCAATCATGGCCTCTCCCTGTTGTGGAGATTCATATTGAAGATAGGTGGCGGTGATCTTGATCTTCGGAAGGGTCACGCCGCGCTTGATGGCCCCGGAGGAAGATCGAATGTACCTGCGATATACGACGCCTTTCCGCAGTGTATGGAAGCTTGTCGCCTTCCCATTTGCGGTTCGGCATCGTTCTCCAGACGCTGACCCACACTTGGGGCAGCGTACAGCCTGGACTTTGCGTGGATCGTATTTTGGCATTCGAGTGACCTGGCATTCACAGTCGACCCTCACGCTTGGCTCTGACCTCCTCGAAGGTGGCCTGATTCAGCTTGGCGAAGGTCGATCGTTTCGCATAGTAGCGTGCACTCCGGGTCCAACCGTTCGCACGGATATATCTTCCGGCGAGCCTTTCCTTGATATGCTCTCCTGTTTCCCTTCGAGCCTTCGTGATGGTGTCTCGAATAGAATTGAGCCTCACGACGTAGAGATCGTGGAGGGCGTCCGCGACAGTTTCGCTGAGGCCGAAATCACTTGGGTCAATACGTTCCATCTTCTCCTCCTACATTACAATCAAGATTACAGTACCCACGCCAATAGCGATCCATAGTGCAATTAGATTCTCAGCACGTTTCGTCATGTACATGACCTATTATCGCATCATTCTTCTTTGAGCGCATCTTTGAATGCCACGATCAATATTCCATAATCATTAGCATCCATGACGGCATCCTCTTTGAGTTCGATGCTGGTCAGTTTTGCGTAGACTGTTTTCCATGGTATCGCCTTTCCGTCGTTGAAGCGATCTGCCCACGCCTTGAAGTGAATTACCGCCTCAGCCTTGAGGTCTTCGAGGAGCTTCGCAGAATCCTCTGCCTCTGCCTCTGCCTCTGCCTCTGCCTCTGCAGCAGCCTTTTCTATCGCCTCTTTCTCGGATTTCGCCTCCAGAATCTCCCGGGCACGCGCTTCATGCTCTGGGGTAATCTCGGGCTCAACCAACTTCGGTGCCGGCCTTACTGCCGATTCCGCGAGGCCCTCTGACTCCTCTTTGGTCCTGGCGCGCTCCTCTTCCATCTCTTTGGAAGTCTCTTCGGGCACCCCCTCTCCAGACCAAACGCTCTCCACGACATCCTCCGGGATGTCGTCTTCGATATCCATCTCGGGGAAGGCTCGTCGTAGTGCCTGCATCTCAGCGCATTTTCCAAGCTGGGCGAAGGGTCGGCGGAGCCAGTTCTGCTGGATCTTTCCATCCCGTTGCTTCTCCACGTACTCCACGAAGCGTGCCTCCCCGTGATACACGTCCCGGACCGCGTGGTCTTTGGCGTTCTGCCGATAGACGCGGACGCGGGCTAGCTTCGGTGTTCCATCCTCATTCTCTTCGAACTGAATCTGGTCCATGCCGACGAGGCCGTGAGAGTGAGCAATGGAACGCCGACCATCGGCAGTGAGTGTCCAGACGATTCGGGTCGCGCCTATCTTTTTGTCCCACCGCTGATTGGCCCAGATGTGATCGTGGAAGTAGCTGACCCGTTTGCGCTCCATGGTCATGATGCACATGGTCACATCGTCGTCGGTCAGTTCTAGGCCGGACTCTGTCTTGGCTTTGAGATAAATCTCCCGGCGCAGTAACTTGTCTGTGTAGATGGCTTTTCTGTCAGTCATCGGTGGCATTACTGAATCTCCTGGGGCTCACGCCCCTCTTCCGATTCGTCGTCCCACAACCCGCATAGATGATGATTGGCGATGCTCAGGCCAGCGATGAGGGCCGCATCGGGATTTCCGCCTACTATTATATCCATATGCTTATCGCCTTCTTTGTCTATGCGATTGAAGCAAACCACGAAGTTTTCCACTGCGTCGGATTCTACCCAACGCAAAAACATTGACGATGCTGTTTTGACATCCATTCTTTACATTCCTTCGATTTTCGTTTTGAGAGCGATTGCCGCGTCTGAAACAAATTCCCCAGACGCGGAGATGAGCAGTCCTTTATAAGCGGCGGTGGCACGGACCATCCGCTCATCTTCCATAAAGATGATCCACGTCGTGAAACTCGCGAGCCACTCGATCGCCGCCAGCTTGGACCGTTGGTCCTCGTACGCTTCACTCATGTCTCTGGAGCCCCTCTCGTGTGCCGTTCGCAGACCCTACCTGTGGGTGAAGGGACAGTCAAGCCTTTTCTTCTTGACACCTCACGTTTGCTACTGTAGCGTCCCTGATCGGACGGACCCTCAGCCCTTCGGGACCTCACGATGTGATCCAACTTCGGGACTATCAGATAGAGTCGCTGGATGCTGTGCGTGCCAAACTTGGCGCGGGCATCCGGCGTATCATCATCGTCGCGCCCACCGGCGCGGGTAAAACGACCATCGCTGGCGCCATGATCCATGGCGCCCTGACGAAGGGACGGCGCTGCATCTTTCTGGCGCACCGGAAGGAGCTCATCGAGCAGTGTTCCCAGCGGCTCGATGACTTCGGGATTCCACACGGGATCATCCAGCAGAAACATAAGCGCACCGACCCTCGGAAGCCGGTTCAGGTTGCGAGCGTTCAAACGCTCATCCGGAAGGACCACTGGGACGCGGACCTTATCGTGGTCGACGAGTGCCACCGAAGCACGTCGAAAACCTACACGAAAATCCTCGAGCGTTACGACAACAGGCCGGCGATCATCGGGCTCACCGCTACGCCCTACCGGCTGGACGGCCGGGGGCTCGGGGAGATCTACGAGGACATCCACGCAGTCGCCAGCTGCCAAAACCTCATCGACTTGAAGCACCTTGTCATGCCCATCATCTATGGGTCTACAGAGGTCGATCTCAGCGAGGTCAAGATCACCGCCGGCGACTACAACAAGAAGGATCTCGCTGCCGCCATGAAAGAGGTGGTCTTCCGCGGCGGCCTCGTCGACAACTGGGTGAACCGCGTGAAGGCGGAGACCGGTGCGAAAACGGATGCCGAGTGCCGAGCGTGCACGGTAGTGTTTGCGCCCAGCGTTGAGTTGTCCATCAAGTTGACGGAGCAATTCCTGGCGCGAGGAATCGCGGCGGCTCACATCGACGCGAAAACACCCGCCAAGGAGCGCGATGACGTCTTGCGCAGACTGCGGTCCAGAGCCCTCTCCGTAGTTTCCAACGTGGGGCTCTTGACCGAGGGATGGGACCTGCCGCATCTTGAATGCGTTGTCCTTGTGCGGCCGACCCGATCGCGGTCGCTGTACAAGCAGATGATTGGTCGTCTCATGCGTCCTGATGCGGGAAAACGTTTTGCCATTGTACTGGATCATGCCAACTGCACGAAGATGCATGGGTTCGTGAATGAGGGCGAGGAATATACCCTCAATGGACGAGAGAACCGGAGTCGTAAGGGTGATACCCAAGCGCCCCACAAAACGTGCCGGCAGTGCGACGCGCTCCTGCCACTTCAAACGAAGGTGTGCCCTTCGTGTGGTTCCGTGCAGTTCATCGTGGACATCAAGTTCACAGATGAAGAGCTAGTGAAACTCGACCCTTCGAAGTTCAAGAAGGACGAGCAGGTCCCGCAATCAGAACGCCAAGCTGCGTTCGAAGAATTATGTAAGCAGTGTGTCGCTCGTGAATTCAAGCCCAATTGGGCGAAGGTTCGCTACCAGAAGATCTACGGGGAGTGGCCGGCCTGGAAGGTCGGCATTCGTATCCCTCGTTTCTTCCGTTCTTACGAAGACGATTTTCATAAAAATCAAATCTTGGCCGATGTCTCTGACATCACAGCCGAACTCTTCTCGCGATAACACACGCCCCCCGTGCGCATGCTGGATCTCCAACAGGCAAGAGAATTCTTGTCGGCTTTGTCGTCTCATGACGGCACCGCATCGTTCTCTTTCCAGACACTCTACGACAAGCATCCAGGCGACACTCCGGAGATCATACGTCAGCGTGAAAAGGAACTGACTCGTCAGTTCCACGGAACGCTCGATGACTACGCGGAGCGTCTCGTCGAGCTGAACGAAAATGGGGCCGGCGTCTTTGTTTGCGTCAACCGTACCGACGGTGGCGGACTCAGGGGTAAGAACGTCGATAGGATCCGTTCTTTCTTTATCGATGACGACAGCGATCACCTCCAGGTCTCAGACATGGAGCTTGAGCCGTCGATCGTCGTTCGAAGCAAGCGTGGCTGCCACTTCTATTGGTTGACCAAAAATGGGACCAACAAGGACGCGTTCGGGCCGGCCCAAAAGGCGTTGGCCCAGCGCTTCCAAACGGATGAGGCTGTTTCGAACTTAAATAGGGTGATGCGGGTCCCCGGTTTTTTGCACAACAAGACGGACCCGTACCTTGTGAGGGCTGAGGTGGTCCAGGTAGACCGAGCGTATGCGCTAAAAGATCTCGTCCAGGCGTTCGGGATTGACGTCGAGGTGTTCGAGCGCAAGCCGCGTGTGCAGGTCGACACTCTCAAGATCAAGGATATCCCCATGGAGCGCCGCCTGCAGAGGACTCGTGGTCAGCTCAGGGCGATGGGGCCGGCGGTGGAGGGGTCCGGAGGCTACACGGCGACCATTGCGGCCTGTCGTGTAGCCAACGATTTCGCCATCCCGGACCATCTCTTCATCCCAGAACTTCTGGACTGGGGTGGGAGGTGTGATCCTCCATGGGCCTCGGACGAGCTTGAGCGGCTCTATTACACCACCGTCGACTCTGTCAATAATGAACGATTCGAGTGGGGTGCGAAGCTTCTCGATTCTGCGTACCTCGGCAGTAATCAGGCATCGGTAATCCGTGGTGGATCTATCCCCTGGATGTCTGACGAGCCCGACGAGGTCACACTTCAGACATCCGTCGTTCCGGATGGGCCAGATGAAACCGTGGATGTGGAGTATGTGCCGGGTGAAGCTGACGAGATCCCCATCGATCTGCTCGTCTCAACCTCACAAAAGCGTGTCATCGATGGCCCCACTGGGCGTGACCGCCCAGCTCTACGAGCGCCTACGAAAGACGAGGCGGTCCAGAAGAAGAAGGAGCGCGCGCAGGCTAGGGCCGAGAGGCGGTCAAAGAGCTCGAGGATTGGCGTCGATGTCGAGGACGGGGACGACGACCTCCAACATTCTGATGAGGGGCGCGATCCCCGGGACATTTCATGGTATCTCGAAGAGGAATATCTCGTTCGACGTGATGACGCACGCTGTGTCTACATCTACCGGGACAACTACTGGCAAGAGACCACAGACAAGTTCATCGAAAAGCTCGCCATGCAGTACACGTCGTTCAAGACCGTCGAGATGAAAGACATCCGGGAGGCCACAAGCCTTCTACTGACGAGACGACATGTGCAGAGGATTCAGTGGAATCAGATCGAGGATACGGAGATACCCCTGAAAAACGGAATCCTCAACTTCATGACCGGGGAGGTTCACGGGCACAACCCTGATGACTATCTCGATCGTGTCGTGCCCGTAGAGTACGACCCAGAAGCCAAGTGCCCCATCTGGGAGCGCTGTCTCGAGGACTGGCTCCCTGGCGGGGATCAAGAGAAGGAGTTCCTTCAACAGTTCTTCGGGTACATCCTCATGCCTCACGCCCGGTACAAGAAGGCGGCCATCCTCTTTGGATTGCGTGATACCGGGAAGAGCCAGATCTGCAGCGTCGCCAAGGCCCTCGCTGGGGGAGATCGCTTCACGAGCTCGATTACCCCCGATGAGATGGACGACCCGCGCAAGCTGGCCCCCATCAAAGGTAAGGCGCTCAACATGGTGGCGGACCTCCCGAAGAACACCGTGCTCGCCGACGGCGGCTTCAAGAAGCTCGTTTCAACGGGGGACGCCATCCAGATCGACCAGAAGTTCACGCGGGCAGAGACGTACACGCCCACCGCGAAGCACATGTTCGCAACGAACAACTTGCCCGTGATCACCGATGTCACCGACGCCGTGTTTCGGCGCATTGTGATCGTCCACTTTACGAAGCAAATTCCCGAGCACCTTCAAGACACACTTCTCGATTCCAAATTGATGGGCGAAATGTCGGGGATCTTGAGCTGGGCCGTCGAGGGCGCCCGCAAGCTGTACGCCAACCACGGAAGATGGCCGCGCGTGAAGTCGAGCGAGGAGATCATCGGGACCTACAAGCTTGACCAAAACCCTCTGTACTTTTTCATCAGGGAGAGTGGCATGCTAGAAGAGGTCGAAAATGGCAGCGTTTCTAGCGAAGATCTACGCACCGCCATGAACGAGTTCAACGCGACCCGAGGGTACGGACGCGTTGGATTCGCAAAATTGGTGGACGGCGTTGGCGAAATTTTGCCGGCAATCAAGAGGTCCAAGCTCAAGGGTCGAAGCGTTGTGCGCGGTCTGAGATGGGCCCATGAGCAGACGAAGCTCGAATTGGTCGAGTGATGCTCATTACGTCCAATCTTCCAACAAATGAAATTGGCTGCAAATTCTGCGGGGTGACTTACTCGGCAAAGGGGTGAGGCAGGGTAGGGTACCTAGTAGGGGGGCCACAAAATTTTATACCTCTATATCGGTACGATAAGTACCCTTTATCTACATGGGGTGAGTTGTGAGGAGTTTTGAGCTTCTTAATAGGCAAAATTATTTTGAACAGTTGAATTTCTATTATATGTTCATTTCTATATCTGGGTATTAAGGGGACGAAAGTAGGGGCGTACTTCACCCCCGTGCAGCTAACCACCACTATCGGCCCGATAACGAGGTATAAAATTTGGGCGCCCCCCTACTAGGTACCCTACCCTGCCTCACCCCTTTGCCGAGTAAGTCACCCCCGCACTTCGCGCCGTTTTTCCAGCCTTCACATACATGTGGTCACTGAAACCACATAACAAAGCCGGCAAAGAGGTAGAAGCTAACTCAAGCATGGGAAAATATGTAAAAAATGTCGTGCAGGATTTCCTGGAAAACAGCGGAAAAATTGAGTTTATACGTGATGAATTTGTCTTAACTCAAGATTTAAATATCGAAGTGTCGAACTCCACCTTCGGTCCGGATTCCCAACTATTTTCTAATTATATATTCGCAAAACTGGTCGATGAAGCCGGTGGTGAAATGGGATCATTTTGTAGAATGATAAGAGGCCGAAGCGTTGTCATCGGCCTACAATGGAAGAACAAGATATGACGTAAAAAGAAGAACGATGTGAAGCAGAAAATCAAGAGACGGACACATGCAGATCTTGTTAGAATAAAACAGGGTCAAAATCTTTGTCCACAATGTTGGTCCAAGATGCCCTACATAGAGGTATCAAAGGACATGAAAATATGGTCCCCGTATGCGTGGGCATGGAACTGCACTTCATGCCAGAACATATGGATGCTGGATGGATCCATCGATCCAAACTGCGAGACCTGGGAACGACGACAGCGGGACCGCGAGCGCAGCGAGCTGCTCACGGCGGTCTGGGCCATCGGGTTCAAAAAAAGAGCCCCGGCGGATGCCGAGGCTCTTCATGGACGGACGGGTCAGCCCGAGATGTCACCGGAAGTGGCGAAACTCAAGGACCTCATCAACGAGGATACAGCAAGTACGTGATATGTCAAGCGAAACAGAACCACAAGAGAACGCGGATCAGACCCAGGATGCACCTGTTCATGTCGAGGAGGCGGGCGCCCAGGTCCTTCAGCCCAAGGGCAAGGTTCTCGAAGATCTAGAAGTCTTCGAGTGGCCTCACACCAAGGGCGAGATGGGGCTGAGGCTTACGCACTTCAACGTCGTTGGAGTCCCGGAGACGGTAGGTGATGAGAAGGAAGAGCAGGGCAAGCTGGCCCTCGTGATGATCAGTGAAATCCTACGTCTGTCCCAGGACGTCCACGACCTCAAGGAGGCGGTAAAATACCTATCACTCCAAGAACATCTTCAGGGCAAGGGAAAAGGCGGAGTCAGAGGGCGCGGCTTCTAGTCCTCGTCATCACCTATATCGACCTCGCTCATCACGAGCCCGATGAACACGAGTTGTTGTTCATCGAGATGCTTTTTCAAGTCCATCAACTTGAACATGCCCTTCGCCTCATAGAGGAGTTGGGCATGTTTTTTGACATCGTCGTCCGTCGTTGACGCGAAGATGTCATCCAGAATATCCGCCTGCTCACTCGTGAGTGTGTTCCGAATGACTCCCCACTGGCTGTTCTGATTGATAGTCATCTTCAGAGTCTCCGCGGCGAGGACCAGCGGGCGCTCATCCAGCATTCTCCGCCCCTCCTCGAGGAAGTCCTCATCGGACTCCTCGACAACTTCCTCGAGGAGATCGCCATCCTCTCCCTTGGCGCTGCTTCCAGCCTTCTTCTTTGACGTCTTCTTTGTCGGTTTTTTAGCCGCCTTTTTAGCCGCCTTCTTGGAAGATTTTTTCTTCGAAGGACCCTGCGAGAACCTCGTGCGCTTCTCCGCCGCTTCTTCCGCCGGCTCTTCAACGGGCTCGTCGGTGGGCGGTCGGGCCTCATGAACGCCCATACGAGCCTCATCCCGAGACTTCTTGGCCCCCTCGACACGCTTGGCGATAGCGCGCATGAGATCTTCGGCAGCCCCGGTCTCCTTGATAGTGTTGAGGCCCTGCTCCCATTTCTTCTGAGAGCGTTCGGACTCGGCTTCCTGATAGAGCCGATCGTCTTCGTGCACCTTCATGTTGAGCTGATGCTCGAGCCGCATCGCTTCGATCTCACCGTGCTTCCTGGTCGCTTCGGACAAGATCTTCATCATCTCGCGATTCTCGTTTACGACGGTCTTGTAGCCTCCGACGAGGATCTCAATCATCCCCACCACCTGGCTGTGGAGCTCCCCGATATAGAGAGTCTGTGCCTCGAGCATATCCCCCTGGTTGAGCATGGCCATCGTGCGCGGCATGCCCCCCTCGCCACGCATATCGATATGGGTCGACTTCTCGAATTTGCCCTTCCCAGCCGGCCCTACGAGCATGAAGCGGTAATTACCGGGGTCATCCGTCCTCTCGATATCGTACTGAATCCACATCATTACGAGGTCTGAGAGCTCCTCGGGCGTGGCCTCCGGGCGAGCGTGCCGGTCCTTGGTCGTTTGGCAGATAACCTTGCCAATGGGCTCGTGGGAGCCGTTCGCGGTCTTCTTGGAGATAAGGATACGCTGAAGCCCCTGGTGCCATTGCTCAATAAGAGCGACTCCGTCCCCCGGCATTTCATGCGATGGCTCGGGTAGGACGACCTCGGGGCTGATGCTCATATTGGCAAACTGCACGTGCCTATTTTAACAGAATTGCCCACAGAAATCGCCGACGGCTTCTAAGTTGGCGAAATTGCTCAACATCGACCTATCCGCAAGTTCCGTCAGCGAAGCGCTTCGTGAGATCGTCGCCTTCGGACTCAATGCTCGATTTCATTGAGATTGGGCCAATTTGGCATTTCTGCCACCGTCATTAAATCTAGGGTATTCACATTCTTTGTCTTTTGCGCTATGATTGCACCCATCAAAACAAAAGCTTTTTGATTCCAAATCAAAAGCTAATCAAAGCGCGCAAAGCGCAAAACGATTCAGAACAGGATTCATCAAAATGGCTAATACTCCAGCGAAAGCATCCATCTCCCGCAAAGAGGCAATCGACGCCTACGCGCGTCTCAAAACCAAGGCGAAGCGCGCCAACGAGATCGCCAAGTCAGAGAGCGAAGGAATGATGCGCAACTTGGTCACGGTTGGCTCCGGCTCCCTGATGGGCTGGTACCTCGGTGACCTTGCAAAGAAGAACCCGTCCGATGTCGAGGGGTCCCAGCAGGTTCAGGGCGTCGACATCGACCTCATCGTGGGCGGCGGCGCGCTTGCTGCTGGCATGATGAAGTGGGGCGGCAAGTTCTCCGAGACTCTCTCGGCGATCGGCACTGGCGTTCTCACCCAGTACGGTGGTCGCATGCTCTACGAGAAGGCGCTCAAGCCATAAGACTTCGTTCGAGCCCTCGAGGAAAAAGGTCGACGGGTCCTGATCTGTCAGAGTCGACCGAAGAGGTAGCTGGTAGTTGACCAGGTGAAAGGCCCCCGAGACCTACGGGGGCCAACATAGGGCACCAAACAACGTCACTCATCTTCCTCGGATGAATGGCACACACCAAAGAGGAAAAGACAAATGAGTAAGTATCGATTCTCCGGACCGCCCGGATCTACCACCGGAGCCTACAATCAGTCCGGTTATCCCACTAGCGTTGCCGGCTGTGATGCCGTCACCGCGAACGAGGGCATCTTCGTTGACCCCTCCTGCTGCAGCGTTCCTAAGCTGTGCAACTGGACCACCCTTCCGGGCGTCCAGGCCTTGACTGCTGCCGGCACCGTTGGTGCCATCAACGTGATGACCGTCATCTCACCGATCGCGCAGTTCTTCGACATTCACGCCGCAAGTCTCTCGGTCGTTAATTCGGTCGATTGTACGCAAAACGGTCGTGCGCTGGTGAAGTTCGTCAAGTTCAACACTCGCAATCTCGAAGATTACGAGTTCACCGGAGCCGCAACTGGTGGCGTCCTGATCGACGCCGCGTATATGTTCGACGATCCGACCGCCGTCAAGTGGATGGCCGGTACCCCGGGCAACAACCAGCAGCTCACGATCGGGTTGGAGAACATCTGCAACTTCGCCGTGACTGTCTACGCCGTGTTCTACGGCAACCCCTGCGAGACGTGCCCCGGCTGGTACGGTAACGGTAAAGGCTAATCGCCAAAGCGTTTTGAAGCAGCCGGTCCGGGACGCTGGACCGGCTGCTTCTTTTTTTGTACTGTGAAGGGGATCATGAGCCGCAATCGACAAGGAACTCCACCAAGTGCGCAGCTCGAGCGCAGGCAGCCGAACGCCGTGCAGTATCGAGATCCTGGATGCTATCTTTACGATCTGCCGATCGGCGATGCCGGTTCTGGTAACGTCGTCCGCAAGAATCGATTCATCTTCGCGCAGACGATCCCCAACGTACTCGACGCCAAGAGGGATCCAAATAACCAACGGTATATTCTCAATACCGTCCCACAACTCGGCGCCCACCCCGACATGTGTAGGTACCAGTTTTACCATGTGAAATTCTATGGTCGAACGCTGTACAGAAATGTTGGTGCCGGCGCGATAGACCCAGTCAGTATTAATGAATTCCCCCCATCTACGGCTAACTCGATCTTTGGACCACAAGTGGCCGGTGATCTAGACACGTTCATGGGACCAACTACCTTCACGGGCTATATCGAGACTGACGATGGGGCATTTCAGTGCTTCGATATTTTGGGCCGACGCGAGTTTGACGTGTACGCCCAGAGCATCAACATCGGGATTTATGCGCCGAAGAATTCGTACGACGTATTCTCGACGAATCAGGAAGAACAAGTTAAGTTCGATGGTCTTGTCGAGCAATCCTTAATTGGGGCAACGATCACCCCGATAGTGGTCAACAGCGCTCAGAACAACGATGAGTGCACCGTTTGCATCACGCAGGAGAACGGCTCTGGTCGGATCACGGTTCCGGACGGTGCCCGATTTGTTTCGATCACGGTTCCAGCGAAAGCGGCAGGTCTTGTATCGGCAGAGTTTGCCGAATACTCGGTTCCGGGATTCGAGGTGGCAATTTACGATACTACTATTGCGGAAATCGCCGTGGTTCCGGGTGGCGAGACGGGGCCATTGCGGATCCCGAACGCTCCGTTCGTCCGCATCGTAAACGCGGGCCCAGACCCATTTATGGTCTGCGCGACGTTCACCGAAGAGCTCTGATGAACACCTTCGGAAAGCACATCCTTCGGATATGAACAACTTCCTCATCGAGTGTGAGGCCGATGCGAACGATCAACGCGTCGTCAAAAAAACGCTCATAGTGATGGAAGCATCAGTTAAGCTTAATGAGCTGTGGCTGCTCGAGCATCCGAAAGACGTCTGTTTCCTGACCTGCGATGGTGTGAAATACGACTTCGCAAAGGAAACGGAGCTGAGCAACACTGTGCCGATCAAAACGGTGCCTATTTTGAAGCGGGAAAAGCGAGGATTGTGCATCGATTTCGTCTGTTTCGATGTCGCAGTTCGTCGTCTTGGGGGACAAAACGCGGAACCGCACGTCACGGATGGATCGGGCCCCGGACTCTTTCACGTCGTCACCCTCATTCGGGAGACCGATGGGAAAACGAAAATCGTAGACCCAGCGTCCGAAGTTGCCAATCACGGACGCTTTCTGTCTGCACACGCCCTTTGCACCTGCTAAGAACCCGCAGATTGTGTACTATGGTCGCGGGACTTCATGTACGGATCCAATAATACCAGCGGCATTCGACATCTGCAGCCCACAATCACGGGCATTGGACACGGGGTGGTCTTCCGCCCGTGCAAGACCTTCCCCGATGACCAGGGCCAGTTCTCATCGAACCAGCTCGCCGGGATGTTCTTCGTCTACGGCGTCTCCATGAACACGCTCACAATCTACGACTCCCCCTACGGAAACGTGGAGATCGAGTGGACCGACGCACACGGCAAGACCCAGAACGCAATTCTCCCTGTGCTCGAGCGAGATGATGTCCAAGGCAGCATGTTCAGCGTCGGAGTTCCCAAGGACCCGCGCTACGTCCCCTCCAACTTTCGCTTCGACAAGCTTTCCTACAACGACTTCGTGACGAAAAGTGTTGTGAGCGGTACGACCGAGACCATGGCCGGCTGCTCTTACACGGACGGGGCGTGCGCCCCGCTTGCGCCATTCGTTGCCTATGACATTCGTGTGCGCTCACCGTTTCGGAAGAAGTGGTACTGCGGCGGCGACGGAGGATCAGGACATCACTGATGGCCATCGCTAAAGCCAAAAAGAAGCTGTCGCTCTCTCCCCAAGCGGTCATCGCCGGCCTGGCTACTGCGGGCGTGTTCTTATGGCTGTGGCGTAAGTCCTCTACGGACTGCGAGCTGTTCCATGACATCTATCAGACGCCGGGGCCGATCTACCTCACGGAAGAGGCGCAAGAGGAAGCGTTTTCGTTCGCCCGCCTTCGCCTTCGATCGGTGACCGCTTCCAATGATCTGATTACGAAGATGCGATTGCAACGTGATATCGCTGAAGAGATGTCACCGTATTGCGATTGGTCCGATATCCCAAAGGACACCTCGATCAAGAGACGCGTATGGGATTCGTTCGGGCACATTTCAGAGTACGTGTACAAGGAATTCTATACTGACCGTCAGAGTGATACGGGGCACCAGCACGCCGAGGTCGAGTCCTAAGATGTCGAAGCCTGCACTAATCCTTGGTCTAGGAGCTGCCGCCCTATTCCTGATGCGCAAGGGTGACGGCGCGGCTTCAACAGTTCCCTATGCCACCGGCGGACTTGAGCCAGAGCCAGAGCCGGAGGCCGATACCGAGTCGGGCGAGGGCGCCGTGTCGTTCGGCAGTCACGGCGCCGGCCACACTAGCGACTGTCTCGACGAGTGGTTATCGCCGGAGGGAAAGCCGAGGGTGGGCCACTTGTACCAGGTGGTCGATGGGGATGATCCGATTGTGGTGGCGCGGAGGGCGTTGTTTGGCTCGAGTGAGCCTCGGGTGGATGCGGCGGAGCGCCAGGCAGTCATTGATTTGTCGATCCGTATCGACTGCGGGCCCTGGAACCAGACGGTGAACAGCCGGCCGAAGTGCGACCTCAAGGAGGGGCATCATGCGGTGGACAGGGGGTACACGCAGAAGGGCATCTGTTACGCCCGCGTTTTCCCGGACAACGCGGCTCGGCTGAGGGATGGGAAGAGTCCGATGGTGGGTGATGGCGAGAGCTATCCGTTGATTTGGATCCCCAGGATTGATCTGGAGAAGTTCAGTCGGACGTTCGAGGTGACCACGCTGGGCCAGGACTGGCCGGATGATGGTGATGGGGCGTACAGCATGATTGACCCACCGCCTTGGGTCATCGATTTGGAGTTCGTTGGGGAGATCAAGGTGGACTCGGTGGGGTGCCACTTGCCCGAGGGTGATTTCCGTCGGTCGTTTGAGTCCGGAGAGTGACTTTTATTTCACTCCGCAGTAAGATATTGGAGACAAAAATGGCGTCAAACGAAGAAACAAATCGTGCTCCAGTTCTCATTCTGGCTCGGCATGGCAAGCGCGGGTACTTGATCGAGGTTGCGGGCGCCGAGCCCCCGCAGGTTTATCCATGCCTCTCGGAGGAGGATATTGGAGGGGCGATTGTGGAGATCCTCAATGATCCGGATCGTGAGACCGTGCAGTTCACTGCGCCAGAGCCAGCCCCTTCCAGGGCTGGGCCACGCAAGGGGGCACAGTTAGAAGAGGTGGAAGAGGCGGAAGATGATGATGATGACGACGATGCTGACGGTTATCATCCGCCGGGTTGGGGTGCGAGCGATGAGCTCGCGATGAATCTGTTCGGGGCATTGACCGACAAGGCTCGTAAGATTAGCAACTGGAGGAACAAGGGCTGATGGGTGGTGGTAAATTGATTGCCGCGCTGGTGGGCGGCGGTGCTGCGTATTACGCGTGGCAGAAGAATAAGGAGCCGACGGAGAATCCTGACGAGGGATATCTCGAGGGCATTGATCTGGAAGATCTGATCTCGGAAGACTATGATGGGATTGATCTTGGAGATCTACCCCTAAGAGAGGAGGAGTCCGATGCCGGCGAAGAGTAAGGGTCCTGAGACTTGGATGATCGCGGTGGCGAGCATTGCTGGCACCGCGTTGGTGATGTGGCAGGTCCAGAAGTACATGACTGACAAGGCGGAGCTTTCCGACATGAAGGCTGCGGAGAGTCTTCGGGAGAAGTATCAGCTGACGGAAGAGGAGGCTCCATCGTAAGATGGCTGCCCAACCCCAGCTTCCAGCGTCGAATGACCCGCAGGCTCCCTGCGGTGATGATGACACGTGTTCGAACGAGGAATACAAAGGGTGGTGGGTCCGCGGTAAAGAGATTCATGACTACCTGCTGAAGATGCCCAAATCCGTCCCGGAGGAGTTGGGGATGGGCAAGCTGCACACGACGTTGTTGAGGCAGTGGAAGGCGGGCAAGGTTCAAGACCCCTCCGTGGTTGGTGAAGAGGTTCCGGCGGAGACGCTGGGGGCTTTGCTGATGTGGATCCGTCAGAGCGAGACGCTCATCTATTACGTGACGTACCGCGACAATGGCGATGCCGTTCCTGGGCCCACCACCCCTGGCTTGTTGGAGGTCGTGCCGCCGCCGCCTCCGACGGGGTGGAAGTGGCCGTGGATCCCCGGATGGGAAGATCCATCCAAGCGAGATTTAATACTCAACCCCAAAGACAGCAAATGGTCGATGAAGAAAAAGGTTCTTGTCATCGGCGGCCTGGGCGCTGCGGCATTCATCCTCGGCAAGAGGGCGCTTAGTAAGCCCATCGAATACTGAAAAAAGGAAAAGACAAATGGCACTCAACCTCATACCCATCGCTCTCGGCCTCGGCGCCTTTTACTTCATCAGTCAGAAGAAGGATGAAGACTTACGCCAGCCTCCGAGCCTGTTCCCATGCAAGGATCTTGAGGGCGTATACAAATTTCGCGACAGCTCGAAGCCTGGCGACGCCCTTGCGGACACGCAGGACCCGAACCAGCAGTTTTTGCCGTTCACTCAGGACTCCTTCAAGAACGTCCGCGACTTCATCGTCAAGGAGTTCAATGACAATCCGAACGCGGTCTACTCCGATCAAATCCAAGGTGGGAACCCATCAGATAATTTCGCAGCCGGTCTTGAAGGGGTGAAGATCAGCGTGGTGCGCAAGGCCGAGAAGCACCTGACGGCCCACATCGACCCGGCGTGCCCGTGGGCGAGTGATAAAAAGGCTGGATGGACGACCCGGATGGAGCTGATCCACGGCGCGGTGAATCGTGTGTTCGACCGTATTTACTGCCGAAATCTCCCTGGGATCTGGATCACGGCGTCAGGCAACAACCTGCCGGTCACCCAGGCGTTCTACGATGTGGCTAGGAGTGCCATGGAGTCGCTCGCGGCAACGAACCCGAACACCAGTAAGGTAGACTCAGTGGAGCTAGCGCTCAACGGAATCTTCAAGGATGTTGGTTGTGGATGGGGCGGGGCATACCAGATCCCGTATTCAGACCATCAGAATGACCTCATCGCCGCGATGGGCGCGATCTACGATCAGGTCAGGGCGTAATGGCCAAGATTGGCGCTGGACCCATCATCCTCGGCCTTGGGGCTGCGTTCCTGCTTCTGCGGGGCCGTGGCGCTGGGGGGAGGGTGGCGTGCCCGGCGGCCCTTGAGGGAGTGTGGCACGAGCCCGAGGAGGGCAACCTGCCCATCACCCACGAGTTCTACGAGGACGTGGAGTCCTTCATGAAGGAGGGATTCTCCGCGGAATCTGGGTTCGAGCGAGAGGTAGCGGTACGCATGGCCAAGAAAGGCTTGCTCCCGTCCTGTGAGTTCTCCGAGATGACCGAAATGCACGAGGATGTCCACCGTGCAATCGGTGAGGTGTACGACAACGTGAAGGATGAGTTAGGATTGGCCTGATGGCAGGACCGAACCCCATACCGCTATTGGCCTTGGGCGCAGGAGCCCTGCTCTTGATGCGGGGGCGTGGCGTCGGCGAAGTGTCCGCAGATCATTGCGAAGAGCTGCGCGGCATCTGGCACGAGGCTACGGGTGGCGACATGCCGATCACCATCGCTGGGTATCGCAAGGCGTACAGCCACATCCAGCTACGCATGGAGGAGTCAAATTGGGAGGCGGACAAAGACGAGCTGGTGATGGAGACGCTCGAGGGGCTGGCCCCACATTGCCCATGGGACGACCCAGAGCAATACAGCGATCGCATGAAGGACGTGCAGTCGTCGGTTGACCGCATCTTTGACCAGATCCAGGAGCGCGGCGAGGGCGGAGTCCGCTTCGGTATTGCGCCGATTGTCTGGGGCATCGGTGCTCTCATTATCGCCGCCGGAGCTGGGACCGCAATTGCCACGGCGGAGCCCGGAGTACACGAATTTACAGCGGAGGATGGGGCCCCTCCTCCCTCGGATGATACTTCGTGGTCGGAAGATCTAGATCACAAATGCGAAGCTGGATTCACGTCGCACTGCAATTGCGACGACGTCATCGATTGGCTGACGACCTACAAGAATACGCTTAAGCAGATCAAGATAGCTGCCGATGATCTACAGAGATTTTCGGGACAGGATGGTGACGAGGAGGCTCAAGGACTTATCGCTCAGGCGGATAGTCTGGCGTCCAATTTCTACAAGGAGTATGGCGTTGACTATCTGAAGTACGACTGTGATCCAGGCTGGGGTATTACCGACTCGGGCTCGAAGGCGTACAACCAGATTCGCTACAAGATTGTCCCAGCAATCCGTCGCGCTCGAGAGTTTGAGAACAAGATCGCACAAGCTGTCAAAAAGAGGATGGGCCCTGGCGATCACATGAATTACGCCGGTGAGTTCGCAGAATACGTCACAGGCATGAGCCCCGGGGGAAAGGCAGCCTTGGTCGGAGGCGGCTTACTGTTGGCGTATGTCGCGTACAAGCAGATGCAAAAGAAGGGCGGCAATGGGGCGGGGGTTGCTGCGTTGCCCGCTGCGGCGCCGTCCTCGGGGCGCTTGAAGTTGCCGTGACCGATGGCGAGGCCGAATCTCCAGACGGTCATCGTCACTAAGAAGGTTGCGAAGACCCGCGCGGCGGCCACGAAGGTGGCGCGGAAGTATGCGAACAGGATTTACACGTCTCGAGAGACCAAGAATACTTGGCGCTTCCGTCAGCGGCCGCCCGAGGATTTCGACAAGAAGACGTTCCGTACTTTCAAGATACCGGATGTTGAGGGCGTCTCTTTGGTGTACGGAGATCTCAAGACCGTGAAGCCAAAGAAAAATCCCAAAATCGCCAAGTTCCTACGCAGCAATCCGAGCTGCTGGAGATTCTGGAGCGTCGAAATTGCGGATGAGAACCGTGGGTCCGAGGTGTTTTACACCCATCTTCGAAAGGCGAAGACCGCCTTCAAGGAATGGGTTGATGCGGCGACGGAGCGGGACGATCCTAGTTACAAAGAGATCACCCTGCGGAACTACGAGATCGTCGATGAAGAGGACGACGGCGGGCACTTCGACTCGCACGTCCTGGATAGTTGGGCGGACATTCCGCGACGCGAATCTCAGAGCGGGTATAGCCTGCGCGATGTCGAGGCTGAAAAAGGTCGTCGGGCGAGCATCAAGCAGGACATCTGGGCCAGCCGCCGAAAGAACCCCATGTTCCCCGAACCCCCCGAGGTCGCGAGGCTCCCCACGAAGATTGGGCTGAAGGATTGGGCACACATGAAGGACACCTTCGTGGGCAACGCCAAGACCATGGACGAGCTCGCTGGCTTGGCCTTCGAGAGCCGGATGACCTTCTATCTGAGCCCAACGATGCTTCAAGGGATTGAAGGCGCGATCGTTGCTCGCGCGGAGAAGATCAATTCTCGCTTCCGTTGCCCCTCGACCCCGGACAAGTGCGTCGACAACATCCTCCGTGGCTATGGCCGAGAGGGGACGAGGGCTAGGTTGCCAGAGCGCCCGGAAGAGCAGCGCTGGTATCCCGAGGGTCAGCTCCGAGCCGAGCAGTCGGGTGAGCAGGGGGATGTTTTCAAGAATCCCCAGACGAAGGTCTTGAAGAACCCCAGAGTGATGCCAGACCCGGGGCCGCTCGCGTGGCTGGGGTCTTTGCTCGAGTGGAGATGGTCGGACCGTGCTGGCGATGTGTTGTGGGAACCGCCGCGGGGGCCGTGGATGTTTTTGTGGTCCCCTTCGTTGAGGGCGGTGGTGTGCGTCCAAGATCCAGGCGACCTGCGCAGGCTCTCGAAAGTCTCCCGCAGGGGTGGGGCGGCAAAGTTGTTCGAGCGTTTCACGGCCAGGAATGCGAAAAATACGTACGAGATTTCAGTCCCGAAAACATCGGTAAAAAAGCTCGGTACAGCCGGTCACATTGTGTATAGATCGGACAAGTGGAATCCCGGTAAAGACATCGACTACATCCACGACTTCGGTAAAGGCGTTCGTTTGTACTGCGGTCCCTCACTGAAGCAGCCGAAGGTGTTTCTGTGCTTCGGTGGCAAGCTTACTGCGACCGAACGCGGCCTTGTGTTTTAGGTCTGTTTGAAGGAAGATAGGGACAATCATGGCCGCGAATGCACTCCCAATCCTTTTGGCCGCGGGCGCTGCCTTTTTGCTACTTCGTGGGAAGGGTGGCGACAGCGGTGGCGGTGGCGGCGAGAAGGATAAGCCGATTGAGGATTTGTATGTCGATGGCGAGGTCTTTTCAGATCGTAAGACGACGGACACTCATAAGTATCTCTGGACCTACGGGAAACTGAAGGACGGGAGCGGCTGGAAGTGGATTGCGGTTCAGTACGATTTGGACGAGAAGCCCGTCGATTCGGAAGAGGGGGTCCTCCCACTCGAGACGGCGGCGCAGGCTGCGGCGTTGTCGACGATCGCTGGTTGGACATTTTTGGAGCTAGTGACGCCAGATCCAAAGCCCACGGAGACGCCTGGGTACGTGACAGAGACTCTGAAGCAGGACAGTCGATCGGCCCAGTGGCCTGGTGACTATTCGTATTTCTGGACGATTGGCCAACTCGACGATGACTCGGGGAACTGGCGATGGGTATTGGAGCAGTACAAGGGGCCCAACTTGACCAAGCAAGCGGATTCATCTGTGATCGGTGCGACTTTGGGGGCCTATCCGTCCTCGGAGGCGAATGCGCTCTCTGGGGCCACGACTCTGCTGAACCAATGGATTGCGGATGCTCCGGGGAACCCGGGCGGTGATGGCGATGGCGATGGGGACGGGGACGGCGATGGAGATGGCGACGGCGATGGAGATGGCGACGGCGCATGATTCCGCTTCCGGCACTTCTTTTGGGGGTAGGCGCTGCAGCGTTGTTGCTGCGGGGTCGTGGAGGCGCGGCTCCGAGCGGGCGCCCCCTTCCGAAGGATGACGACATTCCCGGCGATACGGGACCGTTGGATGCGCCGGAGTTGGGTCCGTTCAAGGTGTACACGCAGGAGGAGCTCCAGGAGGATCGCGTCCCCGTTTCGGCGTCGAGGGATGAGGTCCGGGAGTCGTTGGCGTGGAGGTATTTGCCGACGGGGTACGACATTCCAGATGGAATGGACCACAACGAGGTGTGGATGTCGGACGACTGCGAGGCGGCGGCGCTCGGTGGGGACTGGAGTCCGATCATCGAGCATGAGGGGAAGTTGTACGACCCGGCGTCATTCTGGGTGGAGTTTGCGGAGGGGGTCCCTCCGACGCACACGGGTGAAGAGGGGTTGAGCGCATCACCGGCTTTCACTTTTACGATTGAGGCGTTGTCGGACGGGTTGTCGGAGGGATGTTTGACAAAGATCCCCCGCCCGGAGGATTTCGAGACGTCGGATGAGTACGACGCGGCGTGGGGCCGATTGCGTGATGCGTCCCCTTCGATCTCGGGTCCGAACTTCGAAGATCGTGGCCTTTTCGAGGAAGTTTATTACAACCACGTGCGCGACCCGATGCTGGCCGCCTGGAAGCAGGCAGATCCAGGCGCGTACGTGGATTGGAAGATCGACGATGTCGCGCGATGGATAGTCGGTTCCAAGAAAGAGCTAAAAGGCCGAGAACGCGTTGATTTCGCGTACTCAGAGTTCGTTCACGGGGACCCCGAAGCTCCTGCAAAAATCGAAATCGGGAGCGATCAACCACAAGCATATCAGGACCTTTGGCAAGATCTAGAACAAGCTATTGCCAATATGGACTGAAATTTTGTAAAATCACCACGAGCTAAAAGAGAGACCAACACCAATGGCAAATCCCGGACCTATGATCGCAATTGCTGCAGCGGCCGCATTCTTCCTGATGAAAGGTGGAAAGGCTGCCCCGACGCTTCCGGTGGTTATCCCGATCGAAGATATCCCGCCGCCGCCGTCGAACGCTCCGTCGTACGAGCCGTCGCCGCCCTGTCTCGAGAACTGTGCGGATGGGTACGATGACAAATACTGGGATAGTCGTGAAAAGATCCTCATTGCCTTCGACTATATTGGGTACGATACCCCGCCCGGCGACGACGCCACGATGAACGCTCTTGGTCCGGATGGTGAATTGGGTGGCGGCGATGATGTAAAGAGCGCAGAAGTGGAAAAATTCCAGCGCGCCTACAATCGCGTATCCAAGGGCAACAAGATCACGCCGCCGAACAACCTGCCGACGATTGGACTTCTACGACCGGATGGCTACGTGGGCCCGAAGACGCTCAACGGGCTATATGTCGCTACGGGCGCTGTCCCGGACAGCGCTGCGGGAGACCCCGTGGCTGCAGCCGCGTGGTGGGCACAGATCAGCGCCTGAAGTTAGGTAAATGGCCGATGACTCCTACCGTGTTCTTGTCACCAATCCGGCGCCCTTTGGGGGCTGTTGCGGTGACATCGTCGCTCGAGATGCAATCTCGAGGGCGTACATCATCGTCCCCGATGAGCACGGAGCCTATCTGCTGTACTTCGAGGGGGCGTACATTGGTGAGGGAAAGTCTCTCAAACAAATCGACAACATCATCGCAGAGGACGGCGCTCGCTCTTCTTCTGTGCTCATAGAAAACCCAGACGGAGGATACAAAGTGTACAACTACAAGAGCCCGAAGAAGAAGTCGGCGAAGCGGAAAACCGCGAAGAAGGCGACCCGCCGCCCGGCCGCGAAAAAGAACGCCAAGAAAAAGGCGAAACGCAAGACGAAGAAGAAGGCGGCTAAGCGCAAGACGACGAAGAAGAAGGTCGCTAAGCGCAAGACCGCTAAGCGCAAGACGAAGAAGAAGGTCGCTAAGCGCAAGACGAAGAAGAAGGTCGCTAAGCGCAAGACGAAGAAGAAGGTCGCTAAGCGCAAGACCGCCAAGCGCAAGACG